>Ga0206129_10002611_pt1 | contig 22050 bp, 19 predicted proteins | sample Helgoland_Spring_8_FD_148616 | JGI IMG/M metagenome (GOLD analysis project Ga0206129, IMG submission 148616) | Pelagic subsurface seawater microbial communities from Kabeltonne, Helgoland, North Sea - Helgoland_Spring_Bloom_20160502_2 | ecosystem: Environmental > Aquatic > Marine > Epipelagic ...
GTTGGTAAGCCGGCCTGTTATTTCCAAATGGTTCCGCCAGAATCCGGCGATTGAAACCAAACAGGATTCATCCCCCGTTACGATTGCCGACCAAAGCGTTGAACGCGATTTACGCGCCGTCATTGCTGCACGATTCCCCGATGACATGATCATGGGTGAGGAATTTGCCAGGACCGGCAATCAAGACAGCGCCTATCGCTGGATCATTGATCCCATTGATGGCACCAAAGCCTTTATTAGTGGCAAGCCTGCCTTTGGCACGCTGGTCGGGCTTTTACATCACAATCTGCCTGTTGCCGGTCTTGTTGATATGCCGGTTTTTGCCGAATGCTATATCGGCCTGAACGGATTTTCGGACACGCATCACGCCACATTAAACGGCGGCGCCATTACCCCCAGCGGGCAAAGCGTTCTTGGCGCTGCCAGATTGGCAACAACATCGCCGCGCGCATTAAGCGCCGAACGTCTGGTTGATTTTGACCGGCTTGCCGATCAGGTGGCCGTCACCAATTATGGTGGTGATTGTCACAATTACGCATTGCTTGCGGCGGGTCATATTGATCTGGTGATGGAAGACAGTCTTGCCGCGCATGACATGATGGCGGTTGTTGCCCTGATGCTGGCGGCAGGCGCTACCGTCAGTGATCTTGACGGCCAGCCAATCCGGCTTGGTCAATCCACCAGCATTCTTGCCGCCGCAACACCGCAATTGCATCAAGCGGCCTTGGCCTTGATATCGGCAGGCGACTAATCGGCGGTTTCACATTTCCGCCAGGAACAATAAGGAATATCCCATGACGACAATCGGATTTTATGGCGATTCAAAAATTGACGGATGGCGAACCAAGCTTGGCCGTCACCTTGATGATTTCACCCTAGTCGATCTGATGTCACCTAAGGGCCAGCTTGCCGATATTGCGCTTGTTTGGGCACCGCCAAAAGGCCAGCTTGCCAAGATGCCGAATTTGCTCGGCATCATCATGCAGGGTCAGGGTGTGGATTATATGATGCGCGATCAAACCGTGCCGCGCGACGTTCCGCTGGTACGGCTGGTTGATCCGGATATGTCGAATGCGCTGAGCCATTGGGCTATTTTGGCGGCACTCGATTTCTGGCGCGACGCTGCCTATTACCGTGATTGTCAAACCAGCAAAACATGGCAACCCATTGTGCAAAGACCGGCAAGTGGGGCGAAAATCGGCATCATGGGCGTTGGCGCCATTGGCGGCATTATGGCACAGCGTTTTGCCGCACTTGGATTTGATGTACGTGGCTGGGCGCGCAGTATGCGGCAAATTGACAATGTTGAAATCTTTGCTGGTGATGATGGTCTTGCGCCCTTTCTTGATGGGTTGAATATTCTCGTTTCGGTATTGCCACTAACACCGGCAACAACAGGCATTATGAATCACCAGCTTTTCAATCAGCTTGCCAAAGGCGCCTATATCATTAATGGCGGCCGCGGCCCGCAATTGGTCGAGGCGGATTTGCTTGATGCCATTGGCAGTGGTCAGATCGCCGGTGCGGCTTTGGACGTGTTTGCCGTTGAACCTTTGCCAGCCGATCATGCTTTTTGGACGCATCCCAAAATCACGATCTGGCCGCATGTTGCCGCACAAACCAATCCAAACACTGCCGCCATGCAGGTGGCAGCCGCGATCACCGCCATCATGGCTGGACGTGAACCCGAGAACAGGGTTGATTGGGCGCGCGGCTATTAAGCGGTCTGAAAGGACTCGATAAAGTAATGTAGCGCGCGAAGCCCCATCGCCTCACCGCCCTTTGGTCGACCCGGACGCGATGCCAAATTCCATGCCATCACATCAATATGCGCCCAATTGGTGTTTTTACCAGCAAAGCGGCGCAGGAAAAGCGCGGCCGTAATCGCCCCACCATATCCCGACAGGCCAGTGCTCGACAAGGCCGCATAGCCGGCATCAAGATGCCGGTCATAGTCATCAAACAGGGGTAATCGCCATAGCGGATCTTGCGCCATATCTGCTGCCGCTAAAATTGCCGCCGCGGTATTGTCATGGTTGCAGAACAGGGCTGGCAATTCAGTCCCCAGCGCAACCCGCGCCGCACCGGTAAGGGTGGCAAAATCAATCAGAAAATCAGGCGTATCTTCCAGTGCATAGGTAATGGCATCAGCAAGAACCAGCCGCCCCTCGGCATCGGTATTGCCAACTTCAACCTTGAGACCAGCGCGGGTGTCGATGATATCAAGCGGGCGCATTGACCGGTCGGAAACGGCATTTTCGGCCGCTGCCACAAGAACACGAAGCTGGATATCAACATGACTTGCCATCAATGCTGCGGCAAGACCAAGAACCGTTGCCGCCCCGCCCATATCTTTTTTCATCATTTCCATCGCCTTTGATGCTTTCAGGTCAAGCCCGCCCGAATCAAAGGTGATGCCCTTGCCAATCAGGGTAATCTTCGGGCCTTTTTTTCCCCAGCGAAGATCCATCAGCCTAGGCCCAATTTCGGCAGCGCGACCAACAATATTGATTGCCGGAAATTCGGTTTCCAAGGCTGCTCCTCTATGCGTTTCCAGCGTGGCGTCATGCGTTTTGGCCAATGTCTCCATTGCCGTTTGCAATGCTGCAGGAGTCATATGGTTTGGTGGCTGGTTAATCAGATCACGGCAAAGATAAATCCCACCCATCTGGCCGATTAAACGGTCGGCATGAATGCCATCTGGCAGGGTCAGGTAATTGACAGCCGGCGCAGGGGCGCTTCGATAAGTGTGAAACTGATATTGCCCAAGCCCCCATCCAAGCGCCAGGCTTTCCAGCAAGCCAGCGTCAAGATCATCTGATGCGGTGGTAAATTGCCAATGGCCTTTTGGCAGGCTGGCCGCCAAGGCAGAGCCATCCCAAACAGCATGATTGCCAAAAATGCCAATGGCGAAATCAATGCGCCCATCATTGGCGGCAAAATAGATCGATTTACCGGGCTGGGCTTGAAAATTTTGCGCTCTAATCCAGCCTTGATGTGCGTCACTGGCCTTGGCTTGCCAGATTGCAAAATCATCCGCTGTCATCAGGTGAATTTCGGTTCCCGCTGATCCGGCGCTTTTCAGGCCAAAATTTTCGATCATTTTGTTCAATCCTTTTCAAAAATCGCTATTGATTTGACTCGCTAAAACCACCAATCAAAATTGCCAATATGCCGCCAAAAATAACCTATCGCGTGCCATGAAGCCATTACCAAACTAACAGATTAGTCGCCAATGCCAACAGCTTTGGCCTTGTTGTGAACATGGTCAATCATCCACCAAAGGCTTAGGCCGCGAAGCCCAAGATAACCAACAAAACTGGCCATTAATCCGGTCAAACCAAAGGATAGATAAAAAATGGCCATGGCAAAGCTGGCCGAGGCAATGATCATCGCATTACGCATCTGGGTGCCGCATGTCGCGCCAACAAAAATACCATCCATCTGAAAGGCCAGAAAAGACGCCAGCGGAAGGCTGACAACCCAAGGCCAATAGGCATCGGCAAATGCAATCAAGGCTGGTTGGCTTGTCATGAGTGACAGGATAAGCGGCTGACCTGCCCACAGCAAAACCGACAATAGCAAGGCCGTCATACCGGCAAGATAATTTGTCCGACGAATCACAATGCGAAGCATGGTCGGATTCTTCCGGCCAATCGCCTCGCCAACAAGCGCTTCGGCAGCATGTGCAAATCCATCAATGGCAAAAGCAAGAAGCCCAAAAATCGACAGCATTATCTGACAGGTGGCAAGCGCCAGATCATCCATTTTCGCAGCTTCATTTAGCAACAAGGCCTCACAGCCAATCAGTAAGATGGTGCGAATGAAAATATCGCGGCCAAGCGTGAAAAACTGGCGATAAGCCGCAAAATCAAGCCATAAGGGCAGGCGCGCACCAGCAAGCGGCCTTATCAATCGCCCAAGCTGGCCTGGCCAGATGCGGGTGATGCGCCAGATCATAAATCCAAACCCGCCCCATTGCGCCGCCACTGATGCCATCGCAACACCATCGACGCGCATACCAAAACCGGCAACAAAAACAATATCAAGGAATAGATTTATGCCATTCACCAGAAACAGTAAAACCATGCCAAGTCGCATTTGCTGGCGTCCATATAGACCACCAAGAAGAACCATATTGGCAAGCGCCGCCGGAACGGCAAATAGCCGGATTGAGATATAGTTGGACATTAATTGTTCGGCCATATCACTTGCCGAAAACATATGAAGCGCAGCCATGCTGACAAATGGCGATGCCAAAATGAATAAACCGCCAAGCCCGAAAGCAAGCGTAATGCCGCGAATCAATAAAAAGGCAATCTTATCATCCTGACCAGTGCCATACATTTGAGCGACAAGACCGGTTGTTCCCATCCGCAAAAAGCCAAGCCCAAAATAGATGCAATTAAACACGATCATGCCAAGCCCAACACCGCCGATAAACACCGGATCATCAAGCCGTCCCATCATCGCCACATCAACCGCCCCAACAAGCGGGATGGTGACATTGGATAACATGATCGGCCATGCCAGCTGCCATATATGGCGCCATCGGGTATGTTCTAGCGGGATGGTGGCGGTTTCGGATCGGCGCATTTCATGTCCGTTGATAATGGGGCGGGCGTGACGGTGATGTCAGCACAAAAACCATCAGCCGCCAAGATGGATCATGCGCCTTGCCATCAGACCAATGGCAAAATCTTGCTTTGAAAGACAAGATAGGAAGTGCCCAATCGGGGCAAGATATAAACATGACAAGAACAAACGTCTCACAGCCCCGCAACCATCGCGCATGCTTGATACATCTTTGGCGCATTATTCGATGATCCGCATTGCCTAACCCTTACGAAACTTGTTATGCCTTGGCTATGCTTTTTGCATTTGCGGCATAAGAGGATTACGGATTTTGCCCTTCTTTCATTCGCGTCTGGCTCTATATGCCTTTATGGCAATCCTGTCAGTGGTAGTTTTGATCGGCCATCAGGCCTTACCGCCAATGGATCGTGACGAATCACGTTTCGCACAAGCCAGCAAACAGATGCAGCAAACCGGTGATTATGTCACAGTTCGATTTCAAGATGAATTGCGCGCGAAAAAACCAGCTGGCATTTACTGGCTACAATCATCATTTGCCCGCATTTTTGGGCCTGATGCAATTGCCTCTTACCGTTTTGTGAATCTATTGGCGATATTAGGAGCTGTTTTTGCGCTTTATCATATTGGCTTGCAGCTATATGACCCGCGATCGGCCTTAGCGGCAGCGGCGCTATTTTCAAGCGGTTTTCTGGTGCTTGGTGAAGTGCATCTTGCCAAAACCGATACGGTTTTAATGGCGCTGGCGCTTGCCCAGCAATGGGCGTTAATGCAGCTTTATCTGGCATGGCAAAACGGCCAGCCACCACCGCGTCATGGCTGGTTATGGTTTTGGCTTGCGATGGCCGCGGGGATATTGGTCAAAGGGCCGGTTCTGCCGGTTCTGGCATTGCTTAGCGTGGCAGCGCTATGCTTTTGGCATCGGCAATTTCGCTGGCTTGCCATAATTCGGTTCTGGCGCGGATTTGCCATCGTTCTTGTTTTATGTTTGCCCTGGGCGCTGCTGGTATCGGCGGCAACGGATGGCGCCTTTCTGTCAACAGCGATATCCGGTGATTTGCTTGCCAAGGTCAAATCAGGGCAGGAATCCCACGGCGCCGCACCAGGTTCATATGCACTTGTTCTGGCGATATTGATCTGGCCAGCAACGCCGCTTTTACTATGGGCAGCCAGTCAGTTTAAAGCCTTTACCGGCCGCGCTGAAACACGGTTTTTACTGGCTTGGATTGTGCCATTCTGGGTGATGATCGAGCTGATTCCGACCAAATTACCACATTACCCTTTACCGGTTTTGCCAGCGTTGATTTTGCTATTGGTTGGCGGGGTTGCCGTTCTTGCCAAACCGGCAGATAGCACCGCTAAATGGCGGTATCATCTTGGCATCAGCCTTCGGTATCTTGGCGTTGCGGCTGGGCCGGTGCTGGCGTTTGCCGCCATTTGGGGGGCAATGAGTTTTGGCGGCGAGACAAGCCGTCAGGCGCTCGGTTTCGCCTTTCTTAGTTTGGGTACCGCGGGGTTGGCAGCATGGTTTGGCCATTTATGGATTCGCCAAGCCCTGTGGCGTCCCTTTTTTGGCATGATTGGCGCAGCAATGCTGTTTCATATGATTGTCTTTTCAGGGGTCTTTCCAGCCTTAACCCGCATTCATATTTCCAGCGCGATTGCCACGAAGATCGCCACCTTCCCCACCCCGCCAGCCGCGATTGCGACAAGCGGCTATCAGGAACCATCACTGGTATTTCTGCTTGGCCGCGACCTGTTGCTTCTTAGCCCAACAGAGGCGGCGTTATTCTTGATCGAGGCACCGGGTGGGCTGGCAATTATCGAACAACGGCACCAAGCCGCTTTTCTTAACGCTGCACGCCAGTTGAAACTTGGGCTTGACGCACCGGAACAATTATCCGGATTTAACATATCAAAAGGCCAAGAAGTGGTTATTTTATTGTATCGTGCCGAGATATTTGACGCGACTGTTGGCAAGGGGTAAAAGCAGAGACCTTTAACAGTCGATGTGACAGTTCCAGTAATGGCATCAAATCCAGCTTCAAAAACCAGCAAACGAAACGTCGTGAAATCGGGGGCCGCCCAAAAGGTCGGTTCCGCATCAGTGCGGGCAAACCGCAATCCGGTCGAAATTTCAATTCTGGTGCCGGTTATGAATGAGGCTGGCAATATTCGGCCATTGATTGATGAAATTTGTTCCGCCTTTGCCGGTCGTCAATTCGAAATAATCTATATTGATGATGCCAGCAATGATGCCACCGCCGATGAATTGAGCGCAGCCCTTGACACGGTTCCACAATTGCGGGTGCTTCGTCATACGCAACGCGCTGGGCAAAGTGCGGCAATCCGGTCTGGCCTGTTTCAGGCAAATGGCAATCTGATTGGCGTTCTAGATGGTGATGGTCAAAATGTGCCAGCCGATTTTCCAGCATTGGAATCATCGGTTATCGCGGCGAGCAAAGATGGCAAAATGGTCATGGCAGCAGGCATTCGCCAACGCCGTGACGATAGCGCCATGCGTCTATTGGCATCGCGTGGGGCAAAATGGGTGCGCGCAAGCCTTCTTGCTGATACGCATCCAGATTCAGGTTGTGGCATCAAGGTCCTGCCACGCACATTGTTTTTGCAATTGCCATTTTTCAATCATATGCACCGGTTTATGCCAAGTCTGGTTCGCCGCCATGGCGGGGTGGTTCTTGGTGTGCCAGTGGCGCATCGCCCGCGCATTGCAGGCACGTCAAAATATCGTATTCTTGACCGGCTGCTTGTTGGCATTTCCGATGTTTTGGGGGTGATCTGGCTGTTGCGCCGCGCGCCCGCACAAGGTGCGGTTCATGAAGTGATGGCGACACCGCCCACAAATAAAAGAACCAAATCAAAGAAAGCAGCGCAATGATCGCTTTTTTATCGGCATCAATTGAAATGGCGGTGCGCAGCTTTGCCAATGCGTTGCTGACAATATTTCCGTTTTTACCAGCCAGCATTGCAACCAACCCCGAACAGATCATGATCATAATTGGCTTTGCCGGACAGGGGCTATTTGCCATGCGCTTTATTGTGCAGTGGCTAACCTCCGAAGGTCAGGGTCGGTCGGTTATCCCGATTGCTTTTTGGTATTTTTCGATTGGTGGCGGGGCAGTTTTGCTTCTTTACGCGATTTGGCGGCAGGATCCGGTGATCATTTGCGGACAAGGGCTTGGCCTATTCATCTATCTTCGCAATCTGTTTTTGATCCGAAAATCGCAAAGCAATGCCGCTGAAGGTGATACGGCCTAAAGGCTGGTTTTGCCCATTTCCATAATGATCGCCCATTGTTCGGCTGAAACCGGCGTGACTGATAGGCGTGACTGGCGCACCAACGCCATCTCGGCCAACCGGTCATCAGATTTGATTTGCGCAAGCGTCACCGGAACCGCCATCGGTTTTACCGCTCGAATGGTGACCATGCCAAACCGGTCACTGGCATCGGTTGGATCGGGATGATAGAGCGCCGAAACTTCAGCGATACCAACAATCTGTTTTTCATCGACCGAATGATAGAAAAACACCAAATCACCAATTTCCATGGCTTTCATATTATTGGATGCCTGATAATTGCGAACACCATCCCAGCCTTCGCCAGCCGCGCCACGATCCATCTGGTTTTGCCATGACCATGATGATGGTTCAGATTTCATAAGCCAATATTGCATCATACTGTCTTGCTGATTTTCGGTTCATCGCGCCTATTCGGCACCGGCACGGCGGGCAAGCAGGCTTGCCACAACCGCATGTAAATTCTGGCCATCATTAACCAGATTGTCCACCGCATTTGTGATCGGCAGGTCTACCCCTTTGGCTTTTGCCAATGCGGCAAGCTGGGCAACGGTTCGGCTTCCTTCGGCAAGCTTGGCTGGCGGTGCTTCGCCGCGCCCAAGCGCTATGCCAAACGCCATATTGCGCGAATGGGGCCCGGCGCAAGTCAAAGCCAGATCGCCAACACCAGCAAGCCCGAAAATCGTATCCGGCTTGGCACCCATCAAGTTGGCAAATCGGGCGATTTCAGCAAGCCCGCGTGTCAGAATGGCAGCCTTGGCATTATCGCCAAATCCGGCACCAACAGCGCAGCCTGCGGCAATCGCAATGACATTTTTCATGGCACCGGCAAGCGCAACACCAACCGGATCATCATTGCTGTAAAGCCGCAAATTACTGCCTTCAAAAGCGTCTTGAATGCGGTTGGTGGTTGCCAGATCATCGCTCGCTGCAACCAATGCAGCTGGCAATCCGGCAAACACCTCATCCGCAAAGCTAGGTCCGGAAAACACCGCCAATGGATGGTTTGGCAGCAATCGGGACGCAAGGTCGGTAAGCAGCATGCCACTGCCATCATCAGCCTTGCCAATGCCTTTTGCACAGAGGCTAACCACCGCCGGCGGGTGATTTTTCTGACGCTCGGCAATCATCATAAAACTGGCTTGATTGGCAACCACAGGCACCGCAACAAAAATCAGCTCGGCATCATCAAGACAGGCCGAATCAAGCGTTGCGGCAATGGGCGCTGCTGGCGCCGAATCAGGCAATTGCAAACAACGACCAATTGCCAGCGCATCAACACTTTCCTGACGACGCGCCAAAACCATTGTTCGCTGGCCAGCCCGGTTCAGCGCGGTGGCGATAGCCGCCCCCCAACTGCCTGCACCAATCACAACAGCACGAGCCACAATTGCGCGGGTCATTGGCGCACCCCCCGACCGGGCGGCGGGCTGGCCTCAGGATCAAGCGGCCATCTGGGGCGCGGCGCAAAAGCCAGATCATCAGGCCGGTCAAACCGTTCAAGCGCAGCCCACGCAATCATCGCCGCATTATCGGTGCATAATTTTGCTGGCGGCACCGAAAGGCGGAAATTGGCATCGGTTGCAACCCGCTGCAAAACCGCAAAAATATGCTGGTTGGCAGCAACGCCCCCAGCAATGACAAGCACTGGCTGATTGGCACCATCATGCGGAAATTCCTCGCGAAAGCGGGTTATTGCCGCCTTGGTGCGATCGGCAAGACAATCAGCAATCGCCGCCTGCAAACTGGCAGCAAGATCGGCAATCGGTGCCGCCTCAGGCCCGCCAAGCTGGCTTAGCCGATTGACCAAAGCCGTTTTCAAACCGGAAAAGGAAAAATGGCATCCGGCACTGCCCTTTAATGGGCGTGGCAACGCGATTGCTTTGGCATCACCCGATTTGGCCGCCGCTTCAATCGCCGGCCCACCCGGATAGCCAAGTCCCATTGCCTTGGCGCATTTATCAAAAGCCTCGCCAGCCGCATCATCCATGGTTGTGCCATAGCGGCGATAATCACCAGGCGCCGCGACTGCCAATAGCTGGGTGTGACCGCCTGAAACCAAAAGCAGCAAATAGGGAAAAGCCACATCATCGGCAAGCCGCGGACTAAGCGCATGGCCTTCAAGATGGTTAACCGCAAAATAGGGAATCTGCCGTGCAGCGGCAATCGCCTTGGCGATGACCGTGCCAACCGCAACCCCGCCAATCAAGCCTGGCCCACCAGTTGCCGCAACAGCGTTGATATCACCCATCGTCAAACCGGCCGTGGCAAGCGCGTCACGAATAACTTTATCAATCATTTCCAGATGCGCCCGTGCGGCAACTTCGGGAACAACGCCGCCATGTTTGGCATGGGTTTCGATTTGTGACGCAATTTCATTGGCGTAAATGGTTTTATCAGCCGCAACAATCGCCGCTGCGGTTTCGTCGCAACTGCTTTCAATGCCAAGCATAATTATGGGGCTTTGAGCCATGAGTGATATTCCTCTGAAAAACTTGCCCCACCTTATCCGAAGCCGGATTGAGATGCCAGTCCTGTCAACAAAACTACCAAACATGCGGGTTTTTCTGAAAAGCTGGTTTTTTGGCTTTGCATTTGCGAGCCGGCCCTTTAGACATGGCTTGCTATGAAACTTGATGTCTCGTTTTTTGATGCCAATCCAGTGCGGTTGGCAAGCCGTGCGTCGCAACTGGCGATGGTGCAGGCTGAAATAGTTTGCACCGCGCTTCAGCCGGCCGCCGTAACGGTGCGTCCGGTAACAAGTGAAGGCGACCGGATTCTCGATCGCTCGCTTGTTGAAGCTGGCGGCAAAGGACTGTTTATCAAAGAACTTGAACGGTCAATACTGGCTGGCGAATCCGACGCTGCTGTTCATTCGATGAAAGACATGGAAACGCATTTTGCCGCCGGTACCGAAATTGGAGCGGTCATGGTGCGCGAAGATCGCCGTGATGCGCTTGTTGGGCCCTATCAAAGCCTTGATGATTTGCCAAAAGGCGCGCGCATTGGCACCGCCTCGGTACGCCGCGCCGCGATCCTGCTTCATTACCGGCCTGATCTTCAAATCAATCTGATCCGCGGCAATTTAAACCGGCGGCTTGGTTTGCTGGCGGCAGGTGATTATGACGCCCTTATTCTTGCCGTTGCTGGCATTAAACGGCTTGGGGTTGACATTGCTTATGCGCCAATTGACGCCGAGATCATGCCATCGGCGGTGGCACAAGGTGCACTTGCCATTCAGATCGCCGCAGCCGATACGCCACGTGCCATTGCGGTCAAAAATCTTGTTTCGACTTTGACCTGTCAAACCGCGCTTATTGAGGTCACCGCCGAACGCGCGCTTCTAAGCTTTCTTGATGGATCATGCCAAACGCCTATTTCGGCAAGTGCGGTTTTAGATGCAACCGGTCATGTCACGCTTGATGGCATGATTTTGCGCCCTGATGGCAGTGTGGCGCATCGAAAGCAAATGCGCGCGCCTGCTGATCAAGCTGAAAAATTGGGCGCTGAATTGGGCGCTGAATTAATTGGCCTTGCCGGTGGCCGCGACTTTTTGGTTTAATGCCCGCTGGATTGGTTCTGTTGGTTTCATTCTGGTTAGTTAACATTTACTTCGTTTAAAATTATCGGCCTTAACCTCAATGGCGCAAAAGGGATGATAATGGCCAAATTCACCCTGATTATTCGGCCGCAACCTGATGCTGATCGTGATGTTGGCTGGCTAAACCGCTATGGCGTGCCATCAATTGCCAGTCCGGTGATGATTGGCGCACCGGTTTTGTCTACTTCATTGGCGCATGATCTTGGCAATCCAGAAGATTTTACTGGCATTATTTTTACCAGCCGCCATGCGGTTGACGCGGTTGCCAAGGCGGCCAATGCCAGCGCATGGATTCCAAAACCTGCCTTTGTTGTTGGATCGGCAACCGCCGCCGCAGCAAAACAGGCCGGATTTCAAAACATCATCATTGGCAGTGGCGGCGGCGCAGGCTTGGTTGAACCAATCCGGCAAGCCGTGGCAAATACCGATCATGTAAATCCACAAAAAGCCAATTTACTTTGGCCAAGTGCGCGTGAGATTAGTTTTGATATGACCGCAGCCCTGCACCGCCATAATGTTGCTGTTCAGCGCTTGTCAGCCTACCAGATGACGGCCAATGCCAATTTTACGCCACCGGTCCGTGCGGCACTGTCAAAAAATTGCATTTCCGCAGTGATTGCGATGTCGCCAAGATCAATCCAGATTTTGCGCGCCAATATGGACGCCGCTGGGCTGGGGTCTGCCCGAAACAAGATTGACTTGATCGCTAGCAGTGACGCGATTGCTGCCGCGGCAGGTGATGGGTGGAACCATATCTATACAGCACGCAATCCGCGCCGCAGCCGGCTTCTGGCAATTGCGGTTCTGCGTCATCGGCGATTTGATCTGGCGTAATCCAGCCTGCAGATTTTACATCAGCCATATGTGGTGACGCTAGTATCTTGTCCTGCGGCTATGATATGATCTGTGTGGATATGATTTGCTAAAGATCGCATCCAATCACAGCAGGCAAATAGCAAGTAAGGTTCGGCAAAAAGCATTATGGCAAAATCAAAGCAAACATCCGCCAAAATGGGCAAAACGATTGACGGCGATACGATTGACGGGGATGCGGTTGAAAAACCCGCAGACCAAACGCCGCCGCCGCATGCCAGCACATCAAAACATAGCCACACCGCAACGCCGCCTAATGTCCCCTCATCTAACGCTGGTTCTTTGATCACATTTGCGGCCTTGGCCTTGTCGATTTTTGCCGTTGGTCTTGCCGGTTTTGCCATTTGGCAGCAACGCCAGAACACTGCCGATATCGCCGCCCTTATGCCAATTAACAACAGCGATCCTCAGGAATCGGTGAATGTTGCAAATTTAGGGCTCGATAATTCGGGGGGTGGTAATTCAGGTCTTGCTAACCGGCTTGTTGCCCTTGAAAGCCGGCTTGCCGCCGACCGGCAAAGCCAGCAATCGGCACTTGCCGCCCTACAAGACCAGTTAACCGCGCCATCCTCACCACCCGCCGATAACATCCAAAATAATGATTTTGGCAGTGATGCCAAAGCGGATATTGCCACCATTCGCAATGATATGGATCAACGCTTTGCCGCGCTTGAGGCGGCATTGGCCAACCAAGCCCCACCATTAAAAGCGAGTGAAGGTGCCAGCGATAATGCCAATAGCCTGCCAGCAGCCGACACGCAACCCGTCAGCACCGGCAAGCAAATGACCGCGCCAGCAGGCCTTTTGGTTGTCAGCGGCCTTCTTGCCGATAATCTGGCTGGCCAGCCACTTGATCGCTGGTTGTCATTGCTACAGGGGCTTGCCGATCGCGGTGCCAACATAACCGGCCTTGCGCCATTGCAAAACGCGGCAAATCCGATGCCGGACAGCCAACATCAATTGCTGCAAAAAGCCTATGATTTGGTGCCGCAAATGACCGCCGCGTTAAATCATGCTGCCGATAATGCTGGATTTTTGGAAAAAACCGGTGCCAAGCTTGGCCAGCTTGTCCAGCTTCGGGCAATTGGCGATGACGCCGGTGGCAATGCCGCCGCGCTTGGTGATTTTGAAACGGCGCTTGCGCTAAAGGATCTTGGCAGCGCGATCAAAGCTGCAGGTCAATGGTCGGGATCTGATCTGCCATCGCTTGATGCCTGGCTGGCCGCCGCCAAGGCGCGTCAGGCACTTGATAAGGCGGTTAATGGGCTGGTGACAGACTATCTTGCCACTGCCATTGAAATTCAATAATGCCGAAAACTGGATTGCACTTAGATCATGTTTAAAAAGCTTCTGATTCTGTTTACGGTCGTCATTGCCGCCGCCGCTGCGGCAAGCTGGCTGGCCAGCCAGCCAGGGGCAATGCAGATCGAATGGCTTGGCTGGCGAATGGAATTGCCAACAAGTCTGGCTGTTGCGCTGTTTGTTATCTTTGCGCTTATTCTGGTGTTTTTTGATAGGCTGTTGCGCGCCATCCGCGCGATGCCGCGCTGGCTTGGCGGGCGGCTTCGTCAACGCCGTGACGATGCTGGCCATCGTGCGCTGACATTGGGGTTAATGGCTGTATCAGCAGGCGAACCAGCCGAGGCGCGCAAACATGCCAGCCGCGCCGAGCGGTTGTTAAAAGAACCAAAACTCACCGGCCTCTTGGTTGCGCAGGCAGCGCATCTAGCCGGCGATCACCAAGCAGCAAGACGTTATTTCACTTCAATTCTGGATGATCGCGAAACGGCCTTTCTTGGCCATATTGGGTTAATGCGATTGGCGCTTGATGACCACGATCCAATCAAAGCCCACCAATCGGCAAAAGCTGCGCTCGCGCTCAAGCCAAATTCAGTGCTAGCTGCTAATCATCTTTTCAAGCTAAATACCGGCCGCAAAGATTGGAACGCGGCGCTGCTGGCGTTGGACGTGATGGCGCGCCAGCAGAAAAAAACCAAATCAAAAACAGCGCCTGATCAATCGGCGCTTATTGCGCGTCGGCGTTGCGCACTGCATTTTTTAAAAGCTGGTGAACTGCTTGAAGGTGATCGCAGATCAGCCGATAAAGAGCTTTCAACATCGTTAAAGATTGACCCAGGATTTCTGCCAGCCGTGACCATGCTTGCTGATCATTATCTTGATGACAAAGCGCCTAGGCGCGCGGCCAAAATTCTGGAAACAGCCTTCAAAATTCACCCACATGACAGCATTGCAACAAGGCTAAAAGCGGCATGGAAAAGCAATGATGGCCAATTTATTGCAAAGCTGACCCAACTGTTGGCACAGATTGATTCAACCAAACAGAAAACTGCCTATTATCTGGTTGCTGAACAGGCACGCAATTCGGGTCTTGATGGTGAGGCTGAACGGTTATTTAGCGCGGCGCGTGATATTGACGGCGGTGATGAAGATACCAATTCACTTTGGCACTGCACTTCTTGCAAAAGCAGGCATGATGATTGGGAGGCATTTTGCCCAGCTTGTGACGAATTTGCTACCTTAGTTTGGCAGCGGCCAGCCGGCACAAGCCCGCTCATCAAACACAATTCATAGCCAGTTAAGCATTATACCACAGCTATTCGTTGCCGTGGCTGTTGAGAAGGCCTTATTGTAGAACTGATTTGTTTTTGTCGCATCAGAGGCTGCTGAAGATATTGCGCTAAGGTTTGTCGCGTTTATCCGAAGCGTTACGTCCACGAATAATATTTGCGATAAACATGGTTGTTCTTGGGTAATAGGCATAGGGCTTGTCATCGCTGGATACCGGCCGTGCAATGGCGCGCCAAACGGTAAAGCTCATCAGCAAAATATGCGCAAGGGAAATATAAATGAACAGATAAGACGTTCCGAATCTGCCAGTAATATAGCCTGCAATAATCGGTGAAATGATGGCACCAAGCGCATAGAAAGCAATCAATGATGCGCTGAGATCCAAAACATCATCAGACCCAGCAAAATCATTCGCATGTGCAGCCGATAATGAATAAATCGGAAACGTGCTAATGCCAAATAACAGGGCAAGAAATAACGATACGCTATGCCCTTGCGCGGCAAGATCGACAAGATCACTGCCAATCGCCAAACAAACAACCGTCGAAAGGATGCTGAAAAACATCAATACCGAGCGGCGATCAAAACGGTCGGCCAAAAAGCCAGCTGGCGGGTGAACGATAACTCCGCCAATAACGGCCGCCGTCAAAAAATAGGAAATCTCTAAATTCGACATGCCCAGATTGGCAGCATAGAGCGGTGCTATTGATCCAAAGGCCGATGTTGAGATACCGGCAATCACCACGCCAAGAGTGGCAAGAGGTGATATTCGATAGGCGAGGAATGGCCGAAATTTCTGGGTCGTTGGAAGGCTTGGCTCTTTGCTTAGGGTTACCGCCAGCGGGATGAGCGCAAGACACATGATCATGGCAAGGACATTATACGATATATAGCTTGCCGGTGTCAGCACGCCGATCAGGCTATTCGCAAAAATCTGTCCGGCGAAATCGGCAATCCGGTAAATTGAAAAGACTCGTGCGCGGATTTGATTGTTGGCTTTGGCTTGAAGCCAGCTTTCGATAACCGTGTAACATCCGGCAACGGCAAAACCGCCAAGAATTCGCGCAAATGTCCAAAAATATGGATCGGCCTTGATTGTATGAGCGATGATAGATATCACGCCAACAGCAGCAAGAATCGCAAAAGCACGCGAATGTCCGGCACGATAAACCAGCTTTGGACCAAGCAAGCAGCCAAATAAGAATCCCGCAAAATGCCCCGAGGCAATAAGCCCGATATCAACACTGGTAAAGCCAAGCGCTGCACCCGAGATGCTATCGAATGGGCGAAGCGCGCCGATACCCATCTGCACAAGCATGACGGATAAAAGCAAGGCTGAAAGAGAAATCAAAAGCTGCATTGCGGCGATTGCCAATCTGCTAATAATAACGTGGTTACTGTGCCACCGAAATACATCTCAAAAAAGCCTATTTCCGTTTTGATACGGGGCAAAACATCGTCATAGGGCTTGGCAACGATCAGACCGTTTGCATCGGCGGCAAAGTTCTGACTGATGCTGCGATGATACGCGTGTTCGGTATCCTAAACATGGTTGATCCGTTTTCGGCGCGCATGTCGGTGGCGTCAGGCGGCGTTATGATCCGGCCTATTGTGCAGAATATGCAATATCACATTGCGATCATCACGCGCGGCATTGACATGATGACTAAGGAAACCAGGCAATTGGCTGACATCATAATCACAGCTTTCAAAAATGACCCGATTATCAAATCTGCACCTTAGGTTTGATCTCTTGGCGGCAGCAAAATAGGAAGTGTCTTGCGTAATATCATTTCACTTTCGGCATCAATATAGGTCGGGTGATGATCGTCAAGAATCATCTTGACCCGATCATGTGCATGATCGCGAATATCAGGGCTGCCTGCTTCTTCCCATGCCTCTATGCCCAGACGATCAACAGTTTTTGGATATAGAAAATCTGAATGCATCCGTGTATAGGTCTCTCGCTCACCAAGAAAATGGCCAACGCCGATCGCCACCCGATCGATCGATTCCAGGGCAATCGTTTCGGGCGATACGGTAACAGTGCCGCTAGCGCGCAGAATGCTTCCTAGCATGTCATTATCAATAACCAGTGCCGCAAACGACAACCCCATCAGTCCAGCCTGCGCACCGCAGGCCTGCGTGATGATGTTGGCGCCTGCGTGAACCGTCTGTGCGACATTCAAGCATTTTTCATAACCGCTTTGCGCGTCAGGACTTTTGCTATCGGTAGCCCCCGCGATTGTTGATGAGGGAAACTGGTAAAAGCGTGCCATCTGAATGGCGGCCGCGGTCAGTAAGGCCTGTTCCCCACTACCACCCGCCATACCGCCGGTTCGCAAATCGGTAATCATCGGGCGTGGGCCAAAAACTGCAAGCGCCTCCGGATTAACCAACCAGGCGATCACCATTCCCGCAAGAGTTTCGGCAATTGTTTGCGTTACACAGCCGGCAATTGTTACTGGGCTTGAGGCACCTAGCTGGCCAAAACAATTGACCATCACCGGAATGCCGCATTGCAACGCTTCGACCATCACATCAAGCGCAATTGGATCAAACCGCAATGGTGGCACAACATGGTTAACATTTAGCGACAGGAACGGCTTGTCGCGAAACGCCGTTTCAGAGCCGGCAATTTGATAGCAGATGGTCGCTATGTCCTTTACCGACTCTGGTGACGAGGCGCTGGTAAAAACATGCTTCGCCGTGCCAGCAAGACAAGCAAAGGCAGTATTCACATCAAGATGGCGCGGATCTGGCATGTCGCGAGCAACAACCGGACGGCTGAAAAAATGAACATGATCAAGCCGGTCAACAAGCCGCGCTGCATCATAAAGATCCAAAAGATTGGACTCGCGATATTTGCCGAGTCCCACATCAAAAATCAATGGTGATGCTCCACCGGTGCCAACATGAACTGCCCCTGACGAAAGAGTCATGTCATTATCACCGGCCCTCCCATAAAGCGTGATATCGCGCCGTAAACCAGCAAGCGCATCCGTCACCAAACCGGGTGGAAATAATAACCGGCCACGCGAATCAAGCCCACCACCAGCGGCCATGACAAGATCAGTAACAATTGGCGAAGCTTCGCTGAGGCCGGTATCAGCGAGCACTACCAAGGCCGCCTCATGTATCGCTACCATATCAGTATTATGCAAGGGGCCATAGCCCCGTCCAAAACCAATAATGCGTTTTTCATCAAGGCTTTCGATAGAGTTATCAGCAGCGTTTTTATTCCGCCTGATGCGCCCTATCCTTGGCCGATCAGAACCTTCACCCCGTCTCATATGCGTATATCCCTATTTGTTGTTGCCATCTTAAGTCAATGTCCGCGCGTTAGCGGCTGATGGGTATTTATGTCACCATCTGGCAACAGCATATAGGCTCATCGGGCGCGTGTAATCTTGGCAACAACACCATTAATAATATACACGCCAACACCATCATCAATAGCGATTCCTGATTATAATTGCCGACTGGCAATTGCTACTTCAAAGGCCTGTTTTTGGGACATCAGCGCTAGCCATCTTGATTTTTGACCAGCATGACACTGATTTACGCATCAACCATCCCATGATGATGCTGGTGATCCATTTTTCGTAAAGCGCCGATGATAATCTTGTCACGGGTTCATAATCGAGCTTGTTATAATAAGCAAAAACTTCGATTTGCAGGTCATTTATTTGCCGTTCGGCAAACAGATCCTTGATTTCATAGCTGGTTCGGTTGCGAAACCAGCGTTCAAACCGCCTGTTCAATATCCGCTCAATCCAATACATATGGTTTGAACGGTAGTCGGCCTCGATCAGCTCGAGCAATGCATGATCATCAGCTGTCATAGATTAATCGCTCCAATTGCTGTAAGTAAGAGTGTCACACTTGTCATAAAATCGGCCCGCCAGATAGAATATGATGATCGCAAAAACCAAACCGCACCCAAAAAACCAAAAATCATGAATGAAACCGGCGCGCTTTTTAGCCTATTTCTCTCAGCTTTTCTTGCGGCCACAATTTTACCCGCGCAATCCGAGCTAGGACTCGGATATTTGGTGATTACATCAAAATATTCAATGGGGCTGCTGGTTCTGTTTGCGAGTCTTGGCAATACGCTTGGCGCGATCGTCAATTGGGTCATCGGGCGCAGCATTGCATCATCGTTTATGCGAATGGAAAAAATAAAGGCATCGCCGCGCTACCAATCAATTACCCGCTGGTATCAGAAATTTGGACGCTGGACACTTTTGCTAAGCTGGGTGCCCATCATTGGCGATCCAATCACCGTGATGGCTGGTATTTTTAAAGAACCGCTGAAAAGCTTTGTTTTGATTGTGGCGCTGGCAAAAACCTCACGCTATGTGGTGATCGCGCTTTTTGCTGAAAAATTTGCTTTTGGATAGGCGTCACAGGCCGCTATGATTTGCCTCGTTACTTTTTCCCAATTAGAAATGCTGTCACCATAAGAATGCAAAAAGGAATGGATGCATGATTGATTTTTATACATGGACAACCCCGAATGGCCGCAAAGTATCGATCCTTCTTGAAGAGCTTGGCGTCGACTACGAAGTGCATCCTATCAATATCACCCAAGGCGATCAAAATAGCCCTGCATTTTTAGAAATCAGCCCGAATAACAAAATCCCAGCCATCATTGATCGCGACAATGGTATGAGTTTGATGGAATCTGGCGCGATTCTTGTTTATTTGGCCGAAAAATATGGGAAATTTCTGCCAGAAGGCGGCGCCGCACGCGCCGGGGTCAATGAATGGCTGATGTGGCAAATGGGCGGGTTTGGTCCTATACTTGGACAGGCACATCATTTCCTGCATTTCAATCCGGGCAAATCAGATTATGCCGAAGCGCGGTTTCGCAGTGAAGTTGCGCGGCTTTATGGCGTGCTTGACCGCCGGCTTGAAGAGCGCGATTATATTTGTGACGATTATTCGATTGCCGATATGGCCTGCTGGCCTTGGGTGTCGCGCTATGAATGGCAACAGGTCAATCTTGCCGATTATCCGAATGTTCGATCATGGTATCAACGCCTTCTAGCGCGCGATGCGGTGCAAAAAGGCTATCATGTACCAAAACATATGGGCGAAATCCCACAAGGCTGATCCCGATTTTTCAACCATCGGCTTTCCCACCCATAAACCGGATGGGGCGCCATTATCACCTATAATATTTGTGAATCTGTTTCGCTCATGCTAGCCTTTCGTCACCTGACGATGAAAACCATCTGGTGACTGAGGGGAACCAAGATGAAACTTACAATTATTGCGCGCAGTCGCGATGATTTCGGCGTTATTGTGAATAGCGAAGAATTGCATAAGACCAAACAGTCGATTTTCAAAGTGAATGTAACCGATGCCGATCTTCACGAGCTAACCGAAAGCCGGGTTGATAAAGATAATCTTATTGAATTTGCCTTTACCTTTTTGCTAGAACGCGAACCTGTTGAGGCGATTCAATCTGCCTTCAACATGAAAACCATCAGCCATTATTTCCCTGACTTTCCCGAAGCGGTGAAAAGCTGGGTTGATGAAAATGCCGAATAGCGATTTTGGATAAACCCATATCGCGCCTGCTGGCATAATCAGGCAGCACTGCCTTGCCATTATAAATTGGCCAATCCGTTTTGAGCCGGCCAAAAACCGAAAAATATGGCATGGACTTTGCAAGGGTCTCACCAAGGTCAAACCCCTAACTCGTGCAAAGTATCCCAAAAAGAGAATTTGACGCGAATTAGCCGTGGTTTGGACCTCCGATGAGAACCCTCATCAGCCTTAACGGTTGGTGGGGGTTTTTCTTTAGGCAAAATATACGAATTCTCGCATTTACCGCCATTTTGATGGCCGTCTTCGTGACCGACCTTGGTGGCACATCAGATTGGCCTAACGGCCAGCTTGTCATGACCAAAAACCAGCATTACACTGACGGTATTACGGTTAAAATGGATTTTGTGCCAAATTAGGTAATGATGATCAGCCAAGCGGAGCTGTTTATGACCAATGAAGCAGAAGTTTTGATCAATCTTGAGGACTATCCCATTCATCAGGCTGGCGCAAAGCGTGACCAGATTATCGAAACCGTTCGAACCCAACTCGCTAAAGATGGCTGTGCTGTTCTGAAATCATTTCTGACGCCAGATGGAGTGCGCCTTTTACGCGACGAGGCCGACAGCGTTGCGCCCTTTTGCCCATTCATCCTATGGAAAGACAAATGCCTATTTTACCGCTGATGACCCATCACTTGCCGCCGATCACCCTTGTCGCCGTTTTTTCGACCGCTCAAACGCCATTGTTCCAGCTGATCATTTCAAAACCACTGGTGCTTTACGACAGATTCATGATTTTCCGGCATTTGACCCTTTTATCAAAGCATGTCTTCACCAGCATGACGTCTATCGCTATGCCGACCCGCTTGCCGATGTGATTGTAAATGTAGCCTATGCTGGTGATGGATTCCCATGGCATTTTGACACGAATAATTTCACCATCACCCTTGCCATTCAATCGGCCGATGAAGGCGGTTTATTTGAATATGCCCCGAATATCCGGCAAAATGGCGAAAATTTTGAGGCGGTAAAGGCGGTTCTTGAAGGCGTTTCGGATCGGGTGAAATTGCTTGCGCTTGAACCGGGTGATTTACAGCTATTCAAAGGCCGCTATTCGCTTCACCGTGTCAGCCCGCTAAAAGGGCCGACGCCGCGTTATGTGGCGATCCTGTCCTATGTCGAACAGCCGGATATGGTGGGAACACCTGAACGCGTCAAACAGCTTTATGGCCGTGTTTTGCCAATCCATCTCGAACGCGCCGGTTTACGGAGTGATTCCTATCTTGATTAGCCAAACGCCGCACAATTGACAGAATTTGTCATCTAACGCAGACTTTTCAAGACCATCGCTTTGCTGCATAGGATCAGCATCGCAGCCTATAGATCAACCTGTCATGACAATGACAAAAGGGAAAGATAGAGGCAAATTATGACACCATTTATTGCAAAATTAATTGAACGAGATTGTGTCACAACACATGCAAATTGTCCGCTTGGTGATTTAATTACAATTCTTGC
>Ga0206129_10002614_pt1 | contig 22042 bp, 27 predicted proteins | sample Helgoland_Spring_8_FD_148616 | JGI IMG/M metagenome (GOLD analysis project Ga0206129, IMG submission 148616) | Pelagic subsurface seawater microbial communities from Kabeltonne, Helgoland, North Sea - Helgoland_Spring_Bloom_20160502_2 | ecosystem: Environmental > Aquatic > Marine > Epipelagic ...
TTTTTTTTTTTTTTTTTTTTCTCTTTGGCATCTCTTATTTTGAATTTTGTAGGCGTATAAGTGGCAATTTTTGCAGCATCCCCACTAAATGTTACTTGATCATGAAAAAACATCAAATAAGCACGTCTATTTGCACAAACATTATTTGCGAATTCTTCACCCGTACAACGGGAATTAGACCAATATGAAACAGACGGGTCGTACTTCTTTAACAATTCTTTCAAAGAAGTAATATAAGGTGCATCCCCTCCAAACTGTTTCATATCAGTGCTGTCTTGTTCAACCGTGGTTTTCATACATTCCCGTGCCTGTTCCAACCAAGTTTTGTCCGCATGTTGACCTTTAATTTCTCCTTTGAACATATAGTCGGGGCCCGAAAAATTGTGGTACGAGTCTTTTTTAAATTGGTGGTAGGATGACATTTTTTGTTGAAACAAAAACGGACGCGCTTTATACACTCATTTTGCTGTTATGTAGCACATTCTACACTATGTTTAATTATTTAACATCTCACTTTTTAAATAACAGGTTCTACAGAGAGCTACATAGTCCGATTCCACTGCAACTTTTTCTTTCTCATCGCTCAATCGCTTTGTAAATGAAGCTTTACTATCACACGAATTACAATCAGCACGCAACCATTGCACACTATCTGCCAATGGAATCAGTTCCAACATCTCGCCAAATGGCTGTCGTAAATAGTCGCCACTTAATCCTGCCACAATGACATGTTGACCTTTGCTCTCAACCAGGTGCATCACCGCAGTCTTAAGATGCGAGAAGAACTGACCCTCATCAATGGCTACAGCATCATACCCCAATGTATGAAGCTGTAAAACATCATCAGTTTTCATTGCTGGGAAAGTGGTACCGTCGTGTGTCTGGATTGCAGGTCCTTCTACTCTGGAATCGTTAGTGTGATTGACGATTAAACATTTCAGTCCCAATTGTCGCAAGCTGAGAACTTTATCAATTAAAGCAGTTGTTTTCCCACTATACATTGAACCTATAATAACAGTTAATGACATGTTTTGTGTTAGAGGTGCTACTAAATAGTCAAAGGTCAACAACATCTCAACATGCTTGCATCAAATATTAGTATAAATGTATGTCAACTCTTCCGAAAATGTCGGAGATTATTGTTGTGACCGGTATACTAGTCAAATATCCATATGCTGCTGCCAGAAAATGGGCAACCTTTTCAGCTCTGTTGTCTTTTGCATTTTTTAGTCTCTTATTTTTGGATACATCAGTGGAAAACAAACCTGAATTTGGTCTCTTTGTACTCTGTTACTCGATATTGCCGTTTATATGCTTCTACATTGGTACCAAGAAACATGTCCAACAACTGTTAAAATTTTACTGTGTTATCCAGTACATGTCTGCTGTCAGCAATGTCTTTCAACTTGCCCTCTTGGGTATCAATAACCAAAAAATAGATAATATCTGTTCGCATTGTACATTCGTCGACGATAAATGTCTGTTTGTAGATAGCGACAGTAAAGAATGGTTTATCTCACAAGAGGATTGCAACGATATGCAGCAGTATTCGATGGTGTATGGTATCATGTACGTGATAATGATATTTGTTAATATTCGAACTGCTGCCGCAGTACAGTCTGCTTCGACAAATATAGTGAACTCTGAGGAAGTATCGATAGAAGCGATTGACATAATACAGTCTGCTTCGACAACTCACTTTGATGAAGCATCGATGGAAGTGATTGACATAGCCACGCACTGATACTATTTAATGTAGCTGACACTAGTAAATGGACAAATTGAAACGTGAAATAGAAAACCCATTAATGAGAATTGACCAAAATGAGTGTCAAATCTGTTTAATACCAATGGAGAATTGTTTAGTACTAAATTGTAAACACCGATTCCATAAATCATGCCTTTATAAATGGGCCGAAACTCAGGGTCGTAGAGGGTATGAGAAAACATGCCCCACCTGTCGAGACCCAATACAGACAGTAGAATGTACAACAGTAGAATTAGAAATCAATGAAACACAATGCTGTTGTTTTTTTTAAAGTATCAAAATGAATGAATGGTGTTTTTTTTTGGACATTTTCTGTCAAGGGCGAACGGTGAGTGCTGCTGCCAATTGACAACATACAAGACCTCTCTTGCATGCGTCTGTGCAGCACGTATCTGAAAAGCGGTGGTCTCTTCCGATGCGATGTACACTGCAGCATGTACAAACACACCATGAAATGAATAGACTGGAATCACTGATTTGTTTATGGTTAGCATCTCTTTTGAATGTTCTTCTTCTATAAGCGGTATACGTGGTGGTTTAATATCGGGTGCCTCATCTCGGTTACGGAGGGTGCGAATTCGATAAGGATTTTTCAACTGACGGCGATTTGTATCGATATTGTTGTAGGCCGTCTCTGCAAAACATTGTACTGTTTTGTGTTTTGCAGTGACTTGTGCTACAAACTGTGCGATATCATTAGTTTGTACCATTTCCACATTGCGAGCCATGACATGTGTACTCATCACCGTGTCAAACTTCGATGACTCGCACATGTCGCGGAATATCTGACCACGACCGGCACTGTATTGGTCCAAACGTCCCACACAGGTATATTTTAACGGTTTTGTTGCTATCAGTGCCAACCAGTCTTCGATGCCCCACAAATGTGCCCATGCTACGAAAATGTGTGGTATATTATCCGTAAGTTTTTCTACGTTGACTATACCCAGTTCACACCGTGCATTTTGTGTATAGGGAAGTTTCAGCATCAAAATACGCACATCTCCCCAATTCAGATGACAATGGACACGATAAGCATCTTCGACATTTCTCACCAATATGCAGGCATTTTTTGGCACCTGTTCATCAGATAAAGAGCCCTGTATAATGTTCGTAGTGGTTGGAGTCAACGCCTCTGCAATGGTCTGTGCTGCATTGATTTCTTCGGTAGTAGTCCAGAGATTCTGATAGAATTCCAAATTACGGACATGTTGTGATGGCTTGTCGTAGGCAGCTGTGTGACTACGGGTTTGTAGTTGCCAGGCCATGCGGTCTTCAAAGCCTGTCCAATCATTGTAGGGTAATTCTCCCATCTGTTTTAATCCTGCCTCTATCTTTTTTCTGGCCTCTGGTGCATTGTATACGTGTTGTGCATGTGGACTGTTGCGCCGACAAACATATTCAATGTCCTGTGTTAATGATTGAAAGACTGCATCAATATCCATTTTCAAAATACTCCATATTGGATACATCACAGCAACAGTCCACAGAGCAACCTCGCTGTAGGCTTTTTGTGCCATCACTGTGTAAGAAGAGCGCGCCTTGCGATTTTTGGGCAACTGTGATTTTTTGTTGGTACAGCAGATATCGTCAATTGACTGGATGTTGCCGTTGTTGGTTCGTAATGTCAAGGTGTAACCAACATTGGAATGATGACAGGGTAACCAACCAGTAACAGTGATGGTCTTTTTTCCTGACTTGAGAATGCATTGTACAATTGGCAATACATGAGGGTAATATTTGACAAATTTCAGAATACGATGTACAAACCACATTCTTTGATAATGTGACTACTCTGGCGGAAAAAAATAATATATGAATAATTTAGGTTGATAAAAATCTTTGTCTATATTGTTGTTTTTTTCGACGACGTCGGCGCTCAATAGAAGGCGGTGCCTTGAAGAACGATTGTTCCTTCGAAAACGGGACTACTTTCGGGATGAATATTGACACTGCCTTTCTGGACTCTTTGCTTCTCTTAGTGCTCATGGACATTGCGAGACCACTCATCTTGATATATCTGTTGGCGACTTTTATACTTTTGTTTTTACAATTGTGTTTTGTCGGGTAGCCATGACAAATTTGCTTTTTGTACCATTGTAATCGGTTGCTATGACCCAGCAGGCGGTATCCTTGTGTGGTGTTGACAACTGTTGTACTACAGCCTGCCATGACTCTTGTACTGGTTCGTCGTTAATGTGGGTCACAACTGCGCCTGCGTGAATTGCGTCAGTAGCATATGCTGGAGATTCTGGCGCGACTGCCTCCACCACTACGCGAAATTTGTAGCGTTGTTGTGGTGTCATATAATTGATCAATTTGAACATGCCTACATGCTGCATCCGCAACGGTGAAAATTGTATGCCTTGCACTTGCACTTTTTGCTTTGCTTCAAATCGACCTTCGTCGCAAAAACCGTAGGTCTGGCGTATATTGGGCAATTCTTCATAGGTAGGTACGCGATTTTCCAGAGACAATTTCAGCAATCCGGTGTTCTTACGTAGGATATGCATGTTAATGTTGTGTCCAATGGGAGTGTCATTGAACAAATCAGTCAACGAGAGCGGTAAATCGCGTTTTTTGGAATACCATGTCCCACCTGCTGACAACGAGGCTGAATCGGTGGTGTTTTCAAATTTGTAGATGATATCACCTTCCTGACCGCCAGCATGATGGTAGAGAGATTGTGGTTGAACGTCTGTCACTAAAACTCCGCCGGTAGCAGCCCATCCACCTGACGTGTTTTGAGGACACTTGTAATGAACCAAAATATCATTTGTAAAAATGGGCTGGGAAGTGATGCCTATTTGTGGAGAATGCACATGGGCTGCCGAGAACAATCCCACTACATTTGGGATTGGCTCTGGGCCTGCGGTTGCCACTAGTTCTTCACGAATTGAAGCCCAACGGCGTCCACCCTTGAAATCAACCAGACTCTGCCAATCTTCCTTTTTGACAAAGTCCAACACAGTACTGAGCAACTCGGAACCACCACGATGCATATGTTGACAGTTTGGAACCACAACATGGCGCATCAACCAGGAATGGAAATTACGAGGACTACCATTAGTGAGGCCACCAATGTTGTGCAGCGTCCACTTGTCACCAAAATCAGGTTGTTGCAGTGCAGTCAGCTCACTCTCGTCCAAATGGTCATACAATGCCGACACAGTCGACTCTTTAACGGCCATGCCTGCTGTTGACAACTTTTGAAACATCGCCGTCATGGCAGCCTTCTGTTCATGACGGCGTTCTAATGGTGCTAGTAGTGTAGGGAGTACCGTTCTGACAGTGTTTGAATGGATAAACCCATTCTCACCATCAACATTGGCACCAGTCAATTTGAAAGTATTGATGCCCATCAGTTTGTACCTTGATGGTTGAAAGTAGTGTATGCCTTCAAAGCTCTGTTCGTCTGAATCTGATTGAGGGTTGGAAGGAGTCCACAGTAAGGGTCCACCGGAATTTCCACCGTTGATAGTGGCAGAAGTGAGTCCACGGATTTCAGAATTTAAATGTACAGGTCCTTGATAATCACCAGTAGTGAACTGTTGGTCGATAAGTCCCAAGGGATGTCCAACAGCATGCACTTTGAAGCCAGTGCGCAACAGGTCAGAGTCAGCAAATGTCAAGGCAGGGATATGGTCCAATTCGTAACGACTGTGTAGGGTTCGTTTCAACCACTGCTGAACACGGGGTTCCACTTTCAACAACGCCAAATCACGGTCATGACATATTGCCACAACAGAGACTGGCAATGCTTGGTGTTCGATATAGGTCGTCATTATTTTGACTACAGGTGCATTGGTCACAACGTGTGCATTGGTCAGCAACAATCCTTCCTCTTTAATAGTGACGCCATCAACGGCCAAGAAAAAACCGGTGCCTATGGCTTTACCACCACCGGGTCCACCCATGTGAGCAGCAATAATACGTACAACTTCTGGTAAATAACCCATCTTTTTTTTATGTACATCTCTTTATATACTAGTGTTTTTGTTATTCGTTGTTACTCAACCACCGAACGGATATCACACAACAATCGAAAACGATTGTTCAATACAGTTATCAAATTCTCTAATTGGTTGATTTCAACGTCAATATTCAATTGACGCCATCGAGACACGTAACCCTCATAGTGTGCTGCTGTTATATCCGCAATCCTGGTCAATAGACGATGTATCTGTTCGACACCGTCAACAACATTGGCACATGCTGTCTTGAGCGGTTCTTTATCACAGTGAAGAGCCAAACAGGTTGCTTCGATAGTCTGAAGTGTGCATTCGATATCGTGTTTGCGGAGAATGTCACACAGAGTGACAGTTTGTACACCAGTCGTTCGTAGCGATGATATTAACCCAATTGTAGAGTGTACAATCGGAGTGAGTGTGGATGACATGACCATTTTACCAGCACTACCTGCAATATAGACTAATCCTGCTTGCATTTCTGTTGCACACTGCCAATGATTATACCTCTAAAAATTAAACCACACGAGACGTACTTGTTGCCTATTGACAGGTGTCCACATGTTGTTGATAAGCTAGTTTCAACGCAGCAGTGTTGTTCTCTATCATACCCGCACCGGTGACGCCTCTCAAGCCAGTGATATCGCCTCTCAAAGCGCCAGAGATGACGCCAATCAAGTCGTCAGAGATGACGCCGGTCAAGTCGACAGAGATGACGCCGGTCAAGTCTGGAGAGATGCGGCCAATCAAGTCGACAGAGATGCGGCCAATCAAGCCGACAGAGATGACGCCTCTCAAGTCTGGAGAGATATTGCCGCTCAAGCCAGAGATATCGCCTCTCAAGTCTGGAGAGATATCGCCGGTCAAGGATTGAGAGATATCGCCTGTCAAGCCAGAGATATCGCCGCTCAAAGCGTCAGAGATGCGGCCTCTCAAGCCGACAGAGATGACGCCTCTCAAAGCGCCAGAGATTTCGCCGCTCAAGCCTGCTGAGATTTCGCCTCCGGTCAAGCCACTGACATTGCCGAACAATCCGCTGGTATTGCCTGTAAATTTCCCACCCTCTATGCAACTGTTTATCGGTGAATCATTTTCAATGGTAGTCGTCGTGCCACTTGGACACAGCGAACAGGACAAAGAGCGGTTGAACGTATTGTCTACGTTGGCAACGGTCTGACTAGACATGTAATTTCCTACAGGGCAGCAGCCATAGCGTGCGGTGCTGGGGACCACGTTTAAAGACGTGCCCGCGATTCCTATATAGGTGGTTCCAAGATTAGTACCTGTCCATTGACTTTCTAATGTTTTCCAGGCACCACCGCACAATGTACGATTAAATCTTGAAATTAAAGTACCCACATTTCGGATATCACCGTAGGATTTCCCGGCACTCGAAAACATTCCATGCATATTCGTGACGTTCCTCGTGTCCCACTGGGAGATATCACCGTTGAACGATGTAGCATAAACAAACATGATACGCATAGTCGTCACCTTTGCCGTGTCCCAATTGGAGATATCGCCGTTGAATGCATAGGCCTGACTAAACATGGCCTCCATATCCATGACCTTCGACGTGTCCCAATCGAGCGGCTGATTGAACGATTTGGCACCCTCAAACATGCGTTTCATATCCAGGACGTTCGCCGTGTTCCAGTTGGAGATATCGCCGTTGAATGCTTGGGCACCCTTAAACATGCTCTTCATATCCGTGACGCTCGCCGTGTCCCACTGGGAGATATCTTCATCAAAGGTATTCTTCCCGTAGAACACATTTTCCATACTTAGAACATTCGATGTATCCCAATTCTCAATCTCCCCATACTTGGCCACTACTGTCTCCGCATCGCCATTTATCCATGCATCTACGACACCACCTAGTGTACCAGTGCGACCGCACTGGTAGCCGTCACATCCATTCCCGTTTGGCAATTTATCAAAAGCTTCGCAACTGTGTAGCAGCAGTGCCACACAAATCCATAAAGAGTGAGTCATTTTGTTAGACAGGTGGTCCCTTATATATAGTGACTTTTTTCTTAGATTGACTTGAGCTCCACATATTTTGATTTGTGTCTGTAGAAAAACCCAAAACCACCCATGTGGAAAGCATTCAGTCCCACCGACAGCGTTCTCACCGCAGTCATCCAATACCTACCACTACGAGATGTGGCACACTGCCGACGACTGTCCAAACTAACCTGTAGTGATATCAGAGGTTGGCGAAAAAAAGCATTAGCAACAAAAGACATCGTTGCCTGTCAAAAATGCCCTGCTCTACGACATTGCAGACAGACAGAACATTGCCCGTTATGTGAATCCACTGTTTGTGTTGAACATCTCGAAATATGTCCAGATTGTGCTCAAATAAATTGCAGCTTTTGCATAGGCTTTTGCTGTTTATAACTATAAATGTTGTCAGCACAACAACAAAATGTTAAAGACATACAAACCAATGAAAATAAAAACTTCCGTGACACCCACAGCTCCCACCAAAAACTTCCTGGCTTCTGTAGTCAAAACCATCAAAAAAATATTCTCCTAAGTAACACATAGTCTTCATTTGTTTTTGATAATGACCATTAGTGTACAACTATGAAGCGCCCTACTGATGACACTACCACTGAACAACCCTGTAAAAAAACACGCACAAACACAATTTTGGAAGAAATGAAGTCCACCATGGAGAGTCTGTTGAAAACTGCAGACGAACACCATGAAGAGGCTCGTATAGCCGCAGTCGATGTTGCGTTTGAACTGGAGCAGCAATTGAGTGAAGTGACTGGTCTTGTTGATAGCTATCGTGAAGAGGATGAACGGTTGAAAACCGAGTATAGTACTGTAAGTCAGTATATGGGAACTGTTCAGAAGAGTATGACAGTCAAGATGCTGGACAAGGCAGTAGCATACCAACTTGACAATAAAAAATTGTCAGAAGACCATCAAAAAATGACAGAAACTATGGCCAAGATGCAAGAGCTGTCACAAAAAATCTTGGATGATGGCAAACACTACGAGCTGCTACTGTCAAAGAAACTATTGGAGGAAACTGAGCTAAAAGAGAAATTGATGGATGCTGAAAAAAAGGTCACACTCATCACAGACTTAAATATATGACTATAAAAAAGAATTCTTTTATTTAAAATGCAGGGTGACTTTGAAGAACTTTCTGAACAACGTCACTCACACAAATGCTGGTATGCTCTTCTTGGTTCCATAGTACTGTTTCACATTGTCATGATGGGAATTGTTGTTGCAACATTGACACAGATTGCTCCAGAAGTACAGAGAACATTGACAGATGTCAATATCATCTTGCCTGAGATGCGACGGTCATTACTTGACTTGGGTCAGATGCTCCCCGAGATTAAGAAAGGAATGTCAATCTTACAGAAGCTGTGTACAGACAGTCCAAATTGCTCGTGAGAATGGTCTGAATATAGACTATTTAACATGCAGGATAGAACTACAAGATGCGCTATAATATAGTCTTTGTTGGTTCTGTTGGTGCTGGTAAAACTTCTATTATTTCTAAATATTCCAAGGGTCATGTAGATAGTGAACCCATGTCCACAATTGCGGTTGATTTTGTACCCATAACACTGGGTGATTTCCAAGTGTCTATTTGGGATACATGTGGACAAGAGCGCTTTATGTCCTTGACCAGTTCTTATTTTATGAGAGGTCATGTTTTTGTATTGATGCACGATGTGTCTGATTCTTCCATCAATACTGATTTAAAAAAATGGTACTCTGCTATTGTCAAGGATGGTCCTCCTCGTCATGCACCAGTCGTGATTGTTGTGTCCAATAAAACAGATTTGGCACCCTTTTGTCCTCAAGACATGAAGAATTGGATTGACGAGAATCGATTTGACCATGTGTACACCTCTGCCAAGACAGGTGAAGGTGTGGGCGAATTGTTTCAGAAAATCAAAGATGCGGTTGTTGTGCATCAATCGGACTGGCTGGCTCCTTCGTTGCCAGTGTTGGCAGCTACAGAAGAACTGCGGACTGCACCAGGATGCATGTGCTGATACAGATGCAATATCTCTGTATGTTTTGACTCCAGTATTGTTTGAATATAGTCTGCAATATTGATGATGTCAATTCTATTTTTCCAGCTGTGTACTTCAATGAATTGTCTTTGCACAGTATCCGCCACCCAACACAGCGTGACATCGGACACATTATTATATGATTGATGTTTCCAAGTGTGGAGCATGACTCGAAAAGGTGTAGTGTTCGAAACGAGCAGCTGTCTGAGTGTGGGTGTTGACATCGCTTGCCAGGAACCAGTAGTGGAAATGTGTTGTTGACTGATAGACAGCGGTGCAATAAAAGATTGTATTTGAGGACTGTGAAATGAAGACATTGTAACCAATAAAAATTGTCTTTTATACTTCAGACCGTAGTAATCTATTAAAATGATTGGAAGCACTGTGTACCGCATCGACCGCATGTTGTGCCCATGAGGTATGAGCAGCATTTTCAACTACTGATTCGATGTGCATTCCTGCTTCGTCGTTCCATTCGCCTGGTACAAAACGATTGTAGACATGATTTTTCACCATTGATAATGGTCTGTTGTTGTCTTTAAAAATCAAATATTCGGATGACAGCAGTTGATACCATAGTGAGGAATGAAGTCGAAGTGATTCATAAGCTTTTGTAGTAATGGTCAAAAAAGAGGCAAAGCTCTCGGATTTTTTCCCACCCATTGCATCAACCATGTCATCTGTAATGCGCATAGTGGAGTTGATGTGTTTGGGGTCTTCTCCTAAAATATAACCAAAATCAACATGGACCAGGTGTGCTGCAGGTGTCACCATAATGTTCTCCAAATGTCGGTCACCCAATCCCATGGTGAAGGCCAGCAGACAGGCACCGGCACAGGTCGACACAAAACGTTGACGCACTGCCTTAATTGTTCGGTTCACGTTCAGTGACATGATGTAATTGGTCAACGACAGGCGAAGACGAATATCGTACAGTGTTTTTGCACCGTGCATCATAATAATACAGCCACTTGAAGAATTCAACGGGAATACAGTATATGTTTGTACGTGGACGTCTGAAGTTAGTTCATTGATGAGATGAGCAATGACCATGGCCAGTCTGTCTGTGCGAACATCTTCATTTTTCAACAAGCAGTCAATTGTAGAGCCAGTAGTTGTTTGGAGGGAGACTGAGACAGGTCGTGAAGACGAGTTGAATTGGGTGATAGTTCCCAGTGCTGAGACAAATTTGTGTGGTGCCCATGGTAATCGCACCGGCCCCATTGTCAGGAAAAAATTATCGACCCGTGCCTTCCTTGACATCTGACTTAACATAGTATGAAACGAAATGGAACTTTTCAATTCAGCCAACCATTCTGGCGAAATGTTGCGACACAAGCGAGTTTGGAACAAATTCAATATCTTGAAATTGTGTTTGTCTTTGGCAATAGCACATTCAAACCACAAGGCATAGACCAACTCCAGTCGACACACACACAGTTCCAATAAGCCTTCATTAAATAAACGAGGATACTGGACTGATATATGTACCCACCAAAACATCATTAGACAGTGCATGCGTGGTGACATACGCTTCCATGTTTGGACTACCCACCGCTGTAGCTGTACATTGACCAAGACTGGTGCAAGGCGGATAATATCACCGATTGTGAGAAATGGTTGGCAAGTACGACTACAGAGTAGAAGTCGACAGGTCAGCGGTTTGTAACGCAGTACATTCAACTGTAGCTGACCATGTTGATGCATGGCCATTATTGTATGTACTTGCCATGGTACATGGTTTGCAAATTCCTGATAGTGCGTTGACAAAAAACGATATTCAATTTGTGAATACTGATGACATGGCAATTTGTATTGCAGGTCTCGATATATCCCCAGTAAAATATTGACACCATCATTCCAATGTTTATCCAATAGACGTAAATGAAACAGTTCCAAAAATGTGACAGGCATTACTGATAATGCACAAAGCAACCATTCAACATTTGTTTTTTTCTGACCGTAGACAAAACAGGCAGAACATACTCGTAACCTGTCTACTAATCGATGAGAAGAGCAATCATTGCAAAATATTCGACCACATGACCGACAATGGTGTTTTCGACGAAAAAAGGTAAAAGTAGTCTTGCATTCAAAACAATTTGTAACACGTTCGTCAGGTATCCATGTTACTGGTCTCCGTGAACGTATTGTCAACGTCCTTTGTTGGTGGTCCTTACGGTCAACACACATTGACATAGACAGCATCAAACTGGACAGACAGTAGAGCTTTATATAGACAACAACAAATAAGTTGCACATATAATGTTTTGTCTCTTACACTCTCTACTAAAAAAACAAAAATGCAGGAAATGTTAACTTTGATATTTATTGGTCTTTGTTGTATTATCATTGTGTTGTATTTGCTGGGCTTCAATTGGTCTTTGTTGTATTATCGTTGCGTTGGTTCAGGTCCGGTCACCAGTAAGAGAGAACCAAAATATGGCAGTACGAGAGAACCAAAGTATGACAGTACGAGAGAACCAAAGTATGTCAGTACGAGAGAACCAAAGTATGTCTATGACAATGCGGAATTAACTCAACGTGTTAATAGACGAATGAGAGACAATATATATTAGTATAAAAGAATCAATAAAATATGTAATGACTATTGTTCAACTGAATGTTGGTGGTCAACTCTTTATTACCACACAGTCAACACTTGAAAATTTTCCATCCATGTTAGGTGCACTCGTGCGTAACAACAATCCAGCTACACTAGTTAATGGTGCTTACTTTATCGACCGTGACCCTCATGTATTTCGTTGGATTCTCAATTATCTACGAGGTTCCAAAATATTACCACAGAAATATACGATAGAAATGTACCAACTAATGGAAGAGGCTTCTTATTTTGCAATCGATGGCTTAGCATCACGCATTCAACACATGATTACACCAACATTTGCCAAGGGAGACCATGTATCGGTACGGTCCACCAAGTTTACAGTACTCGAAATCGAAGACACTGGATATCTTGCTACAAGGAGTGGTACCAAATATCGCCTTGATTCTTCAGAACATTTTGCAGCAACAGTTATCGAAAAAGGGGATGTAATCACGGCATTTAGACAGGGTTACCACAAGTGGCAACCTGGGGTTTGTATAGATAGAAACGGAAACAACTGCATCGTTCAGTTTGATAATGAACAAGCACATACGAATTTTAAAGTCTCTGGGGTGCGATTTTGACTATATAGAGACAATTAAATAGAATAATGATACAATATTTTTTAGTATTTTGTATTCTGTGCGTTTTTATTAGTAGTTATTATCTACACTTTTTCGCCAGAACTGTGGAACAGAGTGACCTGATGATTGCATACATTGGTAATGAACACCCACGCCTGTTCGAACAACAATTTACTCAAGAAAGAGCAGATTTGATTGTTTTTCGAACACGACCATTTCGCTCAAAACGGTTACAATTTGCACCTCCCGGCAGTGAGTTGGATAAGTTTACACTGACACCGCAATATCGTCACCTGTTAGTACTGTACAAGTTGCAACCACAAGTGCCGATGTTTTACGACACTCACAACAATATCGAATACATACACAACAACGAGACTGTTGCAGAGCTGTGGCACAAACCGATAAAATTACACAAACTGACAATCTATCTTTAGACGCGCGCGCTCGAAACAACATTTTCAATATATATATAATTGCTAACACATAAGCTGAATGTCATCGTATGTCACACATTTGTTTGACAAGGAAGCAGTTCACAGTCAAAGTGAATCTTCGGCATCCGAGTCAGATGACTCTGCAAACGAGTATGATTTTGACGATGGGTGGTTGGTACCAGATGAAGAGGAAGAAAAAGAGGAAGAGGAAGAAAAAGAGGATGCATCCTACGAAAGAGCACGTGGTGACCGTCTCTTGCAAGAAAATAGTAGATTACAAAAAAAAGTCTCAGTATTGAAAAAAAGATTAAGGAGATTCACTAAAGAAATACAAGAACTACGGACATGGAAAAGTCGGGCTAGAAAATGTCAGAAAAAATTTGTAGAGGCCAAGTAATATCTTTTTATTTTTTCCGCAGGCTTCTTTTTTTATCTTTTTTTACAGGCTACAATGACATTCTCTTCGTCGAAAATCCACTCAATATATGTATTTTTCAAATCTGCAAATGTTTGTGGGTCTATCAAGACATTGTGCTTTGTTTTGACTGCCATCCAATTATCAACTTCGTCTGGATTCTTGACATACAGAGAAAAGACATGGTATTCGTCATCTTGGCGTTTAGCAAAACGAAATTCTGGGGCGATGAAATTGACAAGTTCTGTCATTTTATTTACAATAGTACATTGCTTAATATACAGTGTAACCAAAAAAACTGGATTTTTTTCATCCGGCTACCACACAACAATTGTTTGGCCGTCCTTTGTTTTCATCTTTTTCAGTGAGCCCGAACGAGCATTGATTAACCAAAAATCTAACTTGTTGTCCATTGTGGCCGCGTCCTTGACACACAGCACAAAAAGAGCGGCTTCACATTCGGACCATCCGTAGGTTGACCCCGTCCCACTGGTCAGCGTGGTCGTGATGCGTTTGTTGGCCGTGAAGAGTTCATCGTTCGCATACAAACGGCCATATTCTTGTTTTTCGTGCTCGCGTAGACTCTCCAGTATATTGGTGACACTGCTCTCGTCGGTGGCCTTGTTACTGCGTAATCTGGCCAACAAAAGTTCGTGAAGAAAAACAACTTGTTCCCAAACATCTATGTCGTTGTTACCTCTATCTCTCAATTCATGGTACACTTTCCCCTCCATTGTTTCTTCAATTTCCAAACCACCTTCCGCACTCCCACTTTTTTTAAAGAAGACTGTTTTTTTCGAACGATATACAAAGAGCGTCAATGCTTTGGCCAAGACATCGACGGTGGCATCGACGTCGATAGCGATGTATTCGGCATGGCGACCCGAGCGCAGTGTGGCGTCAGAGAGTTTTTCTTTTGACTTTTTCGACTTTTTTGGTTCGGAAGGCAATAATGTACGATACATATTATACACTTTGACGACTCTTTATATATGTGCAAAAAACAGTTTTTATCTTTTAGTTACTGCATCTTCTATGTAACCAAATAACTGGCGACGCAGGCCATATATTCTGGACATATGTTTTTGTTTTTTTGTGTATATTTAACAACTTCTACAGTTCAAAATGGAACTTCACGATGCAGTTTTTCGTGATGATTATGCGCGTGTAGCAATGTGCGTGAAACATTACAGAGGCAACGTACCATCTCGGGATGATTCTATTATCACTGCTGTGTTACTTGGACACTATGAAATTGTCGAGTTACTGTTGCAAATGAATGTACCAGTCGAAACAAATACGTTGTTGATTGATTATCAAAGAAAATGGGAAACACGACAGATAAAAAAATTACACCGGCAAACTATACGCGAAATGTCATCATTTACAAACGGATTGTCCCCAAAATTGTCAGCAGCATGTGCGGCGGCATTTTACGGACACAAAAAAATATTAAAATTACTATTTGACAACGGAGCGGACATGCAATTTAATCCATATTCATGCGAAAAATTGGAAAATAAGCCTGCTTGGAATCCGCTGACTTGTGCTTTAATAGGTCAACGAATTGAAATCGCCAAGATTTTGCTGAGGATGGACATCAAAATGACGGAGATGAAAGGTCAAGTGCCAACTTTAATGCATATATTGTTGTGGCGAATACCTTCCGTGCTGGTAGAACATTCGTTGTCTTATTTGCGACAAGTGTGACACGCTATCAACGCCACCATACATTGGCGGTTGCCCTGTAGATTGTGCAAACGGTTACATCTACCACTTTGTTCCACTTTTCTGGTGCGTCGGAATCACAACCTGTCGTCTTTGGTGCCGACGCGCAATTCCTTATATTTTGCAGGTAATAAGTAATAAAATTTCATTCTATTGTTACTATTAAGAGGTATTTTCGCTTGGCTTTGGTTTCCAATTGTCCAAGTCGTGTCAACATTAATCTACGGAGTTTACGAAGTTCCTCTCTTTGCACTTCGCGCTTTATTTTATGCAACTCGATGGCATCTAGTTCCTGTTCCATTTGTGTACATTCGACCCAAATATGAGAATAATCTCTAGTTGTTGTGGATATCTTATAGAGGTCATGAAGATTTGTTAGACGAAGATAGATTTTTTTTATTCGGTGGTATTGAACATCGAATTCTTCTAAAATCGAAGCAAAATTTTCCATTTTTCTAACATTTCTATTCTAAATACTCAAAAAATGGAACTTCGCCATCGTTGTTCGTCACCACTGTGCACTATGATTTTTTACCGGATTTAAGGGTGCGTCTAAATGTTCAAAGGAATATGGATGACACAACATTGTTAGAGAATCCCCAGTATGTTAAAAAAAAAGTGTATAAATTGATAATGATTATCATACAAAATGATCCTGACCAATCGCGCACGCAAAAAAATCGAACAATATAACTTGCAACCAGAAGATATTATAACAGTCATTGAAAGCGGCGAAGAGGTGCGACAACCCGCGAGACAAACCGTTTCAAATGGAAGCGGTGGCCAAAGACTACTTACATATCAAGAAAAACACTCGACGACTATTCTCAAACGAGTGGAAGGCCTATATGTTCGATTTAAACCGGAAGATATACTTGTCATAGATGTTTATATGAATTATAGGTCCCAGCGACGCAACCATGATGTTGTTTTGGAGACATTAGACGTAGAAGCCAATGCCGCAGCCCAGTGATATTTTATTACTTGAACAAATACACGAGAGGGGCAAATTCCAATCTAGATAGTGCTCACCGGTGTGAATAAAAAATAAAAACTTTTCTAAGTTTGTCTAAAGTACAAAGAGTGTACCTGTTTATATTACGATTGCCAATCACCGATTCCACTCCAAGCATGGTTCATGATACCATGGTATTGCTCAGGGATATATTCATGCACAAATTGAATCATAGTTTGCAAGTCTGGTGTTAATTTGTGAACCATTTCACCAGCTTTCCTAAGTTTCGCATTAGCAGAGTCAACATACAGCATCGTCTTGTGCTCTTCTATAGTCGGGTGTTCTATATTCTTCATCATAACTAATCCTTCCGCTAGTATTTGTTGAATGGTTTCAAGATTCAGTTCTGAACAGGGTTTATTTTTGGGCATTTTTGTTTCTAATCAACAGTTCGAAATCCGCGATACTAATAAGACAAACATAATTGGATGCCATGTTCTATTGTTTTGTACAGGTGCGAAGACTATTTTTAAAAGTCCATGAAATAGGTTGCCATTTGTGACAGATTCCTTTTGCTTTATCTGTGCATTCTTTGTCATAATCATATTCATCATTGCCGTTGCCCTGTTTCTTCCAATCATCATAGGGTGACCACAAATTAGAATTACTTATGTATGGGTTTCTGTTCCATGAGATAGAATCAGTCTTTTTACTTGAGACAGTCCATTGTGCATCTCCACCACAGGTGTCACCGGTGGTGCGTGCATTGTCGGACTCCGAGCATCGTCCATAAGAATTGCAAGCTTCTGTGCCTGTTTCATTGTTAGTGTCTGACCGTTCGGAACCAATGCAGACATTATCAAGTGGATTCCATGTATTCTCACTGAGAACACTATTCGACCAACAACTACAGGTGCCATCTCCTTTGCGTCCCCAATTGCACCAACCACCTCCACTACATGCAATGTAACAGAAGCCACGGTTGCATATGGATTGTGGCTTCAAGGGGGATTGATTCATCGTCAGACTTCCAAATGGTTGGAAAACATCTTGAAGTTGTGTCAGTGGGAGACGGCCACCACCATCACCTATTTCCATTCCATTACATTTTTGACAAGTGTCGCCCCAGTACTGTGGAGCACATTCGGTGCAGGTGTTGCTGTTTTCTGCTTTATTAAAATACACGGGTTCACCAGTATATCGTTCAACAAAAGGTGCCAGCATCCAAGCATTGTCTTCTGACACATCGCAATTGCAATGACCGTCCCCTTCAACACCTCCATTGCATTTACCGTGGCCTGAGCATTGGTTTTTGCCTGGACCTCCAGGACATGTTTTGCAGTCAGCGCCCCAAAAACCATCTGAACAGATATCACATTGAAGATCGTCGTTCCAATCTCCACATTCGCACAAATCCCCTGACCAGGCGATGATTTTGTCTGGATATGTAATTTTTGTAATTGGGTCTACATAAACCTGTTCGCCACAGTCACATCGCATATTGATATACTCACCACCTTTGCCTGCCAGTGATATCCCGCCGGAGGAGACTGAACATGTTCCCTTATTACCAGAACAAATTGTATTTTGTTTCCCAGTTATCCAATCATAACCTGGACAAAAATCACAAGCTGGTGACTGTTGATAGTGCTCCAATCTATTGTCACCCAGTAATTCTCCAAAAAAAGAGGGGTCACAATTGCAATTTCCAGAACCGTGCCATGACTCTTCGCAACAAACAGTATTCAAACAACGACCACCATTGTAGTTGCCACTATCCTGACAATCCTCATCTTTTTCACAAATATTTCCATTAAAATTAGAATACCATGTTTCATCCACCGGTTGGTCAATGCCTGTGCATTTCCCTCGACAGTTTTCTGAACGCTGACAATCTAAATGAGAAGAACATTGGGAAGTACCAGTGCAGATGGCTTCCCAAGGGTATTTATCCTTGAACCACTTCGCACCTCCTATTTCGCATTCGGATTTCTCTTTACCCTTATCTGAGCAGAATCCAGAATTTTTCAGTTGCCTTCCTTCAAACTCTTGTGCAGCATCGTCGTGACATGTGCCGCGATTGTTGCATTTGACAGATGCTATATCTTTCAACTTTTTTTGGACCTGTTGGGAAGTTTCCTCCAATTGTATGGTCAGTGTTGTTTTGGTCAGGACATCAGTGTCTGTGCTCTTGTAATTGTCAATCTGAAAAATCGTGCCATATTTACCATCAATTGTTTTCACTCTGGTTCCGGTAGTCAACTTGTTGTTCTGAGTTAATGTCACCAGAGGCACATCATTTCCGTAGGGACAACGTGTACAATAGTATCCAAAATGATTGGGCAAACACTCATCACACAAATGACGCTGGTCGTCTGCAGCTATTGAGTTAGGAAACAATGCAGATTTATGAGTCCATGGTTGCCAACCGTTGTCACACACAGAGCAATCGTCACCAGAGTAACCTTTGACACACTCCTCGCAGTTGACCCCAGTATAACCAGTTTTACAACGGTTGCAGGCAACAGCAGAAGCAGAAGTTGGTTCTGGTTTCCATCGTTCCGAGCAGATGGCACAATCAGGACCACCCCATTGTGGGTCACAGATACAAGTACCTGTCCCATACACTCCCCAATCGCACACGCCATGGGATAAGTCACAAGTACATGGAGCACACTGCGGGCCCCATTGCGCTTCTGTACAGTCACATGGTCCCAATTTGTATGGATACTTCCAAGTTATCCAGACACCAAACAAGGCAAAAGACAAGGCTGCTGCTAAAAATGTGAACGATGAAAAAACCTGTACCAGAGGCCATCGTTTTCTATGATTGCATTTTTGTATATACAAAGCAGAGAACATATACAACGACCATGTCCATGCAATAACACCGCCCAAGCCAATCCAAAATATACCCAATATCCAACCAGAAGGTGTCTCTGGTGGTCGATATCCAGACTTGTACATTGTTTGTGTACCGGACATCAATAGTCCGAGGCCTGTGAAAATGGAAAATAAACTAAGAATTTTAAACGTGTTAACTCCATACATTCTGGTACAGATATCAGACTATTTATACAATATAATTCATAAAATGTTTGAAGCTTTAAAGTTGTTGGTAATCAGCTGTTGTTGTTGTTGTACCATAGTGTACAACACCTCATTTCTTTCTTCTATTTCTGCATTCTTCTTTTGACAGATTGACAATGTTGATTTCAATTGACTGAGTTCAAGCTGCAGTGCTTGGATTTCTTTGACCGATAGTGCTTCTTGACACACTGTCAGTGCGGCGATTGGACTACTTGGAGTTGAGCGTTGCATCATAGATTTTAGAAAAGACATACAAAGAAAAAACTAGTTGTATCAAAGAAAAAACTAATTGTATTTATACTTTACATAGAGACTGTTGTAATATTGTTTGTTGACCGTGTACCATGTGCAAGACCAATCTGCACAGCCCCTGATGACATTAGTGGAAGTACTGCCTTGACACCAGCTACTATTTTAGAATATTCGTCGTTATCATGGTGCAACTCATGTAGTTGTTGCTGTAATATAGCTAGTGTTTCCTGTGCAGCTTGTATGTCTGTTGCTATTTTCAAATGTTCAACGTTTTTCTTGTGTTTCTTTTTACTGTGTGGTAGAAAGCGTTCCTGACGTTTACTTTTGACATAGAATTTCTCTGAACGCTCTGCTAGGTTCATCAAGAATTTACCGTCAACAAATGGCACAACAACAAAGACAAACTGTGATGGCAGCCCTGATGTATGCGATGTGTAATTCACACCTAGTTCGAAAGCAGTATCTGTGCCTGACTTTTTATCTATGCATTTTTTTTTGAAGAAAATGGTGTTGTTTGGGACTGACTTTGTCAATACAAAAATCCCGTTGACTTCGCGCTGTATTTCAACAGTCTTGGACTTGATGTCGGGAACACGCACTCTGACAAATTTACTGTTTGGATAATACAACACTTGTCGAATATATAAATGTTTGTAAGAGGACATTTGCGGACTTAGGCGGAGACCAGGGTATTTTTTGTCCACATAGGGTTCGTCTCGATACAAAGTGTGACAAGGTTCAGAGGCGAAATTCTGTAAAGATGTCTTCGCAGGGAGCTGTGACACTTGGGCAAAAGTCATTCCTGGATATTCAGGAATTTTCTTTTTCAAAGGTATAGGCTTATCGGGGACAGCTGAAGGCTTTTCAACATCGTCAGTGTCTATCCATTCGTCTTCTGACTCTTCTGACAGCATTATCGACTCTTTATTTTGCAAGGTGGAAGACATATTTAGGTGCAAGGTGGAAGACATAACCGACGTATGATGAGAAAGAATACTTTGAATAGAAAATGACATATTCTTATAATATGTTTTTTATTTAGAATAGAAATTTCTTTGATAACTGAAGAATTTTCCAGTTGGATATCAATGTAAACAATAGTTATAACCGGTTAAAGCATAATCATAATAAACAGTATGACTTGCCCTCCTCCTTTTGCCCTCCTCCTCCTTTTGTCACATCGTTGTCCACTGTCGTTGTCCACTGTCGTTGTCCACTGTCGTTGCAATCTCTTGCTATGTCGGTCTCTGTCGGTCTCTGTCGGTCTTATTACACTCCTCTTTTCACCGGATTTATCTTTTTTCATTTAGCGCGCTTACCCTTTCCTTTTTCCTTTTTTCCCCACCTCCTTTTTGTGGTGCACACACTTTTTGTGGTGCACACACCTCTTCTGTCTCGTCCGCCTCTCTCGTCCACCTCACTCGTCCTCTCTCGCCCTCTCTCGTCCTCTCTCGTCCTCTCTCGTCCACTTCTCTAACATTTTGTTAGACTTTTTGGATTACCGTAGATCTATAAAAAATTATTACCTCTTCTGTCTCGTCCTAGTGCTCATGGACAAATTCGACACTATGAGCCGAAAAGAGTTGCTGGAATTGGTGACAAAATGTGTGTGTTCTTCCTTGAACCGAAAAGATTTGCAGGAATTGGCCAAGGAAGGCAAACTTTCAGAGTACAATGTCAACGGAAAGTCAAGCAATGTGCGAATTATCGAAGCGGTGCGTCAGCGCGATATTGACAACGAGACTAACTCTGGACTTATCGCCAGACTTCGTAAATTTTACAGACTTCAGGCAGAAATCGACAATTACGAAAATCTTAGGTCGACCACCTGCGATGAAATAAAAATCTTGCAAAAGGCGCAAGCTGATTGGCACAGAGAACAAGCTCAGCAGCAGGAAGCATTAGCTCAGGAGTGTCGAGCTAAATTACCAGCATTAAAAGCCGAAGCGGTTACCCTCCGTAACGAATTAGTCAAATTAAAAAAAGAAGATGAGCTTGCAAATAAAAGGGATGGTTTACAACCTCGTACCCTGTCCACCACCATGCTTGAACGACGTAAATCAAACCGCAAATCAAAAAAAAAATAAGTTTTTTGACGACAACGACTACGGTAGTTTAAAAATAATAAAAATAATAAAAATAATATTTAAATATTCTTGGACACGGATTTTCATTCCGGTTG
>Ga0206129_10002616_pt1 | contig 22029 bp, 24 predicted proteins | sample Helgoland_Spring_8_FD_148616 | JGI IMG/M metagenome (GOLD analysis project Ga0206129, IMG submission 148616) | Pelagic subsurface seawater microbial communities from Kabeltonne, Helgoland, North Sea - Helgoland_Spring_Bloom_20160502_2 | ecosystem: Environmental > Aquatic > Marine > Epipelagic ...
CATAATGCAGGGGCTGGTGGTGCTTTAGAGTATCTTCGCAGTGGGACTGATAGCACCGATGGCTTCGGCACTAAGGGTACTAAGTACGTGGACGCAGTAAGGTCGGCGTTTCAAGGAGATGAGGCATGAGTAGTCTAGCCGAAACTTCCTTCGACTACGAAGGTGTAGTCTGGACCTGTGCTCTGCTTCCTTATCGGATCATCGCTTGTAGGGATGCTATTCAATACATCGTTCAGGCTCGAAACGAGAAAGCTTATCGTAACTTGTCCTACTTCAGTGATTGGCTGCCAATAGAGGGTCAATATCCTCAGCTGGCCATGGCTGGGTTGCCATTGAACAGTCCTGAGGTGCTCTCACACGAGGTGAAACGCAGGGTCATGCGGCTGGGCTATACAGCAGATTTAAGTTAGAAACTTACGACCTTGTATTTTCGTCGACCCTCCGACTTTGTCATGTTTTACTTAACGGACTGTCTCACAGAAAATAGCTCCGATTAGCAATCGAAACCCTTCTCAAGTGGCAATTGTACATTGCCAACTTTTCCTTGGGGGAAGTCAGCAAGCATTGACCGAATGATATATGGCGCAACAGGTATAAACGAGTGACAACTTCCTGTACTGCTTGCAGTGGACTCAAAAACGAGTTTCTTTTTTCTTCTGTCAAAAACATACAGCCTTGCTGATCTCGTGAACACTTTTGAAGTAGAAGAACCACTTGTGGAGCCTGTGATCCCGTATGTGGGTGTTAAGGTTGTATTGCTTGAATATGAATTTCCGTAGACGGTTCCGTAAGTTCTAGCACCACTGTAACCTGTTACGCCGTACGTTGGGATTGAATATTCAGTTGTGATTAGCTCACCGTTGTCTATTGCATACCCAAAATAGGCTATAAAATCGGCTTTTTTGCTTGATTGGCTGAGACTGAGGCCCTGTAATTCTAGTTCTGCCTTCAATAGAGAGAATGCTTTCTTAGAAGCCAAGGAATTCGAATCCTGTCCTTTTGTTCCCGTGACAAAAACTGTTTTGCCGACATGATTTTCGGGGAAATCAGTCAAGGCTACCAACGCTGATAACACAAAAATTTTCCGAAGCATTTTCATGCCTGTCACAACCAACTACATTTCACAGTCTCCATAAGTTTCATCGTGAGATTGCCAAAACTTCTGACGATTATCAACCAAGCTTTAAGGATACTTGCTGACAGGACGATGATCTTCGTTTGGCTAGGCAGGGTAAGGGCGCAGTTCATATCTGGCTGTCAGCAAGGCTGAGGCCCTGTGGAGAGGCCCGTGGATTCGGGTGATGAAGTGGACACAGGAGTGGGTGGCTGAGTCGATCTAAAGGCTGTCAGCGGGGGTGCCGTGCTGCGCTACTCAGCTCCCTCAATTATCATCAGGTCTGTGTCGGAACAGGTCTCACGTACAGCTTTTGCAGCTTGATATTCTTCGCTGAAGTAGAAAGTTTCAGCAGCTTTTTTGCTCTCGAATTCAATCATCATGACCGTACCGCTGAGTTCACCTTCGTGTCTATCGGCTGATGGGCCTCTTGCTAAAACCTTGCCACCGTATTTCTTGATAGCTGGTGCTGCCATTCCAGCAAATGCTTGGAACTTTTCAGCGTCAGTTACCCTAATGTTGGCCACTAAGTATCCTTTTGGCATGTTTCTGATCCTCCAAGATGTTGGTTAACCTTTAGCACAGTTTCATAACTTAGCCAAACTCAGTTCGTATGGATGTGATGAACTCGTCAACGGTAGCCAATAACCCAAATCCAAGAACCCCTGCTACAGCCGCCTTACGCATCTTCATCTCTCCATAAGTTTCAATGTGAGAGAGTTACATGTTGCGTTGGAGTCGGCAAGCCCTTCAAGCCTCTGGCATAGCCCGTGGAATTCAATGTCGATGCTAACCTAGGTCAACCTACATGAACGGACCTGATCGTCCCTGACGGGAGCTTGGATTAAGCCGATCGTGTCTAGGATTTTTACCAGCAAATGTTTTTGTGTGTCGTACATACAAGGTGATGGGGGTGCGCCCCCTTGGGTAGGGGTAAAGAGGCCATGACAATAATAATCTTAGTGGTGTGAATCCTAAAGCAGGACCCATGGTCTATATCTGTAGATCATAGTTTGCAGGGTTCTTTAGACTTTTGCTGGATTACTTTGGATACATCCTGTGATACATGTGGCTGAAAAGGTACCAGTATTACCCTGCCAAGGCCTCCCAAAAGGATAGCATGAAAATACACCATTCTACCTTTATTCTCTGTCCCTCCTTTCCTGCCTAAGAAAGCTAAAATGACGTCTCCCGCCCAGTCTAAGACCTTTCGTTCTAGAACAATGAAAGAGATCAACGATGAACGAAGAACTGGTTCGATGGTCGTTCCTGCTTGGATTGAAACCTGTGACGATAGAGACTTAAAGCCTGTCCTTCTTGATCCGATTTTGTCACTCCTTGGCCCTAACCGCCTTGGTGATCGGAGAGCCGTAAGGAAGAAGAGGAAGGCTAAGATTGTAATATCAGCTTTGGTTAAGGCGATCCTAGATGGTGACGACGATTTAATCTTCTTCCAAAGGAATAGGGGTAACTACAGCAAACATGCCTACGAGGTGGGCCATACTGCGTTTATGAATATCATGGATGACCTGATCAGTGATGGTCACCTAATAGGTGTCTCTGATCCCTCAGCACTAGCAGTCGATAATCTTGCTCCAAGGTATAAACCATCAGATGAGTTGCTCAACTTAATCCCAGATCAAGAGCTTGAGTTTGAAGAGCTACAGTCTGGTTTGAAGCACGATCCGCATGACGACCTTACATACAGGCCAATCAGATATTCAGAAAGAACGAAGTCCAAAGCTGAGAAGGCTAAAGGCTTGAGGTTCAAGTACGAGAAAGCAACGCAAGAGGAATGGGGTAAGGTCTCTGATGGGGTCATACAGCTGCGTAGGGCCATGGCAGAGCACGACTACAGCGGGATCACAATCAAGGGCCGCACTGCAAAGTTTCAGCCCCTAACAAGGCATTTTAAAAGCCACATCAAAAACTATGGACGTTACCATTCATCCTTTCAAATCATGCCTTCTTCTGCTCGTTTGGACACACTGCGTATTGATGATGAGGTTTGTTGCGAGATCGACATTGTAGCCTCAATCCCATCAGTCCTGTTTGGCTTATATGTGAGCAAGAACACGTTAACCGACACAGAGTGTTTCGACTATTATCAGGCAGTGGTGGATGTCCTGCCAGAGCTTACACGGGAGGCCGTGAAGACCATCTTTACGTCTAGCTTGGGTAATGGTTTCTTAAACAAGGATCAGCACCCAAAGGCTCTAAAAGACGACCATCCGGACGTAGCATCAACTGTCCCGTGGCAGGACATCAAGTCAGCCATGATGACGGGGATGCCTCAGATTGGGATGCTCAAGAAACGTCACATGGATTGGGCTTACTTAAACTATCGTGAGTCAGAAGTTCTCAGGGTGACGATGGAGCAGTTATTAGAGCACGGGATAGGGGTAATGCCTATTCATGACAGCATCATCGTACCTCTGAAACATAGAGAGCAAGCTGAACAGATTTACCGTCAAGTTTTCTACGATCAGTTGGGTGTTTGGCCTATGAGGAAGGTGAAACAGAACAGTTTTTCTTAACAGCATGGATGCGGTGTTAGACAGCTGGGATACATCCCCAAAAGGCAAACACCTGTAATCAAACCAAAAATAATATAACACACTGAAAAACAATAGCTATTCTGTAATCCTCTGTATTCTACCCGTTGGATACATCTTGGGTTACATTTCAGTGTTTGTGGTGTTTGAAGCCTAAGATGATGTTGACAGGCTGAAGTTAGTCCAGCAAGATTCACGGGCAGTCAGATCGGCTAAGTTATTGAGTGGATTTACCAATACTACTCGAATGGATAACCTTGGTAAGCTCACGGCGGTTCGAGAAATGCTTAAGCATTTTGAGGTTAGTCCGTGTGGGGGCACCACAATCCTTAGATCACTGCAGCTAACCACCTGATATCAAGCGATATTCATTGTCGTCTGATGCAGGAGGCCACCATATGGTCCACCAAAGTTGCTCGTATCTTAAGCTCAAGGGAAGCACCTATTACTTCTCTCGCAGAGTCCCTAAGCCCCTCCAGAAATACTTCAAGACTGACCGTGTCGAAGTCTGCCTGCATACTCCTCAGCAGTCGTCTGCTGTTCGTCAGGCTCAAGTGCTGGCCAGTGAACTTGAAGACCATTGGTACATCCTCAGGCGACGAGAGATTAAACATAGACTCTCTAAGGTCTTTGGTGACGGCAGCTATAACCAAGGGCAGACTGCTGGTGTGACAGGGGTAGGACCGCAGCTGTCTACAGCACTGGAGGTCTATCTGTCGCTCAAAGGCGCTGGGCGGCCCAAGACCTTTGAGACGGGCGCTAGGCGGGCTGTTGGCTATCTGTTGGAGGTCGCTGAAGACAAACCCATAGATGCCTATGTGAGGTCCGATGCCAATGCTCTCAGGGAATACCTCAGAGGTCGTGGGCTGTCCTCAGAAAGCATAGGACGCAACCTCACCAGCATCAGAGCCATCGTTAACTTTGTGTCCAAAGAGGAAGGCCTACAGCCCCCTTTAGCCTTCAGTGGTGTGTACCTTGGTGAGCCTACTCGGAAGACGGATCGTTATGTTCCCACGACCACTGAGCTGAGACTGCTACAGGCCCGCTGTCGGTCCTCTGACGATGAGTTGAGGTGGTTGCTGGCCCTTATCAGTGACACGGGTCTTAGGCTGTCAGAGGCGCTAGGACTGTTTTGTGAAGACGTGTGTTTAGACACCCCGTATCCTTATGTCGTCGTTGAGCCAAAGCCATGGAGAAGGCTTAAGACTTCTGACAGTGAGCGGCTGGTGCCACTGGTTGGTGAGGCGCTTTGGGCTGTCCGGAGAGCGACTGTTGCATCTGACACGGGGCACCTGTTTTCTAGTTACTGCGATGGACAGACCACCAAAGCGAACTCGGCAAGTGCTGCCCTAAACAAGTGGCTTAAGGTTCATGTCTCTAAAGATATCGTCGTCCATTCACTCAGGCACGCTATGAGTGACCGATTGCGGGCTGTAGACTGCCCTGCAGACCTCATCGACCAGATAGGCGGTTGGAGCAGGAAGGGTGTCGGGGAGAGCTATGGTCTCGGCTATCAGGTGGAGCAGCTGCATCGTTGGTTGGCTGAAGTACCCATTTAGATTGCATGAACAATGAATGAAGCCCTGAACTATACTCTACTCAATAAAATACGTGGGGTTACTTGAGAAATAGGTTTTAAAAGCTCGACTTAAAGTTTTAAGCTGATACTAACTGAATAAATGGTGATACTTTTTTACCATAAAGTTCAAAGGTCTCATCATGTCACAAACCATCTCCAAGTCCCGCAAGTCCCTCCTTCTTGGGACAAGAAGCCTTGGTTTGCCTCGCTTTAGCAACGCCAGTTATGGCTGCTGATTTTGTAATTACCAGTAGTGATGGTAGCACAAACGGTGTTGGGATGACAAACGGTGCCACCGCAGCCGCTATCGCTGTTAATGCAATCAATGGCGGTGATACGGTTAGCCTTGGGGTAGCTTTGACAACGACTGAAACTTGCAGAAACTTACTTGAAATAAAAAACGAGAAAAAATTATGAAAAATTGTTTAACTTTATCTGCCCTTCTTGCATCCTTTGCCGCTTTAAGTGCGTGTGGAGGAAACACAGCGGACCCGAATGCCATTCAATCAGGGGAGAATGTTGGTAACCTTGCTGTCAGTTACAATGAAGTAGATAACACCCTAACCGTTACGGACGGAGTAGTAGAGTATACCTATGTACAAAACTCTGACGGTGATAACGGCGCGATCGCAGGCTTCGAAAAACCTGTAAATGATGATGGCTGGCTTGATTATTCGCTTCGTGGCGAAACCTCATCGGGAAGCGGCGAAGCCTTTATGGTGAACTCGACCGAAAACGGATACGAAGCAGCCGCCACATTCCTCAACCGACTTGAAACACCAAACTTGCCGACATCGGGCACGGCTTCTTTCTCAGGAGATTATTCCGGTGTGTATTTTGGAAATGAGGATGAAGATTCTGTTTGGTATGAGAATATCACGGGCGATGTAACGCTGGATGCTAATTTCTCGGACAGCACGGTATCTGGGTCGATTACCAATCGAATTAACTCTTATGAAGATACAGCAGTACATGACGACGTAGCGCTTAGCGTCTCATCAATTTCGAACGGTGCATTCAGCGGGACAGCTAGCGGCGGTGGCGGCGGCGATGATAACTACGTGGCGAGCGACGGCACTTATGAAGGCATGTTCACCGGTGCCGATGCTACCGAGGTTATTGGATCGATCAATATTCCAATGACCGGTGATAGTTATGTTGGCTTCGAGATGGGGATCTTTATCGCCGAGGAAGTCACCCCCTAGGACGTTCGAATAACCTTTAAGACACGCCGAAGCTGCGCATCCGTAAAAGGTGCGCGGCTTTTCGTTTTCTGCCTCCATAGCCCGAACTACTGCTTCTGTTATTTGGGTTATTGCCTTTAATTAGCTGTCACTCCCCTCTTGCACCAAGTCGGATCGAATTGCGCCTGACCAACGTGCGAGTTTTGTCGGCAAGCACTGCTTAAACACCGGTAATTCGTAATCGTTCAAAATCTAGAAACGGCAGTTAGCCCAAGTGAAACCGCTTTCCGGTCGTAGATGTCCACGTTTGACCACGTCTGCCGCGCCGTGAGTGTCGCTTGCGGCACGAACCCGTAATAGCTGACACCCGGCCAAACACCGTCCAGCTGGAGCGTTAATGTGTTATCCTGTCTCCCAATGGGTGAGGAAAATTTTGGGTACTCTCGGTTCTCTGCGCTGAGGCTAATTCGCGGCTCTACAGGACCAACCCGACCGAAGCTCCATCCGGCGTTTACCCCCAAAGCAAGGCTGTCGACCGTCGCCGAATCTGATCGGATGTTGCGCACGCTAGCGCCAATACTATAGCTTACTCCTTCTCCAATATTACGGAAATATTGGGTCGTAAGTCTCAAAGATTTGGAATCGTTGATCTCGGCGTCCATTCGCTTTTCCAGCCGCGCAGCAAGCCCGAATCGTAGGGTGCTGTTCTCGCTCCGTCGAACGCTTTGGTTCAGCTGAACCTCGCCCCATCGCGCCAGCGCATCGCCACCATGCCAGCTTTTTCCGACGCGCCCAGTCACCGTCGAAGCGCCCAGCTCAGGCCAAATCAGCCGCTGGTGGCGCATACCGGCGACAATGGTGCCGTAGTCAAACTCAGACCCGCTAGCATCGGGCGCAAGTGTCTTAGCAGCAGCATCCAGCCATATGTTCCGATAGAATATTTCCCCCAAAATATCAGTGTGATGCTTTTGGCTTTCAGACAGGCGATATTCAAGCGAAACGCCAGTTGAAGCCTCCCATCCAACAAGCTGCTGCTCCGAGTCTTTAATCCGAAAGGGGAGCCCCCCAATCTCGATCTCTGTTGTCTCGGCCCCATTGTTTACGTTATTTGACGGTTTCAGCGTGAACTGCACGCCGATGGTCAAAGGGTTCTTTCGGCCAACCGCGGCATAGGCCTCTGCCGCAGCCGCCCGACGTGGCTCGTCCGTTGCGGCCTGATCAGCGCGGCGAAGCCAGACTTGCGATTGAATGTAGCGTTCCTGACGGGCCAGTGTGCCCGCCGCCAACATTGCAGCGTCGAAACGCAGTTTGGGGTTATCTGAGTTGCGATAGGCCCGCGCCGCCGCGTCACTGGCTACATCCAACTGTCCTGTCGCACGCAACAAAAGAGCGCGTACCAAAAGAGCTTCCGCATCGTTTGGGTCATTCACCAACAACACTGATGACATCGCGCCTGCCAGTTCAAAATTACCACGCTGGAGTGCCCGCAGCGCCACTACGCGCGCCTGTGTGTAGCTGAAAACAACCTCCGGTTCACTCTCATTTTGTGCCCATGCGCGCTGATCGGTTATTATTACTGTGGCTAAAATGGCAGCCACCACTAACTTTGCGATACGTAGCATTTTAAATGTACTCTCAGTATTCAGCAGCATCTAAATGCTAATCTAGGATTTGGCCCGTAAATGAAATTAAATGCACGCGAGTGGCGTTTGTAAAATTTTCATTGTCGTCTGTTAAATTGCCAATGCCTGCCATTTCTTCCCCTGATGAGCCAAACAACGCTATTTCTGCAGATCCAGTTAGTCCAGATCCATCACTAATAGCTAAATTTATAAATTTATTATTACCTAAAGCCGGAGTAAGGACAGTTGCGGGTATATCCAGTTCTGAACGATCAATGCCAGAGGCTCCAGTTGCTAGATTAAAATCTTCTGTTCCATTTGTTGAAAAGGTGATGTTTCCGCTATCAAAGTTAGCAGCTGCAGTCATATCCGCTCTTGTATAAACGGTGCCAAAGCCAGTTTCAAAATAAAGGCCAACGAGACCTCCATCATAAGTCGCTGTTCCCGTAGGGACGAAACTTGATATCCCATCTGGCCCTGCATAGGTGGTTGCTAGAAATCCATTACCTTCACTTGTTGTAACTTTATAAACGCCCGCTGCAGAGTTAGGCAAGCCAGCGAACACGGCTTCTGCAGACGATGACTGCGCTGCAAGAAATCTGTCACCCTCGCCAAATTTATTTATAGTATGACCCAATCCTGTATCAAAAGCCACAGAATCGGTTGTGTTACTCAAAGTAAGTTTTGTTATTTCCCCTGTGCTTAATCTTTCTATGTCTATGGTTTCAGTACGCGCTACAACCAAACTAGCAAAATCTTCTACAGTTCCAGTATCTGTTAGTACTATTGCAACAGTATCAGCTAAACCAGTTGCCGATTGGGTAATGGTGGTTGCAGCCTCTTGGGTTGTACCACCGCCACTACAAGCTGAAAGCAATCCAAGAATACAAAATGCGCTTTTCAAGTTTCTCAATTACTTCTCCAATTTCGAAAATAAAATTATTTGAGAACTAATACTTAACATATCTTCCATTTTTAAACCATAGGCTGTCTTGCTAGGGTATATGTTATGGTGTCAGATGGGTCTCCACCAGGCATATAACGCATGGTCGACTGGTGGAGCACTTTGTATTATGTGTCCGGCACTCTCACCCCCTCAACAATCTCCCGCTTCTGCGCATCGGATATCCCTGCGGAGTAAAGCCCGTAGGTCAGCTTATTGGCCGACCGTGCTGAGTGATGCCCCACAAGGCTTGCGGTGAAGTGCTCGGGAACCCCTGTGCGCTCACACTGGGTGATGAACCACTTACGGGTCGAGTGGAACACGGTGCCATGAAGCTCTGGGTGGAGGTGGCGCAGCTTTGCATACCGCTTCACCACTTTATCGACAGTGAGATACGGAAACAGCCTGCCAGCCCTCGGCAGGGCAGTATCCAACAGGGTCTCCAGTACCCCATGAAGGGGCACATCCCGCTCAGCTGCCCTGGACTTCAGCAACCGCACCGCATTGGGCCTGATGCTGACAAACCGCCCCAGGTTCCCCTTGGCTGTGATGTCCTCAGTCATGAGCCCACATATCTCCCCAGAGCGCATGCCTGTCAGCAAGCCGAACAAGAGTGCACTGTGTAGCACCCTGTCTTTGGCACTGAGCAATATGCCCACCTGCTCATCACTCATGGTTGTGGATTGTGCGCCTAACGTGCCCCAGTTCAAGCCAAAACGGTCCTACAGGACTGACTATTTTAGTCCCAAACCTGACAAAGCGGTCCCGAAAGCGGTCCTGTGGAAGCCATATAACTGTATTTGCTTGGTTTATTGGTAATTTACGAGAGATTTTGGTGCCCAGAAGAGGACGTCGAACTCTTGGTATTTCTGTTTAATTACAGTTATTTATTTTAATATTAAAATTAAAAAGCGGTCCCGAAAGCGGTCCGGGTTTATGTCTCGGCTTAGAGGAATTATTTTGTTTGATTTAAAAATTGGACGGAGTCACGCGTCTATTTTCGGCCCAAGGCGGACTTTAATCTATGTTTTTATGACGCTGTGGAGAAAAAAACTTCCATCGATTTGTAAGCAGTCGGCAGCCGCAATACTATTCATTGCTCCAGTTGATGAATGTATTTTGCCTAATAATTGGGACTGTGCGATCAAAAATTATGCATTTCGATGATAGTTCGCTTTTCTGAGCTTTAAGCTGGTCCATTACTTGCAGTCTTTGACTGTTCTCGCCACCATTTGGTGAACCTGGATCAAAGAGGTTCCCTTGAATTCTCATCTTGCCACTGCACCCTCGGTCAAACTTCAGCGTGCCTACGGCCACCTGGTCATGAGTGCTCAGCGTGCTCATGGCGACGTCACTAGGCTTCGGAACTTGCGCCAGCAAGGATCATATCGTGTCATTTTTCCGCGGCCCATTGGTGGGAATATCGAAGCGGTGATCATAAATACCGCTGGCGGCGTGACAGGTGGCGATAGGTTTATTACGCAAATGACAGCCTGTGAACATGCACATCTTAGTATCACAACTCAAGCTGCGGAACGGATCTATCGTGCGACAGCATCTGCGACTGGTACCATAGCAACTACGCTTTGTGCTGAACAATATGCACAACTTTATTGGTTGCCACAGGAAACAATCATGTTTGACGGGGCTAGATTGCGCCGCAGCATTAATGTTGAGCTACATGGGTCGGCCAAATTTCTAATGGTTGAGCCACTAGTTTTCGGACGCGAAGCATCAGGCGAAACGTTACATTCTGGCGCTCTTAATGACTATGTCGCAATCACCCGCGACGGGCAGCCGATCTATCTTGACCGTTTCAAAATTGAAGGTGATATTGCGGCTTCACTGGCACGACCTGCTGTTGCAAATGGTGCGCGTGCCGTTGCAAACATCGTGTTGGTTGATCCGAATGCGCGGACCTTTCTGGCGAGCTTGCGTGATATTTTGCCGCCGAACGCAGGCGCGAGTCTTTTGTCCGATGCCGTCCTCGTGGCTCGCATCTTTGCCGCCGATAGCTATGATCTGCGTTGTGCGCTTTTTCCGCTTTTAACATACCTGACCAACAATGCCGTCCCTAAAAACTGGAGACTTTGACTGATGCAGCTTACGCCGCGAGAGAAAGACAAACTGCTAATTGCCATGGCTGCCGAAGTTGCGCGCAAGCGTTTGGCACGTGGAGTGAAGCTCAATTACCCAGAAGCAATTGCGCTTATTACCGATGCGGTTGTTGAGGGCGCACGCGATGGTCGGTCGGTTGCAGACATGATGCAGGCGGGTGCTCATGTCGTTACGCGTGACCAATGCATGGATGGCATTTCCGAAATGATCAATGATGTGCAGGTCGAAGCCACATTTCCCGACGGCACAAAGCTCGTTACAGTACACAACCCCATTCGCTGAAGGATCCCTGTTATGAAAACCACTTTATCTATTATCTTTGCAGTTAGCGCAGCTCCTGCATTTTCCCACCCGGCTGCGCAGTTTCACTCACATGCGCAGACTGGCGGTCCGGTGCTTGCGGGTTTGGTTGCCATAGGGGTGGCTGTCTTGATCGCGCGGCGTTTATCGTGATCCCCGGTGAGCTTTTTCCCGCCGAAGGCAGCATTACTTTGAACCCCACCTCTAACCCGATTAGGTTGATTGTTGCCAACATTGGTGATCGTCCCATTCAGGTTGGTAGCCATTATCACTTTGGTGAGGCAAACTATGCCCTGGATTTTGATCGTGACGCAGGACGTGGAATGCGTTTGGACATCGCCGCCGGCACTGCTGTTCGCTTTGAACCAGGCCAGCGACGCGAGGTGCAATTGGTGCCAATTGCTGGAGATCGTCGCATCTTTGGGTTCAATCAACAGATTATGGGAGATCTATAATGCCTGTAGAAATCAATCGTGCAGAATATGCTGCGATGTTTGGACCAACCACAGGGGATCGCCTGCGTCTTGCGGATACGGACCTGATCGTTGAGGTTGAAAAAGACCTGACCTCTTATGGCGAGGAAGTGAAGTTTGGCGGTGGTAAAGTCATTCGTGACGGCATGGGACAATCCCAAGCTACCCGCGCTAAGGGGGCCGTTGATACTGTGATCACTAATGCTTTGATCATAGATCACAGCGGTATTTACAAAGCTGACGTCGGCCTGCGCGGTGGACGCATTCACAAGATTGGCAAAGCAGGGAACCCCGATACACAACCGGGTGTGGACATCATCGTTGGACCCGGCACCGAAGTCATCGCAGGCGAAGGACGGATTCTGACCGCAGGTGGGTTCGATAGCCATATCCACTTCATCTGTCCGCAACAGATTGAAGACGCGCTACATTCTGGTTTGACAACGATGCTGGGCGGCGGAACAGGGCCCGCGCATGGCACTTTGGCTACGACCTGTACGCCGGGTCCTTGGCACGTTGGTCGCATGTTGCAGGCTGCTGATGCGTTTCCGATGAATCTTGCGTTCGCAGGAAAAGGCAACGCCAGCCAGCCTGACGCTTTGGTCGAAATGGTCAATGGCGGGGCTTGTGCGCTAAAGCTGCATGAGGACTGGGGCACCACCCCTGCAGCGATTGATTGCTGCTTGTCGGTGGCCGATGACATGGATGTGCAGGTAATGATTCATACCGATACGTTGAATGAATCAGGCTTCGTGGAAAACACTATGGCCGCTGTGAAGGGCCGTACTATTCACGCGTTCCACACGGAAGGAGCAGGTGGCGGTCACGCCCCTGACATCATCAAAATTTGTGGTGACGCGAATGTTTTACCTGCTTCGACCAACCCGACGCGGCCCTATACCGTCAACACGCTCGAGGAACATTTGGATATGCTGATGGTCTGCCACCATCTGGACAAATCCATTCCTGAAGACGTTGCCTTTGCTGAAAGCCGCATCCGCCGTGAAACCATCGCCGCCGAAGACATCCTTCACGATATGGGCGCGTTCTCGATTATTGCGTCCGACAGTCAGGCGATGGGGCGTGTGGGTGAAGTGTTAATCCGCACATGGCAGACAGCGGATAAGATGAAGAAACAGCGTGGGCGCTTGGCAGAGGAAACTGGCGAGAACGACAATTTTCGTGTGCGTCGTTACATTGCCAAATACACGATCAATCCAGCGATTGCCCATGGGATAAGCCACGAGATTGGAAGTATCACTGAAGGCAAACGCGCCGATCTTGTACTTTGGAACCCTGCGTTCTTTGGCGTGAAGCCTGAAATGGTATTGATGGCAGGCACCATTGTTTGTGCGCAAATGGGCGACCCAAATGCGTCGATTCCTACACCGCAGCCCGTATATTCGCGCCCTATGTTCGGCGCGTTCGGACGATCTGTGGAACAGTCCGCTGTGTGCTTTGTATCCCCGGCCGCACAAGCGGACGGCATCGGTGACAAACTTGGGCTGGCCAAGCAAACCGTGGCGGTGCAAAATACGCGCAACATTGGAAAATCTGACCTGATCCACAACACTGCGACGCCCCAAATGGAGGTGAACCCCGAAACCTATGAAGTACGCGCTGACGGCGAATTGCTCACCTGTGAACCTGCCAGCGTATTGCCGATGGCCCAACGGTATTTCATGTTCTGATGGCTGATTTTATTGCACAAACCATCCGGAAAGCTGGCGACTGGACTGGGACGACCGACGTCTGCGTTCTAACTTATGAAGACCGCTTTTTACGTCGCAAGGTATTGAAGACAGTGGAGGGGCAAACCTTGCTCGTCAACTTGGCACATACGACCTCGCTGGATCATGGAGATGCCTTCGATCTTGGGGACGGACGATTGATTCAGATCAGCGCTGCCGAAGAACCGTTGCTGCAAATCACCGGCGATCTAGTACAATTGGCATGGCACATCGGCAATCGCCACACGCCCTGTCAGATCGAATCCGACCGGTTGTTGATTCAAGACGACCCCGTCATCGGACATATGTTGGAACACCTCGGCGCGACTGTGACGCAGATCAAAGAACCCTTCACCCCCGAAGGCGGCGCATATGGTCACGGGCGCACGCATAGCCACGAACACGGTCACACGGCGCATGAACACTGACATTTTAACGCTGTCGCAATTGCTGTCTCCTAACTTTCCGGTGGGGGCATTCGCTTATTCACATGGGCTAGAAACTGCGATTGATGACGCCGCGATTGATGACGCGCTCAGCCTCCAAGATTGGTTACATGATCTCTTGTACTTTGGCAGCGCACAATCAGATGCGGTTCTGGTGAACATGGCTTATACAGGCGACGCAAGCGAGGTCGATTTAATCGCCCGGGCCTTTGCTGCATCCGCTGAACGGTTGAAGGAAACTGATCTGCAAGGCGTCGCGTTTTGCGAAACCGTGCGGGAGGTCTGGGACATCGAGCTTGGGCGCTTGTGTTATCCCGTGGCGGTGGGGCAAGCGGTACGTGCGATGGACCTTGATCCAGAGCTTTGTACAGCGTTGTACTTGCAGGCTTTCATCGCTAACCTTGTTGCCGCCGCGATGCGCTTGGTCCCGTTGGGCCAGGTAGAAGGACAAAAAATACAAGCCGCGCTCAAACCTGATTGCGTCGTTATCGCCAAGACTTGCATCGGGGCCACCGCCGATGAATTACACAGCTGCACATGGGGCGCTGATATAGCTGCCATGCGCCACGAAACCCAGTATTCTCGCGTCTTTCGGAGCTAGACACATGACATCACAAAACGGACCCCTTCGCATTGGTATTGGTGGCCCTGTTGGCGCGGGCAAGACCACGTTGACGGCGGCGCTTGCACGTATTTTACATCCGAAGATTTCCATCGGAGTCATTACCAACGACATCTACACCCAAGAGGATGCAGAGGCGTTGATGCGCATGCAAATCCTACCCCAAGATCGCGTGATCGGTGTCGAAACCGGAGGTTGTCCGCATACCGCCATCCGCGAGGATGCGTCGATCAATCTTGCGGCGATTGCGGAAATGCGTGAACGACACGAAGACGTGGAAATTGTTTTGATCGAAAGCGGCGGGGACAATCTGTCGGCTACTTTCAGCCCTGAATTGGCTGACGTGACCGTCTATGTGATCGACGTGGCCGCAGGAGAAGAAATCCCGCGCAAAGGTGGCCCCGCGATCACAAAGTCGGATGTCTTGGTCATCAATAAAACCGATTTGGCTCCACATGTGGGCGCGTCGCTTGATGTGATGGAACGTGATGCAAGACGGATGCGCGGTGACAAACCGTTCGTGTTCACAAGCCTGCGAAACGGTGATGGGGCGAAAAACGTGATAGACCTATTGGCGAGCATCGGCGGGTTCACCCCGCCCGCCTAAACCATGACCGCTTCGAACAATGTTTTCCTGTCCAAACCATCTGCGCGGCTCTCAAACGACACTTCGCCGCGTTTCATCACAGTGAATTGGTCACCCAGATCAAAGGCGAAATCAAAGAACTGTTCGACCAGCACGATTGCCATATCGCCTTGGTCACATAGCGTGCGAATAACATGGCCTATTTGTTGAATGATGTTGGGCTGAATGCCTTCCGTCGGCTCGTCGAGCAGCAAAACTTTGGGCCGCGTAATCAGCGCGCGCGCGATGGCGAGCTGTTGTTGTTGCCCCCCAGATAGGTCGCCGCCACGACGGTCCGACATCTCTTTCAGGACAGGGAATAGATCATAGATATGGTTGGGAACCACATGATCGGCCTTGTCCAAACACGCGAACCCAGTTTCCAAATTTTCGACGACAGTCATCATTGGAAAGATTTCCCTCCCCTGTGGGACATACGCGATGCCCGCCTTTGCTGCGTCAAAGGGTGTGAGGTGCGTTTGCGGTTTCCCTTCCAGAGCAACAGTCCCCTCAGCATAAGGATGACGGCCAGCAATCGCCTTAAGTAGGCTGGTTTTTCCGACCCCGTTAGTGCCCATCAACGCCGTGACCTCGCCCGCTTGCGCTTTCAGAGACACACCGTTCAGGATCTGGCTTTGTCCATATTTTAAAGTCAGGTTTTGAATGTCTAACATGGCTTAGCGTCCTAAATACACGTCAATGACGTCTTGGTTTTTGGTAACATGATCGAGCGATCCTTCGGCCAGAACTGCCCCTTGGTGTAGTACAGTTACCTTGCAATTCAGTCGCTGGATAAAATCCATATCATGTTCAACTACAACGACGGCACGGGTCTGGGCAGCGCGCACAAGGATGTCTGTGGTTTGCTCGCGCTCTACCGCCGACATACCTGCGGCAGGTTCATCGACAAGCAAAAGTCTCGGGTCTTGGGCCAAAAGCATCCCAATTTCTAACCACTGTTTTTGCCCGTGACTTAGCGCGCCTGAGATTTGACCGAGCGCATCTGTCAACCCTATGTCGTCGCTGATCGCACGCACGCGGTCTTCGGTGTCGGCGGCGGCTTTGTTGAATAACAGGTCAAGGGGACGGCGTGGGTTCTTCAACGCCATTGTAATATTCTCGCGCACGGTTTGGGCCTCGAACACGGTGGGTTTCTGAAATTTGCGACCGATCCCTGCTTGGGCGATTTGACTTTCGGACATGCCCAGCAAGGACACCGATTTTTCGCCCCAAATCACATAGCCTTCGTCGGGCTTCGTCTTGCCAGTCACAATGTCCATAAAAGTGGTTTTGCCCGCACCATTGGGTCCGATAATTGCGCGCAGCTCTGGCTCTGCGATTTTGATCGACAGGTTGTTGATGGCTTTGAATCCGTCAAAGCTGACCGAGATACCAGAAACTTCAAGAAGCGTGCTCATGTCTGCTCTCCTTTGCGTGATAGCAGGTCGAACAACCCGCCGATCCCTTTGGGGAAGAACAGGGTGACGGCGACGAAGGTTAGACCAAGCAGCACCAACCACCAGTCAGTCCATTTGACGACATAGACCCCGAGGTTGATGTCCGGCGCGCTCCCGCCCGTGAACCATGATGACATCAGCGACACGACCGCTGCCCCGATCACCGCTCCATAAAGCCGCCCACGCCCGCCGATAGCCACCCAAACCGCCAGATAGATCGATGCAATAGGTGCAATTTCTGCAGGGTTGATGATGCCTGCTTGTGGGTAATACAGCGCGCCCGCCACGCCTGCGACCATGGCCGTGACGGTGAAAATAAATAGCTTATAGCTTTCGACATGGTAGCCAAGGAACCGTACCCGCGCCTCGTTATCGCGAATGGCGCGGATGACTGAACCGAATTTGCCGGACGTCATCCATGCAAATAAAAGGTAACCTGCGGCGAGTGCCAAAGCCGACGCCCAGAAAAACCACAATGATAAGGTTGCCTGAGATTTGGCCTCTAATCCCGGTATATTTTGCAGCCCCGATAGCCCGTTATTGCCGCGCAGTCCTGTGTCATTTTGGAAGAAGTACAGCGAGAGTGCGAGAGTCATGGCTTGAGTCAAAATCGACAGATAGACGCCCGTGACGCGACTGCGAAATGCGAGCCAACCGAAGACAAGCGCTAGCAATCCGGGCACTATGACCACGGCTGCAAGTTGTAATGTAAGCGAATGCGAAAATGCCCAGATCAGTGGAAAGTCAGAGCTGCCGACGACGCCAAAAATTTGGCTACCAATCGCATCGGTAATCTCATCGGGTGTCGCGGGCATGATGTTGTTTTCCAGTGATGCGACGACAATGGTTTTTGTCCGGTCGTACATCAGCCACATGCCGATAGCGTATCCGCCGATGCCGAAAAACGCAAAATGTCCAAGGCTCAGGATACCGCAATACCCCCAAACCACGTCCATCGCGACGGCTACAAGACACAGGCATAGCGTTTTGCCGAGTGTTTTCAAAAATGAGGTTGAGATTAGCGAAGTGCCTGCAGCTTCGCTACAAATCGAAACAACTACGGTAAAAAGTGATAGGCCCAACAGGAACCACAGTACCGACGGGTTTTTTGTGATAAACGTATTTTGCATGATCAATCTCCTGCCGCACGGCCCTTTTGGGCGACGATGCCCTTAGGGCGAAATTGGATGAAAAGGATCACGAAGAGGATCATATAAGTTTGCGCGGCCAGTGTATTAGACGGGTTCAACCATTCGATCCCTTTCTGACCAAAGCCGATCATCGTGGCCCCGGCCAGCGTGCCCCAGACGTTGCCGACGCCGCCTACAACCACGGTCATGAAACTTTGTACGATGTAATCTGAACCCATCTCGGATGTGACCTTGGCGTAAAGCCCGATGGCCACTCCCGCGATGCCCGCGATACCGGACCCCAGCCCGAAGGTCATCATGTTGATCCGGTCTGGGTCGATCCCCATCGACGAAGCCATCCCGGAGTTTTGAGTCACTGCGCGGACCTCTAGTCCCAACCGTGTGCGTTTAAGGATGTAAATGATCAGCCCAAGGAACATCAGCGCCAGTACGAAGATTGCAATACGGATATGGCTAATCTGGATCACGTCATTAAACACCCAAGCGCCTGCTAGCCAGTCCGGTGATGTGAGCGGGCGGGCTTGAGTACCAAAGATATTTTTGGCAATTTGTTGCAGCGCGATCGAAATCCCGAAAGTTGCCAACAGGGTTTCCAGCGGACGGTGATATAACCGGCGGATCACAAGCCGTTCCATCACAACGCCTGCTCCGAATGTGACCGCAAAGGCTAGCGGCAATGCGATGATCAGTGACATCGTGTAATTGGGCACAAACAGCTGCACGACATAGCCTGTGTAGGCCCCCATCATGATGAATTCGCCATGCGCCATGTTGATCACGCCCATCACGCCAAAAGTGATAGCGAGCCCAATCGCGGCGAGGAAGAAAATGGAGGCCAGTGATAACGCGTCCAGCGTCAAATCCGCGACCTGTGCCGTCGCCACGCGCGAGGTCACAGATCCCAACGCTGTTTTTGCGACTGCGGTGATATCCACGTTGGGTTCATCGTAAAGGTCATAGAAAACGTGTTCATTCAGAGCCGTATTCCTCAGGTCGTCGGTGATTAACGCTGGCACCAAACCGTTGGCGGCCAAAACGGCATAGGCGGTTTCGCGGGTGTCTGGATCGTTCATTAGCGCTAGGGAGAATCCTGCGATGCGCCCATTAACAATGTTGAATTCTAAAGCGCGCTTGATGTCGGCGGCTGTCTGTTTGGCTGGGGCAAGGCCTTCGTTGACCAACGCCGCATAGTATGTGTCCGGTGCATCCATCGGATTATGAATGGCTGCGATATTGCCTTTTGGTTGGGTGTCGGCGACACCTGATTTAACTGACAGGATTTGGTTCAAAACGGCGCGGGATTCGATGGATGTATCGGTGGACAAAATGTTGATGGCGGCTATTCGGTCGGCAGGGTCTTTGGCGAATAGCGCGGATAGGAAATTCGCCAGTTGGATTTTTCGGACCTTTAAAGCGGGATCAGTTTCTGCATCAATTGATGTCAAGAGTGGGTTTAATTGCGCAGCCTCGGGACGGCGAGCAATCGAAGCCACAGCGGCTTCGCGGCGGCTCAGGTCAGGATCGATCAATTGGAACTGAACCAGCGCGGTGCCGATCAAACGGCGTACACCACCATTGGGCTTGAGCCGTTTGTAGTTCGACTTTGGCGCGGAAAACGTGGCTTGTGTATCAACATCAGTCAACGTGAGGATGTCGCCATCTGCCACCCCAATGAGAAACACGCCATCATCGCGCTGCCAGATATTTTTCTTGGACCATTGTTCCAGAAACGCGGTGGCTTGTGGCACGCCAGAGCGGGTGATCGCGTTAAGCGCCTCACCAACCGACCGGCGTGACGGTTTTGCAATCTCAACGGCATGGGTTTGCAAAATGGGTTGAAGTGTTTGGGCAACTGCAGCGGGTGCGCTACAAATCATGAGTATCAAAGCAATTAGTGCGGAACGCATCAGCAGACTTTCAATAAAGGGATGGCAGGCGCGTAACCGGACTTTGGGGTAGGGCTGCGCGCCTGCCACAGGGGCTTAGTAGTTGGATGTCAATTGAACACAGATCTCGTTTTCGACGTTATACATGCCGCAACCAAGTTCTTTCCAATCAGACTTTAGCACTGCAGAAGCAGGCAAGAAATCGGTCCATGCGTCACCCGGAACTTCGGTCGTTTGGCTGATGATATCGAACTGACCGTCCGCCTGAATTTCACCTATCAGAACCGGCTTGGCGAGATGGTGGTTTGGCAACATCACGGCTGTGCCGCCAGTCAGGTTAGGAAACTCTTGGCCGTACATAGCGGAGCGGACTGCATCGACGTTTGTTGTGCCCGCTTCAGTCGCTGCGTTTACCCACATGTTGAAGCCAATGTAGTGCGCCTCCATCGGGTCGTTGGTTACGCGCTCTTCACCAGCAAACGCTTTCCATGCGGCGATGAAATCGGTGTTGGCATCGGATTCTGCAGATTGGAAATAGTTCCACGCCGCCAAGTGACCGACAAGGTTGGATGTGTCCAAGCCGGACAGCTCTTCTTCACCAACGGAGAAGGCAACAACAGGGATGTCGTCGGCAGAAATGCCCGCGGCGGCTAGTTCTTTATAGAACCCGATGTTAGCGTCGCCATTGATCGTGGAAATCACACCGACCTGTTTGCCATCTTCACCAAGCGCCACAACATCTGCCACAATAGTCGCCCAATCAGATTGGCCAAATGGGGTGTAGTTCACGAAAATGTCGTCAGCTGCGATGCCTTTGTTCTGCAAATAGGATTCGAGGATATTGTTGGTCGTACGCGGATAAACATAGTCTGTGCCAAGCAGGGCAAACTTTTCAACGCCCAGCTCTTCGAGGAAATAATCCGTGGCAGGGATCGCTTGCTGGTTTGGCGCGGCGCCTGTGTAGAACACGTTCTTAGACGATTCCTCACCTTCATATTGCACGGGGTAGAATAGCAGGCCGTTCAACTCTTCGATCACAGGCAGCACGGATTTGCGCGACACGGAAGTCCAGTTTCCAAAGATCACGTCGACCTCGTTCACTGTCAGCAATTCGCGAGCTTTTTCCGCGAACAAGGGCCAGTCGGATGCTGGGTCGACAACGACCGCTTCCAATTCACAGCCCAAAAGGCCGCCCTTGGTGTTTTGCTGTTCGATCAGCATCAACATCGCGTCTTTCAATGTGGTTTCAGAAATTGCCATGGAGCCGGACAATGAGTGTAGGACGCCGACCTTAATCGGGTCAGCGCAGTCAGCTAATGCAGCGGAGCCAGTGATGCAAAGGACGCTTGCGGACAATGTGGAAAGCAGAGTGGAACGAAGTTTCAAAGGATAGACCCCCTAAAGTTTAGCCACGTATCCACATGGACCTGCTAGGCAAGGCCGAGCGGGAATGCTATGCGAATTACGCAGCTTCATGTTGCAGCCATGCGGGGGTCGTTATCTGCCAGGATTGCACCCTCGCTTGGCATTGAATTGCCCGATTTGGACACTCAAATCATTGAATGAGATGTTCCAGAATAAAAGTAAGGAGGACGCTGAAAGGCTCAGATTGGCTTGCTGTGCTTAAGATTTGTTCAATTGCTGAGAGACTGCATGTATTTTAGGCGGTAATTTGACACCACCTGCGGGTCTCAGTGAGGGAATTAGCTTTTGCGACATCCCTGACATGTTCTTTGGCTGACTTGTCTGCTTCATCGTTCAGCAAGGCTTCGATTCGAGCATGCACCAAGGGCAGGGCCTGCATGGCTTCTCGGTAGCTATCCCCGAGCTGGCGATACAGTGTGGCCTTTCCGATGAGGGGTCTAAAGCGCTCTGGGACGTTCCTCTTATAGCGAAAGCTGCCGTTGCTCTGGCGAAAAACACAGCGGGGGAGTCGTAGGGGCACATCATCACTCATGGTTGTGGATTGTGCGCCTAGAGTGCCCCAGTTCAAGCAGAAACGGCCTCTCAGGACTGACTATTTTAGTCCCAAACCTGACAAAGCGGTCCTAAAAGCGGTCCCGAAAGTGGTCCTGAGATAAACTATGCCGCTGTATTTGCTTGTTTTATTGGTAATTTACGAGAGATTTTGGTGCCCAGAAGAGGTATGTATTCCCCACCGAAGCGCCAATCATCGTCTAACATCGTTGTTTAACTGATACTTCAACAGCGCAGTTCACATCAA
>Ga0206129_10002622_pt1 | contig 21961 bp, 22 predicted proteins | sample Helgoland_Spring_8_FD_148616 | JGI IMG/M metagenome (GOLD analysis project Ga0206129, IMG submission 148616) | Pelagic subsurface seawater microbial communities from Kabeltonne, Helgoland, North Sea - Helgoland_Spring_Bloom_20160502_2 | ecosystem: Environmental > Aquatic > Marine > Epipelagic ...
GGTGATGTGGCCCATCTTCCGGCCCTCGCGGACCGTGGCCTTGCCGTAGAGGTGCGGGTGCAGTCCGGGTTCGGCCAGCGCCGCCGCCAAGCCGCTGTAGAGCGGAACGCCATTGGCGCCCTCTCCGCCGATCAGGTTGAGCATGGCTGCTGCCGAACGCTGGGCAGTGTCGCCCAGAGGCAGGCCAAGGATGGCGCGAAGGTGTTGTTCGAATTGAGACGTTCCGCAGGCCTCGATGGTGTGGTGGCCTGAATTGTGGGCGCGGGGGGCCACCTCATTGACCAGGATCCTGCCCCCTTTGTCGAGGAAAAGCTCCACCGCCAAAAGGCCGACAAAATCCATGGCCTCGACAACCGACAAGGCTACGCGGCGGGCCTCGGCTTCTACAGCCTCAGAAATGCGCGCCGGAGCGACGAGGTAATCCACCAAGTTGAGCGCGTTGAACACCGACTCGACCACAGGGTAAGTTTTAACCTCCCCTGTTGTGGAACGCGCCACAATCACACTCAACTCCTTCTCAATGTCTACCGCGTCTTCAAGAAGCGAAGGCGCATCAAAAGCATACCGCGCGTCTTCTTCCGTGCGAATCACCTGAACACCGCGACCGTCGTAACCGCCCGTTCGCAGCTTTTGCACCACGGGCAGTCCCCTGGACAACACCTCGGCGCGGCCATCTTCAATCAAAACGAAATCAGATGTCGGAATGCCGTGATCTGCATAGAACTGCTTTTGCGTCCCCTTGTCTCGGATGAGGGCGAGGTGCGACGGGTCCGGCAAAACCTGAACGCCCATCGCTTTGAGCGCAGTCAGCCCTTCAGTACTGACGTTTTCAATCTCCACCGTCACCACATCCAAATTGCGCCCCCAAGCAATTACCGCTTCGGCGTCATTCAAATCACCCTGCGTAAACTGATGGGCAATGCGGGCGCAGGGACAATGCGGGTCTGGATCGAGCACTTCGATGCGCAGGTCCAAGTTCAGGGCCGCTTGGATGGTCATCCGGCCCAGCTGGCCTCCACCCAAAAAACCCATCCTCATGTCGGGCCCAAAGGCCAAATCATCCTGCTGTCCTGCTGCCATGATGCTAAGATACCGGTGTAAATTCGGAGCATCATGCGGTATGTTGTTCTCATCTGTTGTCTAGGAATGTCATGGGCCACAAATGCCCAAAACGAATGGTGGTTTGATTCCGAGGAGCGCGAAAGGGAAATCACAGGTGTAGACAAGCGAGAATTCACGGAACGGTCTTTCAAAGAGCGGCTCACGTTCGGGGGCAATGGCGCATTGCAACTTGGAAACAATACCCTGATTGGTCTTTCTCCCCAAATTGGATACCGGCTCAATCAAGACCTCATCGTTGGCGTGGGCAGCACCTATTACTTCCAAAGATTAAAGCAGGCTTTCGGCAACATCGACAACGAGATTTATGGTGGCAACGTCTTTGCACGGCACCGCTTGGTCACCCGGATTTTTGCGCACGCTGAATGGGAACACGTGAACCAGCAATCCGGAGCTTTTATTGAACCCCCCACTCGCAGGTGGGACCAGCTACTTTGGCTCGGAGTCGGCTACTACCGGGGACTCAGCGACCGGCTGGGCGCAGGTTTCACAATACTTTACGATGTGACGGAGAACCCGGCCAGTCCTTATGACAACCCCACTTTCCGAGGCGGCTTGAGCCTGGGATTCTAAAAACGAGGCATTTCATAGGAATGGCGCATTTTGCAGTCCCATTCACAACGCTATGGAAATCCTCCAGAACACTTTTCTCGGCAATACACTCGAGCACTGGCTGATCGCACTTGCTTGGGCCATTGGAGGCATCATTGTCGCCCGTTTGCTCTACAAAATTGTAGGCAACATCGCCCGCCGCATCACCTCAAAAACCCGCTCTAACCTCGACGATCTCATCGTCGACAAGTTGGAAGAACCGCTGGTACTGGCGCTCACCATCATTGCTTTGAGGACCGCATATGGGCAGTTGACCTTCGGCGACGGGGTCGACCATTTTGTCGATGCCGCCATGAAAGTGGCCTACGCCTTGAACGTAACATGGGGCATTGCGCGCTTGGTAGACGCCGTCATCCTGAACTTCTTTGTACCGTTCACCCTAAAAAAGGAGAGCAGTATGATGGACCAGTTCGGTCCCATCCTCCGCAAGGGACTGCGCTCGAGCATTTGGGCGTTTGGACTGATCCTCGCCCTCAACAATGCTGGCTATGATGTCGGCGCTTTGATTGCCGGATTGGGCATTGGAGGTTTGGCGTTGGCCATGGCCGCCAAGGACTTTGTCTCCAACATGTTCGGGGGCATTACCGTATTTGTGGACCAGCCCTTTAAAGTGGGGGACCGCATCCAAATCTCCGGCTACGACGGTACCATTGAAGAAATCGGATTGCGGTCGACGCGCCTTCGCACCCTGGCGGGTCGGATAGTCATCATTCCCAATTTCAAATTCACAGACTCCTTTCTGGAGAACGTTACCATTGAACCTTCCCGCAAAGTGTCACTCACCCTTGGACTCACCTATGACACCACCCCTGAGCGGGTCCAAGAGGCCATGGGCATATTGGGGCAAATCGTGGCAGAGCGTTCCGATACCATTGAGCCCGACCCCACCATTTGGTTCGAGAGTTTTGGCGACTTTTCGCTGAACATCAAGATGTTGTATTACGTCAAGAAAGAGGGCCATTGGGCCAACGACCCCAGCGCCGTCAACTTAGAAGCACTCAAGCGCTTCAATGCCGCCGGACTCGACTTTGCCTTCCCCACCCAAACACTCCTGACCCCCGACGTCGCCAAAGACTAAGGGTTTTGCCTATCGGGTGCGGCCGGGGTTTTCGCGGACAAAGGCGGCCCAGCCGCCGCCTTTTCCGCCGAGGGTGGGCGTGCCCATTTCGTAGAGGTGGCAGAGGGCCACTGCAAGGCCATCGGTAGCATCCAAGTGGCGTGGCATGTCCGCATCGGGAATATTGAGGGTGCGCTGAACCATTCCGGCGACCTGTTCCTTTGATGCTGCGCCCGACCCTGTGATGGCCTGCTTGACACGGCGCGGAGCGTATTCTGCCACGGGAACGTCACGAACGAGGGCTGCAGCCAACGCCACACCTTGAGCGCGGCCCAGCTTGAGCATGGACTGCACGTTTTTACCAAAGAAGGGCGCCTCCACAGCAAAATGGTCGGGGGCATGGGCTTCGATCAGGCCCGCACATCGGTCATGTATTCGGCGCAGCTTGAGAGCAGGGTCTTTGACCTTGGCCAAGTGGAGCGCCCCCATCTCCAAGAGTTCCACCCGATTGCGGGACCAAGCTCGGACCACACCGTATCCCATAATGGTCGTTCCTGGGTCTATGCCTAAAATGATGGTAGGTCCGCCTTGCACGTTCACAAGGTGGCACCGAACAGACACAAGTTGACTACCGGAAAGCACCATTTACATGAAAACCAATAACAAAGGGTGTGAAAATCATTCGAAGCAGAACTGGTGCTCTACGTCTACAAATTATAAGGATTAAAAGAATAGTATAATCTGTGTGTTTGGACGTCTCATTGTAGCTTTACAGAGTGTCTATGGCATCCAAAACATCCGCTACACTTGGCCAAAAGCTAGGTAGAACACACCAGAAGCAGCGGCCCTTGAATTGGGGTCTGCCGACCTCTGTGCAGTGGGGTCTTTTGTTCTTTTTGCCGCTTGTGTTTTGCGGGTTTTGGCTCTACGCAAAATTGTCCAGCCTGCCATCAGGAGCTTGGGAGTGGACCATCTATTCAGGCGCCCTTTTTGCGGCCGTTGCCTTGGTTCCCATCAATTGGTGGCTGGAGTCTTTTAAATGGGCAGAGTTGATGCCTTGGGCCCGCATGCCGCGACGCATGAGGGAGGTCCTCTATGGAACCGCATGGAGTATGATTGGCCCCTTCCGATTGGGCGCTGGTGTAGGTCGGGTTGCCGCTGTCCGAACCAGCGAACGCAATATGGCCATCCGCGCTTTTGCGACGGCCAGCGTTGCCCAATGGTGGTGCACGATTACAGCAGCGGCCTTTGGATTGCTGTGCATGCACTATTTCCTGGCAGGAAGCACCGTCTTGTTCCTCTCCGCCGTCTCCCTCTGCCTCTACCTTGGGTGGAGCCCCAAATTTTGGTTGTACCTCCGGAACAAACCCTGGATGGGGGATTGGGGAAAGAGCCGGAAAATCCCAGTCATTAGGAGAAAGCGGGCGCTGTCATTGAGCGTTCTACGCTTTCTGGTAATGGTCAGTCAATTCATACTCACGTTAAACGCCTTCGGGCACTTGTCTTCTTGGGGCCATGATATCGATCGATTCTATGCTCAAGGACAAGGCGCTGTTCTCACATGGGGAATGACCAGCTTAGCCCCCATGCCCGCTTTTGGCGACCTTGGAATTCGAGAAGCCGCAGCCTTGTTTGTCATTGAAGCACCCACCGCTGCAGACACAACAGCCATAGTTGGGGCCACTTTGACACTGTGGATCATCAACCTGTTTATTCCTTCCGTAGTCGGGTTGGTCTGGCACGCCATTGCATGTCGTGAACGCAAAGGTTTCCTGTCGAAATTGGAGGCGTGATTGCTGCGCTCCTGATCCTCACTGCATTTCTTTTCTTGCTGCTGCACCTGATTCAGGTCGCAAGGTGGTCACGTGGTTTCCAGGGAGCCTTTTCTGTAGGCCATGAGTCCCCAAAGGCGCCGCAAAAGGTGCCACCAAAAATCTCGTTGGTCTTGCCTGTGCGCAATGAAGCCGTCACACTCCCCCATTTATTGGCCGATCTGGCCATGGGTGCCGACACACCCGACGAGGTTATCATCGTCGATGATGCTTCGACAGACGGCACAACCCAAGTCATTTCCACCATCCAAAATCTGCCATTTTCCGTCAGAACAATGGCCAATCCGGGCACAGGAAAGAAGCCCGGTTTGTCGGCGGGGATCAAAGCGGCCATTCACCCGTGGGTCATCCAGGTCGATGCCGACGTGCGGGTAGGTCCCGAATTTATCCGCAGTGTTAGACAGCACATTCAAAACCGAGGCAGCGAAACCGACATGCTGCTGCTGCCTTTGCGTCTTGCGTACAGCGCCAAAAAAGCTCCGTCCACTGTATTTGAGAGCCTCCAAGCTTTGGACTTTGCGGCCATGCAAGGCTGGGCTGTGGCCGCCGCACGGCGCGGGCGTCCCGCGATGGCCAGCGGTGGAGCCTGGGTCTGGCGCGCCTCCGCCTTTCCCCACGATCAGCTGCGACAAGAGCTCGCTAGCGGAGACGATGTGTTTTCGTTGGCCGCCCTGATCAAGCGCGGCGACGGCCATCGCGTGGGCTGGTGTGGCCAACTCGATTCCATGGCTTCCGCTGCACCCATGCCAAATGTGTGGAGCCTTTTGGACCAACGCATTCGATGGGGCGCCAAGGCAAAGGCCTATCCCAAGGCATTGTCTGAAGCGCGGCGGGTGTCCATCATCATCGCGGGAGTCCACCTTTTTGGCACCATCATGTGGGTGCTTCAACCCTTGTTCGGTTTGGCATTTTGGACCACCAAAGCCGTCATAGATATGGCCTACACCCACCAAGTAGGACGGGCCTATGGGATTTTTGACGGCAGGGCAGTTGGCCGTCGATGGGGAACGCTTGTCATCCTTGCGGCCCTCCACCCTCCTTTCATCATCACCACCCTTCTTTTGATGCCGTTCCGAAAAGCACCGTGGAAAGGCCGCACTGCCGCCTAATTTTCGAACGTGCAAACTGTCCGCGCCTTTTTCCGCACCGAACCCACCGCATTGATGGGCGCCACATGGATTGTACTGTGGACCATCATCGCCACCACCAGTGCGATGTGGAGGCCTGATCCAACCCGCCACGCCAACGATCAACACCTCGAGTGGTCCATGCTGGCCCCAGGCACCGCCGTCGACACCGTGACGCCAGAAGGCTTGCCCGGTCAAAAAACCTTTGTTCTCGGAACCGATCGGTTTGGGAGGGACTACCTCTCTCGGGTTGTAGCAGGGTCTGGGCTCTCTTTGGCCGTCGGACTGGTGGCCGTGCTCCTCTCTTTGCTCATTGGCATTCCACTCGGCGCCCTCGCAGGATATTTGGGCGGAAGGTTTGACGCGGCTGTAAGCTGGTTGTTACAGGTCGTCTGGAGCATCCCTACACTCCTGTTGGTACTCGCACTGACGCTGGCTTTCGGCAAAGGATTTGAGCAGGTCTTCCTCGCCATTGGCCTGTCCATGTGGGTGGAAGTCGCACGTGTTGTGCGCGGGCAAGTCATCGCCCTGCGCCATGTAGAATGGGTCGAAGCAGGACGGGTACTTGGCCTTTCCACGCCACGCATTGTTTTCTTGCACATCTTGCCCAACCTCACCGGACCCATCGCCGTCATCGCTTCGGCCAACTTCGCAGCCGCCATACTCATCGAAGCCGGCCTGAGCTTCATGGGCGTTGGGGCTCAAATTCCCATGCCGAGTTGGGGCAACCTGATCCGAGACCACTATGGTGCCATCCTCACAGGGCATGCACATTTGGCCCTCGTGCCCGGCGCCTGCATCGTTTCGTTGGTTTTGGCCTTCAACGCCTTGTCCAACGCCTTTGCACGGCACACGGCGCAACGCTAAGTCCGTAACTTTGTGTCCGTGATGAACGCCTCTTCCCGCATCTATGTGGCCGGACACCGCGGCATGGTCGGCAGCGCCATCTGTCGCGCCTTGCACAACGCAGGGTTTCCGGACCCGATCACTTTCACCAGCGCTGAACTCGACCTGCGCAATCAGGCCGCTGTCCAAGCCATGATGGAGCGCGAAAAGCCCACGCATGTCTTTCTCGCAGCAGCCAAAGTGGGCGGCATCCAAGCCAACAACATATACCGGGCCGACTTCCTTTATGACAACTTGATGATCGAGGCCAACATCATCCACGCCGCACACACCATCGGCGTAGAGAAGTTGCTTTTTCTCGGTTCGAGCTGCATCTATCCTAAACTGGCCGACCAACCTCTTCGAGAAGATGCCCTGTTGACCGGCACCTTGGAAAGCACGAACGAACCATACGCCATTGCTAAAATCGCGGGCATCAAACTCTGCGAATCCTACCGCGACCAATACGGAGCAAACTTCATTTCGGCCATGCCTACCAACCTGTACGGCCCAGGTGACAACTATGACTTGAACAACAGCCACGTGGTGCCGGCACTCATCCGCAAGTTCCACGAAGCAAAAGAACGCGGAGACACTTCTGTGTCGTGTTGGGGTACAGGCTCACCTCGTCGCGAATTTTTACATGTGGACGACCTTGCTACCGCCTGTCTGTTTTTGATGGAACAATACAACGGCAAGCAACACGTCAATGTGGGGACCGGCGAAGACCTACCCATCAAAAATCTCGCCGAAACCATTGGTGAAATTGTTGGCTTCACCGGCAAAATCGAATGGGACACGGACAAGCCTGATGGCACTCCACGCAAGCTGATGGACTGCAGCCGCATCCACCAGTTGGGTTGGAAGCATGCCATTGATCTACAGCACGGACTTTCCGCGGTTTACCAAGAATTCAAAGAGGCACCGGACGCCGTTCGCGCCAAATGACCACTGCTTACCGACAGGCTATACCGCGCATTCTACCGCAAGCACTCTACCCTTTGTTGTGTGGGCTATTGTGCTTCACCTGTCCCAAAATGACGGCTCAAATTGTCGTACCCGACCGCCTGCCCAATGGCAGTCGCATGACGGCGTTCACCACACCCGCAGAGTTTGGTGCCCTCGCCTTTGACACGTTGCGCACCTTGCCCCAAACACTCGGAGGCCGGGATACCTGGTGGCACCGACACGCCGTATTCAGCGATGGAACCATCCAAGTAGCGTTGGATCCCGTTTTGGACATTTCTAGGGATTACCGGCAGAGAATGAGTGAGGTACCCCGTGAAAGCCAGCAAGGCTTCCGCAACGTGCGCGGAGTGCGCTACGCTGGAAAAATTGATGGGCAACTGCGCTTTGGGGGAAAGGTGCTGGAAATGCAACGGGTGTTGGTTTCGCCGGAGACAGAAGCCATCCTCAATGCGCAAGCCTATCCCGGCATGGGGACTGGAAAACTTAGACCCACAGAGGGCGGCTTGTACAAGCTCGACCACAGCCTTGCAGAGGTGTGGTTCGACATCAACATTCATCCCAACCTACGCCTGCAATGGGGCTTAGGTGCCACAGAACTTGGTCCTGGGGCGCGCAACATTCTATGGAACGGCGCCCGGGCGCCCGCACCATATCTCCTTGCAGAAGTCCACTTAGGCCATGGTTGGACATACCGATGGGTCCAGTCGAGACAGAGGGGCCAGGACCGGCTCCCCGCCAATGGGGCACGTGAAGGCCATTATCAACCTCTGGGGCTCGGCATTCGCAGCCTCACCAAATCCGTCATGAGCAAGGGACAATCCCTGGACATCACCATCATGACCGCCCGCTGGACCGATGTCACGGCGCGGTCACAAAACGGACGGGGTGCAACCGAATGGATGCGCGCCATGGCACCATGGGTCCTCCCCAATTCCCGGAATTCAGCAACAAATTGGTACCTCACAGGGCATCAAGGGTTGGATGTGCAATGGCGGCGCAGGCGGTCCACTTGGTACGGGCAACTCCGGCGTCATCCATGGCGGGATCAACGCTATGAAGCCCGCCCAAACGAATGGGACGGAGCCAAGTGGCAAGGCATGATTGGTCACGTTCGACATGGCCACCAATGGTCCTTGTGGTCCGAACTCGCCCCTGTCCACCGCTCAGTGCCAGGAGAACTGCATCCCGGAATCCCTGGGAGCAGCTTGGGAATCGACCGTTGGTCCAACCTCACCCCTTATTTCATTCAAGGAGCCGAATGGCGCATCATGGGGCTCACCATCGCAGCAGAAATTGGCCTGCCCCATTCAGAGGGGGCCGATGCGGATATTTTACCTGAATGGGAGCCTTCATGGAAAGCCACGCTGACAATTCCCGCTGCTGCTGCCGATCCTATTTCTCATGAAGCCCGACGCCATCGGAAGCCCAACCGTTTATGGCCGCCCCTGGTACCGCTCGCCCCCTTCGTCAGCTTGATGAAATCCCCTGGGTGGTACGGCGATTCAAACGAAAAATGGTGGTCTTTTGGGGTGACAACGTCCATTTTCAAAACAAGAAAAAACCACTAGAACCTATTCCGTTCGAAAACTTAAAACAGCTTGCAATGAAATTGAGCGCACAAAATAGGGGACTCGTCTGATATTTTTGTTAAATTAGACCCCGGACCATGTTATCGTTTTTTGTCGCTTTCATTTTTGTAGTGCTTGGAATGCCTTCGCTCATCCAGCTTGCGGTGCAAAAGGATTTGCTGGATGAGCCCTCCGAAGACCGCAAGATTCACAAGCGAAGTGTTCCCCGACTAGGGGGTGTATTGGTCTTTTTAGGGACGCTGTTTACCACCTGTCTTTTGGTGCATCCTGAAGGTGATGAAGCCATTTCTTTTCTGAGGTTAGCCGCAGGTTCTCTGATTCTTTTTTTCCTGGGCTTAAAAGACGACTTGACGGGTGTAAATCCCATCAAAAAACTAGCAGCGCAAATTTGCGTAGGCTGCATTCTCATCCTCTGCGGAGGCTATGCCATTAATGATTTTCACAACCTCTTCGGTTGGAATGAACTTTCCGTTTGGTTCTCCCCAATATTTTCGCTTTTCGTATACATCGTCGTTGTAAATGCCGTCAACCTCATTGATGGTATTGATACCCTGGCAGGCGGTTATGGCTTGCTCATTGCCATCGCTTGTTCCATTTGGTTCGCAGCAACAGGGCAGAATGATTTGGCGACCCTTTGTCTGGCCCTGGCTGGGGCACTCTCCGCTTTCTTGGTGTTTAACATCACGCCGGCACGCATTTTCTTAGGGGACAGCGGCTCCCTCATTTTGGGAATGTTCATCTACGTGATGGCCACAAGCATCATTCAAACGCCCACCGATCAAGTCCCCGAAATGTGGCAGAACAGGTCTTTGCCGATTTTGGCCATGACAACGCTGAGCTATCCTCTGGTGGACACTTTGAGGGTTTTTTCATTGAGATTGCTCAAAGGCAAATCGCCATTCTCTGCAGACCGCTGCCACTTGCATCACCGCTTGTTGAAATTGGACATGACCCATTTGCAGGTCGCGCTCTTTATCCACGGCTATACCGCCGCAATCGTGGCCCTGGGGTTCTGGATTCCAATCATGGACGCCACCTATACCTTCTTCATTTTGCTCGCGTGTGCTTTTACCTTGCCCTTGATCATCATTGCCTTGGAAAAGGTGCGCGTTTTGTCCCGCGCTGTGCGCAGGAAAGAAGCGCGTCAACACTGAGACCCCCTGCCCTCTTGGGCACAGGAGAATTCAATCTCCTCCACAATCCGTCATCGCCTACGTTTGCAGCATGAGGCTGGTGCTGGTCATGATAACACTCTGGGCTTTCGCCTGTATGCCGGCAGCACTGAGGGCGCAAAGCACTGTCGCTGCAGTAGACAGAGCCGATACTACCAAGAAGGTCACCGTTGACGTCCACCCACAAATGTTGGGCGGTACTGCATCGTTGAGAGACCGCAATGGGGTTCTGGCATTTATGGCCTCTGCCGCAGTGCTGACCAAGGCCCCAAATCACCAAGGCCACCTCACCTTTGACCTGATTCAATCCGCTGGAACCCCCATGTTGCGGGCTGTCGAGGCGGGCTATGACCGCCGTGGGAATGCCGGCCGAGGTGCTTCTCGAATCCGCGCTCGGTGGGATTGGACCCCCCTGTCTTCCCTTACAATATCACTCGGCAGGGACACCCTCCACGACGGCTGGGGAAGGCGCTCCCTGTTTCGTGGACGACATGCGGCACCCGTTCCTTTCATAGAAACCCGTCTTGATGGCGGCGGCCGATTGCGCTACCGCCATCGCATCGAGGCTTTACAAGGGTCCGCCAGTATCCATTGCGCTCCAAACGCATCTGGCGACCCCCGATTTTGGATTCCGGCATCGGGGCCGCTGCGCGCCAACATTGAGCGCATGGTCGTCAGCCACAGACTCGAAGTGGATCTAGGCCGGCGCATCACCGCGGCACTATGGGGGGCCGTCGTGTGGAACATAGAAGACGGAACACGTGCCTTCGAACCCCATTACTTGCTTCCATTGACGAGCCTAAGACCGACGGAGTTTGCCCAAGGAAGCTCCGACAATGCCATCGTGGGACTCGAAGGGCAATGGCGCTTGGGAGCGGTCGACCAAGGCCCGCGCTATCTCTATGGACAGCTGCTGCTCGACGAGCTTCTCGTTTCAGAAATCCTGGGTTCGACCGGGTGGTGGGGCAACAAATACGGATTGCTGGGGGGCCTACATTGGGGCTATCCCCGAGGAGCTTGGCGCATTGAGGCCGCTGGTGTGCGGCCTTGGACTTACAGCCACTACACCCCTACCAGCGCCTACATCCATGGCTTGACGCCACTGGCACACCCCTTGGGCGCCAATTTTTTCGAAGGAAGTGTGGAGGGCCACATTCAACGCAATGAATGGACCTTTCACGGCCGACTGACCGCATCACAACGTGGAGACGACCCCATCGGATCGGCCCCTTCAGGCTCCCTGCCCCAAATTGGAGACATTGACCGCACAGAGGAAACATACGTGTGGCTTGGAGGTACTGCCCGTCAATTCACCTTGATCCAATTGGACGTATCGCACAAGCTGCCATTGGGCGATGCCAACTACGTCCAGGGCTTTGTGCGGTGGGAGGGACAACGTACGGCCGTCGGACCTCAACAGGAGAACGCCATGCGCTTGATGTTCGGCCTGCGCACTACAGGCCCCTTTTTGGGTGCCGATTGGTAGGGCCGCCCTAATTTCGCCACCGCTCCATGAAGGCCACTCCAGCGCCCACCCCCACCTTAATGAAGGACATCGCCGTCCTTTTCAAGCTTCGCCTCGGCACGTTCGTGGTTTTAAGCGCCGTACTCGGCTGGTTTATGGGGGCTGATACCATTGCCTTTGTGCCCTTTTTGAAACTTGTCATCGGAGGCTACTTGCTCACAGGGGCGTCCAATGGCTTCAACCAAATCATCGAGAAATCCAACGATGCCAAAATGGGACGGACCGCCAACCGGCCACTTCCCACAGGGCGCATGTCCATCAAAGCAGCCGCCACCTGGTCCACTGTGGCCGGGGTTTTGGGGCTCGCTGCCTTGTTTGACCTCGGGATCCGCGCTGGAATGCTCGGGCTTTTGGCACTGCTCAGCTACGTACTCGCTTACACCCCTCTCAAAGCCCGCACGGGGTTCAGTGTGCTCGTAGGTGCCATCCCAGGTGCCATCCCGCCCATGCTGGGCTACGTGGCGGCAACACAACGCTTCGGAATCGAACCCGGCACCTTGTTCGCCGTGCAATTCATGTGGCAATTCCCACACTTTTGGGCCATCGCCTGGGTCGCCCATGACGACTACCTCAAGGCGGGGTACCGCATGCTCCCGTTCAAGGAAGGCCGCACTGCCGCCAGTGCGCGACAAATTCTGCTGTACACCATGTTGTGTATTCCCGCGAGCTTACTTCCGTGGGCCTTGCCGGGAGGAGAAGCCATGGTAGGAGACACGGCATTGGTCGTGGCCATCATCGCTGGCCTTGGTTTTTGCGTCCCTGCCTTTCGTCTTTGGCGCAACCTCGAGGTGGAAAATGCACGAAAATTGATGTTCGCGAGCTTCTTGTACCTCCCTATCGTGCAACTCACGTACGTACTCGACAAGTTGCCCTGAACCCAAAGGCCCTCCAGCGGTTCTTTTGATGTCACACGACGCCATGAACACCACAGACCCCTCTCCAGAATCGCCCAAGCGGAAATTCGACGTCTTTGAAGGACTCGACCCCGCTGTCCGCGACCGCACAAAGAAGATGCTGATGTATTTCATCGTCTTTGCTGTCGTCATGCTCTTTGCCGGCTTTACATCTGCCTACATCGTCTCCAACGTGGGGCAATTCTGGGTACACATTGAAGCACCACGCGCCTTGTGGATCAGCAATGCGCTGATTTTGGCGAGTTCTCTGCCCATGTGGCTCAGCCTTCGGGCCATGAAAAAGGGACAGACCATGACGAGCTTCGTGCACCTCGCCATCACCTTTGTTTTGGGCATCGGTTTTACCGTGATGCAGCTCCAAGGATGGGGTGAATTGCAAGAAAAGGGCATGGGATGGACCGTCGATGAACTGGCTTCAGGCGCCAAGGCCTATCGCTGGAACAGCATCGACCAACTCATTGAAGGACCCGCTCAATGGGGCACGGACTTCACCATTGAACAAGATGGCACACCGCTGAACTACCGGCCAGAAACCAAACAGCTCTTTGCCTCTGATGATGTCCTGATGGCGAGGGACATCACCCTCGACGTGGTGCGCACTTCCAATTCTTCAGCAGGATACCTGTTCATTTTGATCCTCATCCACCTGTTCCATTTGGCCCTCGGCCTGGCCTACCTCTTGGTCAACGGAATTCGGATTCTAAAGGGTCAAATTCACCCCGAAGACACCATCAGATTGCACACTGGTGGTGTCTACTGGCACTTCTTAGGCCTTTTGTGGGTATACCTGTTCGCATTCCTCTTCCTCATCCATTGAGGATGACGTAATATTGCCGCGCAAATCAGCGTCATGTCCGGAGAGGCAAAATCAGCAATTTCTAAAGAGGTCCTCTGGGGAGGAGGCCGCTCGCCGTTTAGCGTGAGCTACGGTAAAATGATGATGTGGTATTTCCTCGTATCAGACGCTTTGACGTTTGGAGGACTCCTGATCGCTTACGCCTTTTGGCGGGCGAGCTCGGTAGACCCATGGCCCATTGGGGAACAGGCCTTCCGCGCCCTGCCAGGGTTGGAGGGAGAGTATCCACTCGCGTACGTCGCGCTCATGACCTTCATCCTGATCGTCAGCTCTGTCACCATGGTGCTGGCTGTAGAAGCCGGACACAGGAACGACCGTTCAGGTGTGCTGAAGTGGATGGGCTTGACAGTCATCGGCGGTATTTTCTTCTTAGGCTCACAAGCTTGGGAGTGGAGCCACTTCATCCACGGAAGCGGAGGTTGTTTCAATTTGGCAAAGGAGGTCACCATCACGACCCCAGACGGAGATGCCTTGACCTTGCCTGCGGGTGAGCGGGTCTACATGGACCACCATTTTGGGCACCTCATGGAGATGCACATTCAAGACCCCCTCACCGTTCCCATTTCGGAGGATGGCGGTCATGTGGTGCTGACCGAGCTCGGCGATCACCCGCACGAAGCCCACTTGCACAGCTTGCGCATCAACAAGTACATCGAAGACGAGACAGAACTCGAAGGCGATGCCATGATGACCTTGTGGAACGCACGCTCTGAGAACTTCTCTTTCGGAGCTCCCATCCCAGGTTTGGGTGCAGACTGGGGAGGCATTAACCACAGTGAGTATGCCACCCAACAGGGATACAGCAACTTCTTCTTCTTCATCACCGGGTTTCACGGATTCCACGTGTTCTCCGGTGTGATCATCAATCTGGTGGTGTTTTTGATGGTGCTCAACCGCGTCATGGAACGCCGCAAGCACTACGAGATGGTCGAAAAAGTGGGCCTTTACTGGCACTTTGTCGACCTTGTTTGGGTGTTTGTTTTCACCTTCTTCTACCTCATCTGACATGGAGCGCGACGATCTCATCGTAAACGACAGTTACGCCCTCAACGCTCACCACAGCGAAGAGGAAGGCGTGGCCATTCGCAAAAAGATTTACCTCGTGACCGTGATCCTTTCGGTCATTACCGCCATCGAGGTAGGAATGGGCGTCATGTTCAAGCGGTCTGAGGCTTTTACTTGGACGGCCATTAAGTGGACTTTCATCGTACTCACCCTCTTCAAGGCGGGATACATCGTGATGTCCTTCATGCACCTTGGCGACGAGCGCAAGAACCTGCGTAACGCCGTCATCATCCCCTATTTCGTGTTCATCCTTTACCTGATCTTCATTGCGATCACCGAAGGTTTGGCGCACTACGGGATGGACCAGATGTTCCACTGATCATCTGCTGCTAAAATGGGTGAGCGCCATTCCCCTCCGCGCCGACCCTTGCGCCGCCTTCTTCTGGTCATCGCCCTACCCGGCCTGCCGCTCCTTTTGCTCCTGCTATTGGGGAAGGGCATGCGTCACGAGTTCAGTGACCTTGATTATTTCGACTTAGAAGGCGCTCGGGTGAAGACCGCCCAGAGGGCACGGCGCCTGCCTGAATTCAAACTCCAAGACCAACTGGGAAGGGATGTGGAGCGGTCCGACTTAGCCGGCACATTCTGGTTGGTGGCGTTCATGACAACGGACACCGCCACCTCGCCGCAGCTCGCTGCATTTACCCAGCAGCTCCTGTGGGCCAACTGGCGGTATCGGGACGAACCCGACGTGGGCCTGGTGTGCTTCACACTCGATGCGGAGCACGACACACCCGATCAGCTGCAAGACTATGTGCAGCGCAATGAGCGTTACAACCGCTACCCCGACAAATGGCGGTTTCTCACAGGTCATCAAGACACCATAGACCACATCATAGACGCTGGCTTGGGCATTCCCAGAGATTCGGCCGATCCTTTCAATGTGGCCACCCTGCTGTTGATCGACGACAAGGGCTACGTGAGGCAGAAGTATTTGGCATCCAGCGAGCACGAAATCGGCGATGCCGTGGAAGACATCGCCTTGCTCAAAAAGCGCAAAAAAGAAAGAGAGAAACGCGAGCGAGATTGGGCCGCTGCACCCGCCTTGCCATTCCTGGGACCGCAGATGGGAGATGACGCATTCACGGCCCCTAAATTCTCTCTGATTGACCAGAACGGGGCCGAATTCAGCCACCGTGACCTCGAAGGCAAAGTGAGGTTGGTCGACGCCTTCTTCACCTCGTGTCCGACCATTTGTCCTGTGATCAGTTCACAGCTGGCCAGGGTGCATGACCAACTTTGGGCAGCAGGGCTGCAAGACGAGGTGCGCATCATCAGCCACACCGTGGACCCAGAAAACGACACGCCTGAACGCATGTTGGACTATGGGAATCGCCTAGGAGCAGATCACGGTGTCTGGAAATTCTTAACGGGGCCGGTAGAGGAACTCTATCCTTTGTTGCAAGATGGATACTTGCTCACCGCCCTTGCCAGCGACACAGCTGCTGGCGGCTTCTTTCACAGTGACCAGGTCATTCTCGTGGACTCCAAAGGGCACCTCCGCGGTTCTTACGATGGAACGAGAACTTCAGACATCGACAAAATGTTAGAAGCAGTGATGCAATTGCTCGCCCAGGAGAAGGCATCTGCCCGTCACATTCCACAATGACCCGTCAAGCCCCACCACCACGCGCTGTCCAAAGGTTTGTTTGGACCCTTTCTATCGCGATACCGCTCATTGTAACTGGACTCTATCTGATTCCACCCGCTGAAGGGCTCTCTGAAGACACCCTTCGACAAGTCTATTGGCTGCCCCGATTCAATGCCCTGTTGAATGCCACTGCTTTTTGCTGTCTTGCAGCTTCCTTGATGGCCATTCGCCGTGGAAATGTGGCGCGGCACAAGGCCCTCAACACCACAGCTTTGGCCCTTTCCGCGCTGTTTCTGATCAGCTATGTGGCCTTTCATCTGCTCACAGATTCCACGAAGTTCGGAGGTGAAGGGCCCGTCCGCACCGTCTATTTTGTGATCCTCGTCAGCCACATCCTTTTATCAGCAGTCATCGTCCCTCTGGCATTGTTTAGTTACGCCCGAGGACTGGCTGGGGACATTGAGAGGCACCGCCGGATCGCCAAAATCACAATGCCCCTGTGGTTGTACGTCACCGCAACAGGTGTCATCGTTTTTTGGATGATCTCGCCTTATTATCCCTATTGATGCGCGGGCTTTCGCCACTGTTTTTGCTCTTGATCTTGTTCGCTTTGACCGATGTGGTCATGGGACAATGTGTGATGTGCAAAGCGGTGGCTGAAGACAGTGCGGCAGAGGGTGCTGTGGGCCGTGGCATCAACCAAGGGATCCTCTACATCATGGCGGTCCCCTACATTTTGCTCGGTTTATTTGGATATTTCGTCTATAAAAATAGGAGTTTGGTCGAATAATGTGTAAATTAGGTACATGCTTGACCAGCTTGCCAAAAGAGAACAATGGCGCACACTCGCCCTCGCCTTGTTCGTCCTGTCCTTAATCCTCATTAGCGCCCTACCCTCCTCGGCGCAATTCCAAGTCGAACGGGCCATTCGCCCCAATGAAACGGTTCTAGAATACGGCAGCTACAGATTGTCCGTATCTACCGAAGGAACACCAGACGCATGTGACGTTGTCCTCTTTGGGTATCACAGCCGTCGCCCCGGAAGGTGGAATCAACTCACCGATACCGTGCTGCGCGTTGTCCCCCATCGCCAACACACCCTGATTGGCAGCAAGCCGGGATGCATGTTTCACACCGAAACCTTTTTTCCAGACTTGCTCCGCGAACCCAACATCAAAGTAGACCTCCGACCCCTAGCGGTTGGACAACGCACCGATATTCTTGGCATTCACTTCATTGGGAATCAAGACCGCCTCCATCCGAAGTCACTTGGAGTTGCCGACGAGTTGCTCCATTGGATGCAAGAAAACCCCACGGTTCAATTGGACATCATAGGGCATGTCAATGGCGCCAACGGCCGCAAGTCCAGAAGCTTTTATCGCAAAGCCAGCATGCGCCGTGCCGAAGTCATGATTCAATGGCTCACAGACCACGGCATTGACCCTGAAAGGCTAACAGCCAAGGGCAGAGGCTCCGATGCAGTGCTCTTCCCTGACCCCCTCTATGCTTGGCAACACGAAGCCAATCGCAGGATAGAAATCGAGGTCACCCACCACTGACCTCCACCCTCCTCGTGCGCACCATGCGCCCAAGGCTTACTTTCGCAGGGAAATGCCCACAGCACCCTGCTTTTCTGCGATGATGGCCTCTAAGAGACCCCTTCGTTTCACCACCGCCCTCTTCTTTACAAGCCTTGCGCTGACTTGCGTGGCCCAGACATCAAGCTGGACCCTAGATCGCGCCATCACCCATGCCCAGCAAAACAACTTGCAAATCAGGCAAGGGACAATAGGCCTTGAGCTCAACGACGTCGATGTGGACGAGGCGAAAGCCGCATTTCTACCCTCGTTGAATGGCAGCGCCTCCCACGGTTACAATTGGGGCCAGACCATTGACCCTTTTACCAACTCTTTCGCCACATCACGCATTCGGTCCAACAGCGTGGGCATCGGAACGGGGCTGACGCTGTTCAATGGCATGGCCAACCACCTTCGGCTCGATCAAGCCGAAGAACGGCGCGTGGCAGCAGAGTACGACCTCGATCAGACCCGAAACGACATTGCCCTGCAAGTGGCCAGTGCCTTTCTCTCGTTGATGTTTGCGGAAGACGCCTTGGAAATCGCCGATCTCAACGTGCAAACAACGGAGACCCAAGTGGGCCGAATCCGTGCTTTTGTGGAAGCCGGTGCCGCACCAGAATCCGACCTGTTGGATTTGCAGGCCCAACTTGCATCGGACCAGAGCTCCCGGATCTCTTCAGAGGGAGAGGTCGCCTTGGCCAAGCTTCAACTGGCACAGACCATGCGGCTCAGCCCAACCGATGCAGAGAACCTCAAGATTGTGCGGCCCAACATCTCCAGCATAGGAGCCATGCCCGCCTTGCCCGCCATCGACAAAATCCTCACTACCGCTCTGACCAACTTTCCCGAAGTCAAAGCGGGCGAGTCGCGCGTGCGCCAGCAAAACATCAACGAGGACCTGGCCAAAACAGTGGGCTTACCTAGGTTGAGTACAAGCTGGAGTTACGGATCCGGATTCTCAGGTGCTGCACAAGAACCCGTCGGAGACCCTACCCTAGAGCTTTACACGATTGGGTATACAGAGAACTCCTTGGAACCTGTGCTCACGAGCGCCCTGTCGTACAACGAGTTCCGGACGCGCCCCTTTAGCGATCAGATTTCACAAAACGTGAACCAGAGCCTGTTCTTCAGCCTGTCCATTCCGATTTTCAATGGCTGGTCAGTGCGCAATGGCGTGCGCCGGAGCCAAGTGAGCATTCAACAAGCCAAGCTTCAATTGGAGCAGGTCCAACAAGGACTCCAGCAGTCTGTAGAACGTGCCCACCGCGATGCACGGAACGCCATCGAAACTCTGGCCGCAGCAGAACGGTCCGAGTCCGCAGCCAAGCTCGCCTTTGACAATGCGCAGCTCCGCTTCGAGCAAGGCGCTTCAACTCAAGTGGAATACACCCAAGCGCGCAACCGATACGACTCGGCCAGGCTGACCGCTTTGCGCTCCAAATATGATCTGGTGTTTCGCATAGCCATCTTGGATTTCTATGCAGGACGCGGATTGCGGTTCGATATATTCTAAGGGATGAAGAAACGCACTTACTACATTCTAGGCGGGGCTGTCCTGCTGATGATTCTTTTGGCCTCTGTCTTTGGAGGCGGGCCAGAAGTGCCCCAGGTGACCACCGATACCATTGGACGCCACCGCATCGTGGAAACCGTCATCGCATCTGGGCGCATTCAACCTGAAGTAGAGGTGAAGGTTTCTGCAGAGGTCAGCGGTCAACTGATCGAACTGCCTGTGCGCGAGGGTGACCTCGTGGCAACAGGAGATTTGCTCGCCCGCATCAATCCCGACATCTACGAGAGTAGGCTCAGCCAAGCCAAGGCAGCCTTGGACAACGCCCGCGCCAGCCAAGCCACATCAGAGGCCCGTTTGACCCAATCTCGCGCCGCTTTTGCAGCTGCAGAACTGGCTTACAAGCGCAACCAAGACCTGCACGACAAAGGCGTTTTGAGCCAAGCCGACTTTGAGCAAGCAGAAGTGAGTTTCCGCAGCGCCGAAGCGGACCTCGAAGCCTCCCAACAAGGTGTGCGCTCTGCCGGCTTTACCATCAGAAGCGCAGAGGCTACAGTCAATGAAGCCGAAGACAACTTGCGGCGAACGGTGTTGCGTGCAACACAAGCGGGCACCGTCACAGCGCTCGTCAAGGAAGAAGGCGAAGGCGTCCAAGGCATTGGCTCCTTCCAAGGAGAGGTGATTATGAAAATCTCCGAGCTGGGCGCCATGGAAGTGGACGTCGAAGTCAACGAGTCGGACATTGTCAAAGTCGCCCTAGGCGATACAGCCCGCATTGAAGTAGACGCCTACACAGAACGGAACTTCTATGGGATGGTCACCGAAATCGGAAATACCGCCCTCAATGCGACCGGCGCGGCGCGGCTCAGCTTGGAAAGCGTTACCAACTTCAGTGTCAAAATCCGCATCCTCCCCGAGAGCTATGCCGACTTGCGCAGTGGTCGCGACAGCAGCTGGACGCCATTCCGACCAGGCATGTCTGCCACTGTAGAAATTGAAACGGAAGTCAAAACCAACGTCCTCGCCGTACCCATTAAAGCGGTCACAACACGAACCGATACAGCTGCACCGGCAGGAACGCCCTCCACACTGTGTGTGTTTCTGCTCCAGGAGGGCAAGGCCATCCAACACAACATTTCCACAGGAGTCCAAGACAACAGCGTGATCGAGCTCCTCTCTGACCTGCCCGAAGGGGGCACGGTCATTACAGGGCCTTACGATTTGCTGAGCCGAAAGCTCAAGGGCGGCGACGCAGTCCACACCAAAAACGGCACAGCGGCGGCCACTTCAGGGAGCGGAGTTTCCATCTCTTTTTCGACGCAGTGACCGCATGATTCTCTTGCTCGAGACATCCACGCTCAATTGCTCCGTGGCGCTCGGTCATGTTGACGGCACGCTCATTGGCACCCGCGAGGTATCCGACGGCCAATACTTGCACGCGGAGAAGCTCCACCTCCTGATTGACACCTTGCTGCACTCCGAAGGATGGACCCCCAGCGACCTCACCGCCATCGCTGTCGGAAAAGGACCCGGATCGTTCACAGGGTTGCGCATCGGAGTATCGGCCGCAAAAGGCATGTGCACCGCCTTGGACATCCCCTTGCTCGCACCGTGCCCTTTGAGGGGATTGCAGAGGCAGGGCACACTCCATGATCCACAGTGGGCAAATCAGCCAGGGCGCATTGTGCCTGCCATCGATGCCCGGCGCTTAGAAATCTATACCCTCGGCGCTGATGATATTCCAACAGCGAGCATTGTGGACGGCGGATTCAGAAACGACCTCGGTCAAGGCCCCGCTTTACTCGTAGGAGACGGTGCCGAAAAATGCCGGGAAGTCCTGGCAGGCCATCCGGCCGATTGGCATTTCCTGCAAACCTTGCCTACCGCGGCAGACCTCCTCCCAGAGGCCACCAAACTGCTCACTTCGGGCCACACCGAAAGCGTAGCGGACTTTGAGCCGTTCTATCTCAAAGACTTTGTCCCAGGCAGACCCAAAGACCCCTTAGGACTGCGTTCCAAAACCACTTGAAGCATGCGCACAATCTGGACCATTCTTCTGCTGGCCTGTCTCCCACTGAGCGGCTGCCGCGATACACCAGGCGTCATCCCTTATGTAGACGTCAACATCGATTTAAACCTCGCGCTACCGGCATACAACAGCCTCAATTTTCCGGGGAACTGGCTGTACATCTCCGGTGGAAGTAGGGGCCTCATTGTCTACCGCTACACCTTGGACGAGTTCGTGGTCCTCGACCGCCATGCCACCTTTGACGTGGGAGCAGGTTGCCAATGTACCCTCTCCGAGGACGGCTATACCATCCTGGATCCGTGCAGTGACTCCCAATGGTACATCTTTGACGGCTCCATCATTCAAGGGCCAACCACAGCTCCTTTGGAGCGGTACACCACAACCTGGATCCCGCCGGTCCTGTCTATCCAAAACTGACTCCACGAAAAAGCCCCGGTAAAACCGGGGCTTTTCGTTCAGAGATGTTCTTTCGAATCAATAGCGGTAAGCATCTGACTTGAACGGTCCGTGCTGCGGCACGCCGATGTAA
>Ga0206129_10002628_pt1 | contig 21929 bp, 17 predicted proteins | sample Helgoland_Spring_8_FD_148616 | JGI IMG/M metagenome (GOLD analysis project Ga0206129, IMG submission 148616) | Pelagic subsurface seawater microbial communities from Kabeltonne, Helgoland, North Sea - Helgoland_Spring_Bloom_20160502_2 | ecosystem: Environmental > Aquatic > Marine > Epipelagic ...
AGGACATAGCGCTATTTAGCGATTACCTCGTTACAGAAGAGCGCTCGAACGGTTTGACCAACATTCGAATCCAACCTTGGGGAGGCGAACCCACCTATTTGCCATTTGAAGAAGAAACCTATACCGCTTATCTAGGTAATAATCCAGGCTTTGATCAAACGCATTTGCGCTTTGGATATACGAGCATGACTACCCCGGGTAGTGTGATAGATTATGATTTCACGACCGGTGGAAAAACTATTCAGAAGGAACAAGAAGTGGTGGGTGGTTATGATAAGTCACTTTACGAAACCAAAAGAATTTGGGCCACGGCCTCAGATGGAACACAAGTGCCGATGTCTTTGGTATATCGAAAGGATAAACTTCGTTCTGACGGTCCTAATCCGACAATGCTTTATGGGTACGGTAGTTATGGAATCACTGTTGATCCGCAATTTTCCAGTGTCCGATTAAGTATGCTAGACCGCGGTTTCGTATATGCAATCGCTCACATTCGCGGATCACAATACCTAGGAAGACCTTGGTACGAGAACGGTAAGATGTTTGATAAGATGAACACCTTTACGGATTTTATTAGTTGTGCGGAGACCCTTATAGCGCAGGGTTATGCTTCTCCAGAGACCTTAATGGCGTCAGGAGGCAGTGCTGGTGGCTTATTAATGGGAACAGTAGTGAATCTCCGTCCCGATCTTTTTAGAGGGGTGCTAGCAGCAGTACCTTTTGTGGATGTCATGACTACGATGCTCGATGAAACTATTCCGCTTACTACAGGGGAATATGACGAATGGGGCAATCCAAATAATGAGGACAGTTACAACTACATGAAGAGCTACAGCCCGTATGATAATGTAACGGCTCAGGACTATCCAGCCATGCTTATTACAACGGGCTTACACGATAGTCAGGTACAATACTGGGAGCCTGCAAAATGGGTTGCGCGCTTGCGTAAATTGCGCACAAATAGGAGGGAACCTTTGCTAATGTATTGTAATATGGAAACCGGCCATGGTGGTGCCTCAGGTCGTTTCGAAAGTTTAAAGGAAACGGCGATGGAATACGCCTTCTTCTTAGATTTGATGGGTATTAAGTCATGAGTATCCTACTAAAAAATATTTCGAAGAACTACGGTGATCAAAAGGCGCTGAACGGAGTGACTTTGACCATTGAGAAAGGTCAAATCACAGGACTTTTAGGGCCAAACGGTGCTGGCAAAAGTACTTTGATGAAAATCATTACTGGTGCAATCTTACCCAGCTCGGGCACAGCTATGGTAAACGGAGTAGATGTGATTGCATCGCCCCTCGAGGTGCAGCGGTCGTTAGGTTACCTGCCGGAACATAATCCGCAATATCTAGAGCTCTATGTGCGCGAGTATTTGGAATATGTGGCCCAATTGTACAAAGTAGATAAAGAACGAATCCCAACCGTGATTGAGCAAACAGTCTTGGGACCTGAACAGCATAAGAAAATTGGTTCTTTATCGAAGGGCTACAGACAGCGGGTTGGATTAGCCGCTGCACTGATTCCAGATCCGGAAGTGCTCATTTTAGATGAACCCACTACAGGGTTAGATCCAGCCCAATTGATCGAAATACGTGCACTACTCAAAAATATAGCAGCAAATAAAACGGTCTTGTTTTCTACACACATTATGCAAGAAGTGGTGGAGTTGTGTTCTAGTTGTATATTCCTACAAGGAGGCGAGTTGAAACAGGTATTGACCGAAACTGAAATCCAAAAAGGCTCAAAACATCTAGAAGAAATCTTTGCGAAGTAGGTTGTGGTCTCAATAATGAGGCAATTGCATCTGCTGTAAGCCTCAAATAGGACTCCATCAGCCTGTTCATCCCAAAATCTGACCACTTTGAAAATACAGTACATTGCAATTTCCCTACCTTCATTGTAAACCAAGCTTTTAGTGCTCTATTACTCGCAATCTTGGGAAGATACCTATCTACTTCGTAGTATCGTTGATACGCATGAGGTTGAACACTATCACATGGTTGCTAGTGGTGGAGACCATGCCTTCAGTTTACTCCGCCACGGAGTCACGCACATTCATTTGATAGATACAGAAGATGCGCAGATTGGACACGTTCAAAAGAAGCTCGCGGCGCTAGGTGCTCCGAATCGCGATCAACTCTTTGGTGTTAATTCACGACGAGGGTTACTGCACGGGGGTAAATTGGAAGGCTTTCTGCAGAAGTTCGCTAGAGTGTTCCCTATTTTATTAGCTCCAGGCGCACGAAAACAAATGGTGCAGGCAGATTCAACAGCGCACAGAGCTGAGGTATATGCCCGGAGATGGGATACTCGAAGATTTCAATTTTTAACCAGTCGAATTTTCTCTCTCGAAAATGTCGATACCAAAGCGCGTCCTCTTGGTTTGATTCAGGACAAGAGTAAAAAACCTAGGCAGGTGAATTACTTGGACCAATTCAAAGAAAAAATCCTTGCCCACCCGCTCATCGAAAATCCATATGTAGATTATATCATTCACGGCTATCACAAACACAGTCGGTTAGATTACTTAGAAGGGAATTGGATCCCAGAATCAGATGCTCTACTATTCCACCATATGGATATGAAATCCTATGTAAAGGAATTGCCGCGGGCTCGCCATATGATTCACGCTTCGGACATTATGGAAGGAACGGATGAGGAGTACAATGATGACTTTTTTGCGGTGGTTGATCGGGCATGTACACCGGGATCATTATTTCTGTATTGGGAACATCGCTATGCTATAACAGTGCCCCACTCCTTCCAAAACCAATGGACGCTTGTGAAAGTGAGGGAAAATGATAGGGTGCCTTTTTACAATAACTTTTACCTATGGAAGAAACAAAGCAAGGTCTAGGGCGTCGGCTCTATCAATACCAGATCGAACGGTTCCCGCTGGTCTTTTTGTTGCCAACCACATTGGCCATTATTGTGTCAACGTTGGCTGTTTTGGAATTGGACGGTTACTACGCGGAGTGGTGGAAATATGCCTTACTCGCCGTGGCTGGACTGTCCTTTTTACTTCACACTCGAGTCATTGATGAGTTAAGAGATAAAGAAGTTGATGATGTGCATCATCCGGATCGCCCACTACAGCGTGGACTGATCACGGAAAAGGAAATCTTGCGTATTGGTTATTGGAATGGCGGAATATTCATCAGCATCCACATAGTGTTGGATCCCTTGTCTGGCTTACTTTCTGCAGGGCTATTACTCTATTCTATTTTGGCGCGTTACGAGATAGGTCCCTTAGCAAAACTCAAGCCTCACTTTTGGTTCTATAATGTAATCATGTTGATGCAGATGTTGTTGCTCCAATTGGTCGCTTATGCTGCCATCTCCAAAACACTTCAGTGGTCCGAAAATATTTGGTGGCACGCCTTGGGTGTATTTGCCTTAAGCGCTCTTGTCGAAGCCGCTCGAAAATGCCTTCCACCTGACGAAGAAACAGCTTACAGAGACAGCTATTCTTCTCGCTTAGGTATATGGGGGAGTGCATTCGTAACCTTGCTAATTGGGCTACTTTCTATGTGGCTCTATGCTCAAATTTCCGGAGTATCCCAACTGTACCTTTGGTTAGCGATCCTACCATTGCTTTTAGGCGCATTGCGCTACGCCAATAAACCTGATAAAAAAGGCAAGTACAGTATTCAAGCTGGCGCAGTCTTATCGTATATATTACTCAATCTAGTCGTATGGCTCTAACTTTAGGAGTTTTTGGGAATAAGGCCAAGGGGCTCGCAAGTTTGCAAGGACATGGATTTAAAACGTTGCCTTTCACTTCGGTATGCGCTGACGATGACCTTCCAAACGCTAATCCTGAGGAGATTGCTAAAGCGGTTTTAGATGAAATAGGGGAGTCCGATTTTTACGCGGTTCGCAGCTCAAGCATTACGGAGGATACTGAGGAAAGCGCTGCTGCGGGCCAATTTAAGACCCTACTGGGCATCACCAAAGAATCAATCGCCGACGCCATCAATGTTGTGGCGGCAAGTTTACCAGAATTATCTCCCGATAATGAACCTCACGGCGTCGTGATACAGCCCCTGATTCACAGTGTCAATAGTACTTCAGGCGTGATGTTTACCCACGAAGAACGATGGATGGTCAACTATGCGCCGGGATTGTGTAATTATGTGGTTCAAGGGTTTGAAGTTGCCCAAAGAGGGTTTCATCCCAGCGGAGAAACTTGGATGGACCAGGGCTCCGACTTACGACAAGGTCAGCTCTTTGACAGCACTTCGGGTCAAATCGTGACTAAGGAATTTGAGTCTAATAAATGGACCCCTATCCTGGAGCGAGCGCTGCTTCGTTTGTACCGAAAGGTTCGCCAGCATTACAGCAAGCCTATGGATGTGGAGTGGACCTTTGTTGAGGGTAAATTGTACGTACTACAAATTCGTCCGGTGACGGTAGACTGGCTCCCTCAGCTTTGGCTATTCGATAATTCTAACCTAGCCGAATCTTACACGGGCACGGTAAGCCCAATGACGGCAAGCGTGGCGCGCCGACTCTACAAATATGTATACGAGGATTTACTCGCACATAGCGGGGTACCTAAGCAAACCATCCGGCGCCATCAAAGCGTTTTTGATAACCTCGTCAAAGACTTTAATGGCCGCATGTACTATGTCATGAATCATTGGTATTCCATGATGTTTTTCCTGCCTGGTTATGAGAGGAACAAGGAAAACTTAGAGCGCATGATCACGGCTGAAATTCGCCAACAAATTTTCCTTCCTGAAAGTATGCGACCGTCAGCTTGGTTGAAATTTGCCTACTATCCGCTAATGTTGTGGAAGGTGCTCTGTTTCCCATGGACGAAGAACAGATTCAATCGAGTTGTTCAGAAAGATTTTAATGCCTTAGGCAGGACTGATTTTTCCAAGCGCTCCACCTCCGAACTCCAAACGTTATGGAACCATTGCGAGCGCCGCTGGTTACGCCGCTGGTATGTCACCGTAGAGAGCGACACTGTACTGATGACGTTCCTTGGATGGGCAGAGAAAAAGTACAGCCCAGAGGAACTTCAGGGCTTCCTCTCAGTGGAAACCCCAAGCGTCAAACAATTGAGAGACTTCAAAGCCTTAGCCCATGAGGTGATTCAAGATGTCCTATTGAGGAAGGCGTTAATCGCGGTAGACGAATCTGCATTCTACAATCAATTCCAACAAAATCGCGAATTACATGAGCGTTGGACCACATATTTCTCCATTTTCGGCGGTCGATTCCCCAACGAGCTTAAGCTCGAATCACCGAGTCCTATGGATGATTTCGGTGCTCTGTCGAACGCAATCCAGGAAATTGCTTCCAGCCCACTTTTGTCTGGCGGCCCCCATACCGACCAAAAATTACCATGGGGCATAAAGCAACTACAGCGCTATATCAAACAACGCGAAGCGTTTAGACTGTTGCGCTCCACCGGCTTCGGTTGGTTGCGTCGCATATTGCTTCAAGGTGGAATTAACGCGGCCCAATCCGGTCATATTCAAGAACCCGATGATATCTTCTATCTTAAAATTGAAGAATGGTTTGCCGGTGATATTGCACAGTGGAAAGATTTGATTGTAGAGCGCAAAGCAAAATATGCCAAGCATGCAGATGATCGATACCCGCGGAGTTTCGCTACAACGCCATCAGGGGAGGCACCGCCCTACATTCCTGGTACTGCCACCGGCGAAATGGTAGAGGGACAATGTGTATTCCCTGGTGTTGTCAGAGGCCGCTTATTGGTGATGGATGAATACCGACCAGGACCCTGGCCCGACTTTGATATCCTCGTGGCTAAACATACGGACCCGGGATGGAGTATGCTCATAAGTAAAGCCAAGGGCTTAGTGGTCGAGCAAGGTGGATTGCTTTCACACGCTTCCATCGTAACAAGAGAATTGGGCATACCCTGCATTATCGGTGCGCCGAATGCAACAGCACAACTAAAAGATGGGGGAGAAGCCGTTCTTGACGCCGCAAGCGGCACGTTAAAACCCATACTATGATACCTGCGCTTGACCATTTTCAAAATTTTGTTCGCTACCGCAAAGCCAACCTCGGCCACGAGTCGTGTGATTATGAACGCACCTGCTGGGACTTCTATTCATCAAAGATTAATGCCCAGTGGATCGATAATGACTATTTCTGCTTCGGAACCTATCCATTTATGGACGGACACGCCTTTGGATTTTTTGAACTGAAAGGGGGCACTGAAGAAAATCAACGCGAAGCATGGGCCCAAACCAGGGCTCAATTCGTAGGCCCTTTGTACGGACCTATCAACGGTTCGACTTTCTTGCCGTATAAATTCATTTCGATGACTAACGGTGGTCCCATCTTCCCTGGCGAGTGGGAGAGTGCTCCGTCCGTGGCTAACTTTTTTAACGCCTGCCGACCAAAAAAAGTAGTAAAATACCGCAGCGCTTATCGCACGCACTTTGACGGCGTCATCGAAGTGTCCGAACCTTTTGTTCAAGACTGGTATGATCAAGGATTCTCCCTTGAGCAAATAGAGCTAGGCTCGCCCGGAACAGCCGATGCCCTCCTAAATTTGATCGACGCCATCTTTAGTGGTAATTGGGGCTATGAGTCTATGACGAAGGTCCAATTCCAAAATTGGCTGCAGCACATAACCGCAGGCTCTAATAACGCTCCGCTGTTATACTGGGTCCAGATAAAAGATCAAAAAGTAGGCTTTGCCTATTTATCAGAACTCCCCGACGCTACCATCATTTTTAAAACCATAGGTATTCTACGTGAATTCCAAGCCAAGGGTTTAGGCAATGCTATCGCTGGACAACTTCACAAAGTCGCTAAATCTCGTAACGCTCAAAAGTGCATCTATGCCTTAGTTCAAGTCGATAACCGAGTCAACCGCATGCCAGACCCTGACATATCCATTATGCGTGAATATGAAACCTATATCTTCTAAATTCTTCCATCTCCACGATTTTCCTATCACCGTTGATGAATGCGCAGGTCATTCTCTTGGCCGCCATAGGAGTCTTTAAAGAATTAGCAATTCCCTACTACTTTGATAATCTGTTTATTCCGACCCTAGACGCGTATTTAATGGCATTCTCTATGTATTAGTTTGGTATAATACCACGAACAGCCCTATATTTGCCCCACAATAACGCGGAGTGGAGCAGTTGGTAGCTCGTCGGGCTCATAACCCGAAGGTCGTCAGTTCGAGTCTGGCCTCCGCTACAAGAAGCCCTTTGAAGTTTTCTTCAAGGGGCTTTTTCTTTGACGAGCGTACCAAACGGGGCGAAGCCCCTAATTCAACGGAGTTGAACTGACTCGTACTCCGCTAAAGAGCTCTTTGCAATACCCATAAATAAAGGAACAGTACTGATTAATACTGAGTCAAAGAAAAGGCTCATATGGCATATAAAAAGCATTTAGTGTCACTAAAATTCTAAAAGTGTCAGTGATAATATCACGTTTTTGCACCCCATACCTTTCTGAATCTGTTTCGGTATTCAATTCCGTCCGACTGTATATGTATATAAACCCACCCCTCTGTATTTCTAAGCAGTATTTCTTGATGTGTGTACCCTACGTTGGTTAGAATGAAAGTTAAGCCTACAGCGACCTTAGATTGTTCTAAGTTAATTGGTTTACTCTGTTAATATCCTGTGTACAATACAAGACACTAACTCATTGATTTACAGTGATATAAATGTTATATTTATACCTGATAACAACATGCTATGGGTTCAGATTGAGATACCTCTCCATAGTTACCTTTAGGGTAAAGAAGGCTACCGAACAACTGTATAGAGCAGTGGATGAGGGGCAGAAGGGAGATTATTAAAAACTACTCCCTTGATTCCTTGAACACTGCTTAGAAGTAATAACTCTGTTAGCAATGGTGGTGACAGTGTGAGAACCGAAACAAAAGGTTTGGTGATAGTGGGTGACCCCATTGACGCTATCACGGAGTGAGCCTTCCCGATGCGACAGACAGCGAAGGGGTTAGGTACAGTATACAGTGTTATACTTCTTCCCCATTTAGGGGGGAGATGAACCTATGTCTCAGCTCCAGAGCAACAAAGGGGTTAGGTAAAGCGGTTCTCCTCCCTATTAAAAAAAAATAGTATTTTACTATGTTGATAATCAGTTAATTACAGAGTTGTTGACAGTTTTTAACATTACTTGAATACCACTGAAATACACTGTAACTTTGCCTTTGTGACAAGCTAACGGCTTACAACGTTCATCAAGATTCAACGTTCAAACATATTCTATAAGCGTGGGTGGGTGTCTAAAACACCCCCACCAAGCGACCACAATCAACAACTGGTTACCTTATATCTACAACATCAAAACGGTTTTCATCGCTTGACAGCTTTCATCACGTGTGATTTGTTCTGAAAGCATCACACAGCAAGATTACATCACTGAATCAAGGAAAGCTATATCCAGTCCTTTGGGACAGACTAATAATAGCCTTTTCCAATTACGGAATGTCTAACACCACCTCTTGGGTCTTCTACATCGCCTTTACGTCTGGGAATAAGGTGGCAATGGAAGTGAAAAACAGTTTGACCAGCATATTGCCCACAGTTCATACATATGTTGTAATCTGTTTCTCCGTAGGTATTCTGGAGGTACTGCTTAGATTGACTGATGGCCGTAAACAATTCTGCTTGCTCCCTCTCGTTCAGAGCAAAGTAATCAACAGCTTTACGCTTGGATATTATGAGTAGATGACCTTCCGTAACTGGATACTTATCCTTGATGACAAAGAAATAGTCTATGTCTAATATCCACTGGTCTTTAGGGATGCGTAAGGACTGCCTATCTTGGCTTAGTAAACAAATTTTGAAAAGAATCGAGCAGCTAAGCCTGACTCTTTTTCCTTCTCATTATCGTTAAAATAGGCTAAATTGGAGGAGAAACAAAGATAGAATGCCTGTACATCCACTGAAATTTCTCGCAAACTTAGAATTAGATGAGTCTAAGGTGGTAGAATATATAAGTCGAGATGTTTTGCTAAAAATATTACTTCAGACCTACAGGAAAGACTTACCGAACCTAATAGAGTATGACCTAAGTACTAAAGTATTCAGTGAGGATTATATCATTCACTTAGAAAAAGTAGTGGTTGATAATGCCGAGTTACAATTGCAGAATGTGATGAAGTTTCATACCTACAATGATTCAGTACGCATTCAGCAGTTGCAGTATGCTGTGGAAGTTGCTCAGATAGGTGTCGTCTTGGCAAGAGCAAGAATACTTAGGTATAACCCAACGGACTTTGAGGATATTGATAATATCGATGTCGGGAACTTCACCAATGAACTCGGTTTCTGGAGTAAATACAAAATGAGAAGGATTAAAGAGACCTTGAACCATCACCAGTATTCTCATATTTGGAATAATCAGCCTCACTGGTTAGCAAAATGGTGCGGTTACTTTAATCGAAAGGAAATCGAAGATGACAGTAGGAAATCAAGATTAAAAGAAGGAGTCTTGCGTTTAGGTAATCACGAGCCGATTGTGGAATTTCTTGAGTGGATGATTTACATAAATGAGTTGGATACTTTATTCATTGATGTGTCAAAGCGGTGGCAAGCGGATATCGACTGGTTAAACGGATACTATGGTAAATAAAAAAGCAGCTCAATAAGAGCTGCTATAAAGCCTTTGGCAATCTTGACTGATATTTTGAAGTAAACGGACACAGTCTTAACCGTATGCGGCAGAATGCCCCTCAATCCCTAAGGCATCAGGGATATTATTACGTCCGAACTATACTTTCCACAATTCGTTGTAATCAATCCCAGAATCAATGCGCTTACGAATTTCAAAAGCCAAGTATTTTATTGCTAATTTTTGATTGCCATATTCAACAGCATCAAGCCACTTATGGACAAATGATTTAGCAGATTCTGCTGAGTTCACATTTGCTTCGCTCAGCTTATTTCCAAAGTAAAGTTTTAACGCCTTAGTAGCCACGTTTACAGTAGATTCCATAATTATAAATTAGTATTTCAATTCCTATATAAGATAGGAAAATTAAAGCTTATTTACAAGGATTTCCCTACTTCTTCTTGGGCATTGTATGAGTGTACTCGGAAAGGATTTTACAATTCCCCTTCCGATTTTCTGAATTAAGACAGTATGACCAATATCGCTCGCTGCTTTCTTATCACCAGCCAGTATAATAAGTTTCGGCATATTCATTGACCGCCTCTGAAAGATTTGAACTTAATGTCCTTGTCTGCATGTAGCTGTGCTTGCCTTTTAGCAAGCCTGTCATCTCATCTTTTGGAACTTCTTGACCTAACCACACATACTTGTCGATTACTTCGCTTAGTTGCTCTGGCTGGACTGCATATTCAGTCGACAGCTTGAATAGAGCCTTCTCTCGTTCATCTGCAAAGAAATCCTCTAAAGCATCTGCGATACTCATAGGGTTGTCAATATGCACCAGTTGCTCTTCTATGAATCGTTGGATTAGCTCTCGTTTACTGTGCTGCTTTATATCGTTTGTAATCTGTTGCAGTAGCTTTTCTTTAAGTTTCTCCTTGCTTTCAACATCAGAGCTAACCATTTTACCGAGCAATTCTATGATGTAGTCTACATCTACTTTCGTTGTACCGAGTAGCTCAATCTCGAAATCTATCTCACCCAAGATAGATTCTTTGACCGCCTCTTCCTTGTACAGCTTTACTGATGGCTGTAGGTCACGGTACTTGCTACCGTAGTCTGCAAGCTCTTGTTCGGAGATGTCTACATCGTCATACTTGAAATCTGTATCGTTACTCAGTACGTTATGCTTACGAAGTACAGAACGGAAGGCTTTGATGAACTCTTCCTTTGCGTTCATACCCTTCAGACTGTCTACAGACTGTACGGTAGGGGTAACCTCTCTTAAGCGTTGCAAGGCAGCTCGAAACTGTTCAAGAAGTACTGAGTAGTCTGGTAAGAATACCGACTCGTTAGGAGCTTTGTTAGAGAACAATGCAACAGCTTCATCTACCTCATTCTTGATGTTTCTGAAGCACACAATATTCCCAAAGGGTTTGCGGTTAGTCTGTACTCTATTAGTGCGTGAGAAGGCTTGTATTAAGCCGTGATGACGTAAGTTCTTATCTACATACAGCGTATTCAGTTTCTTCGAATCGAAACCAGTGAGATACATATTCACAACGAACAGAATATCTATGTTTCCGCTCTTAACACGCTTAGAAACATCTCTATTGTAGCGGTCAAAACCAAACTGCTCTCTAAGCTTGAATGATGTACCAAAGGTTTTGTTATAGTCCTTTACATACTCATCCAAACGTTCACTATTCTGACGAGCATTACCGCTTCCATCGTCATCCTTGAACTCATCGTTAGCACCAAAGGAGAATACAGCTGCAATTTTAAATCCCATCTTCTGCCTTTGTTCGTCTGCTCTGAACATCTCGTAGTACTTGCACAGATTATCTATACTTGAACAAGCGAAAATAGATGTGTATTCCCTCGTTCTTGAGTATATACCGTGCCTATCAATGACGTACTGCTTAATCTTCTCCATCCTTTCGTCAGAGTTCATAAGCTCAGCTATGTCTATGCCTTGTACCTCCATATCCACGAAGGTGTTTGAGTTGGTCTTGTCTTCGTACTTGCCTACATAGTCAATCTTGAAGGGCAGCACATTTCTATCCTCAATGGCATCAACTATGAGGTACTTATGCAGACACGTATCGAAGAGGTCTGTAGTAGTCCGCTTACCGTGTTCATTAGTGGATGAGTTCTCAGCGAAGATGGGCGTTCCAGTGAATCCAAACAGCTGGGTATTGGTAAAGAACTCGGTGATTCGTTTGTGTGTAGCTCCGAACTGACTACGGTGACACTCATCGAAGATGAATACAATCTTCTCATCCTTCAAGTGGCTGATTTCACGTTCAAGAGAAGAAACAGCTTTATTCAGTTTCTGGATGGTGGTCACTATCAACGGAACAGCATCATTCTTGAGCTGCTTTACCAGCGTTGCTGTCTTGTCCGTATCCTCAAAGCTGTCGTCAGAGAAGTTGGCGAACTCTTGCACAGTCTGAGTATCCAAGTCCTTTCTATCCACCACGAAAACTACCTTCTTGATGTCACTACGCTGTGTTAGAATCTGGCTTGCTTTAAAGCTTGTTAGCGTCTTACCAGACCCAGTTGTGTGCCATATATATCCGTTGCCAGAACCTTCCTCTACAGTCTTTAAAATACCTTCTACAGCATAGCACTGGTAGGGTCTCAGCATCATTGCTACATTCTCAGTGGTAAGCACCGTGTAGCGGAATATCATCTTGTGCAGATGTTCACGATTCAGGAATGTATCTGTGAAATCTGTTAGCTGGTTGACAGCGTTATTGTCCTCGTCAGTCCAGTTAAATGAGAATAGCTTATTCAGTGTGCTATTGTTAGCGAAGTACTCTGTATTTACTCCGTTAGAGATAACGAACATCTGTATGAACTGGAAGTATCCTTCTCCAGCGTGGTAGGTGTCTCTCTGGTAGCGTTGTACTTGTTGGAATGCCTCCTTGATTTCAACACCTCTACGTTTAAGTTCAATCTGTACCACTGGTAAACCATTCATTAAGATGGTTACATCGTACCGATTCTTGATGTTGCCGTTCTCCTTCTGGAACTGATTAAGTACTTGAAAGCTGTTGTTCTCCCAATTACGCTGGTCTGTAAGCTTTAAACGCAATGCTGGTTGCCCATCTCGTTCTATTATGAGTTGTTCCCTCAACAGCCTTGCTCTATCAATGCTTTTACCTTTTGTAAGCTTGGTTTGAACCTTATACCACTCGGAATCTGACAGCTTACAATCATTGAGTCTCTCCAGCTCAGCACGTAGATTGTCTTTCAACAGCTCTACGTTATTGACATAGGTCAACTGATAGCCAAGCCCAGTAAGCTGTGCTATGAAGTTATTCTCAAGTATGTATTCTGGTTCGGTTGACATGATTGAGTTTACAGTTTATCAACGAATAAGGTTTTAGGAAGTAGCAGTCGATTTATCTCGTTGACTGCAAAAACATTTAGCTTGATTAAATCTCGAGTACTTTTATTAAACAGGTTAATCCGCTTTTCGTTGTAGTCCAGCACGAGACCTTCCTTCGCAAGAATACCGATGATATGCTCATCACCTTCAATTTTTACTAAGTCCGCTTTGTACTCATACCGAGTACCTTCATAAATTACCGCAAAAATTATTTTTCTGCCTTTTATCTTATAGATACTGGCAAAATCGGTTACAATCTCCGCATCTTCTTTCCCATTAAATTCTGTTTGTAATCTATCTGACAGGGAGAATCTTCCAGATATGGAGATACTATCCTTACCGATTAATTTGATGCCATCATCTATACACGCTATCTCCATAAATGAATGTAGAATATCAGACCAAAGATTATTGTCTATTTCGATTGGTTGAATTTTAGAATATTCTACACCATACGAATTCCACCAACCTTCTGATAAGAGGAACATGATAACCTCATATGGCTCATTATTCCTTTTGAACTTGAAAAGCAGGTTGCGAGTCGCAGAAATATCAGTGACCGCCTTGATTTCCCACGAAATTAACTTCATCTCGAGTTTATCACCATGGGAGTATTCTTTATTCGCTAATGCCCATTCCATAGCAGATTGCTCAACCATTTCGCGCATTTGATGCTCATAGTAAGCAGCTAAGGCAATTGCTCCTACTACTCCAACGGCAGCTCCTGCTACAGCTCCTCCACCTGTATTACTGGAAGCCGCTTTTTTACGTTGCGCATTACTGGTTAGCACGACTCCAAACATCAGAACAAATACTAATATTTTTTTCATTTTATATGCTTTTGTGCCTTCTCCCAAAAAGGAGAGACGTGATTATAGAATTCAATTATATTGCCGCAGAACCAGTCTTGGCGTGCCTCGAAATCCTCACGACTACTCCATTCACCTAAGTCTCTGCCGTGTTTTTCTCTAAATGATTTTAGGAAGTCCTTATAAAGCACCTCGTGCTTAATACGAGATGATTTCTTGTCTTCGAGCCTCTGCCAAGTAAGGCTGTAAGGGTATGCTCTTTCTAATTCATCCTTGAATGTATACATAGACTCAAACCACTTCTTGTCTTCATCACGATTGAAGTAAAGCTCAACACGATATCCTTTCCGACCTAAGCACATAGCAAACTTACCCCATCCAACTTGCTTGGATAATGAGAAATACTCCCCAGCAGAAACAGAGTCATACAAGTGAAAACCACGATTATTCAGTTCATCTTGCACTTGCTGCCAGAACTCTCTTAGGATGTATCCATCCTTACGTTTCTTCTTAGTTACCGCTTTTTCCTCCTTTTCTTTGTTTTGAAGACTGATTACATATTCTTGTGTTTCTGGGAGAGGGATTATTTGTTCTAACTGAAGCAATGCCTCATTACCGTATTTGAATGGTACAGCCTTGAAACACTGAATCTGTATTCCCTTATCTAATAACCACATGACAGTTGACGTGACTTCCTTACGAAACTTGTGCGCAATAAGAACGAGTCGCTGGTCACCATCATTAAGGAGCAGCTCGGCTTCATCATCTAATTCAAGAAACTCTCTAACATTCTCTTCTGCCGATTCACCAGCACCAAGAAATTGGTCGTAGATAGACAGAATCTGTTCAGTCGTAAGCGAAGCGCAGTACGATACATACTTCAAGCCTTGCCAAGTGACATCTTTACCAGAATCATCAAGCTTATTCTCGATGATGACAAGGTTACCGTTACTGTCTAACGCAAGCAGGTCTAAGCGTTCTCTGGTGTCATTAAAGCCATCGAATTCTTTCTGTATAATCAGTAGGCTCTCATCCTCTCCACAGAGTACCTCTGGATTCTTTGCAATCCACTCTTGCAGGTGGTTGCGTTCAGAAGCACCGATTTCCTTGAAGGTGGTTTCCTCTATTTTTTGAATGCTGTTGGTTTGTTGGTTGATTCTGTACATAGGCTATACGAACATTTGTTGGAGGAGTCCTTTCTTAAACTCAGTCACCTTCAAGATTTCGGACTCAAGGGTTCTTAAGTTATCATTTAATGAGCTGTACATATCCTTGATTTTCTGCCTTTCAGCCATATCGGAAGGAAGAGATAAGCTTCTACTTAAAAATGTAGTGTTAGTTATGTTAATGGTATTCTTCGCTCCTTTTTGAATTATTGGATGTAGATAATTATGTACGTTGATTTTGCTCTCAAAGAACCAATTCAGCAAGTATCCAATATTGATATCTATAGGGCTTGTCACGCAATACAAAGGACTCACAATGGCTCTTTCTACATAAGACTGTTTGATAATACCATAAGGGAAATCACCAGTTGGACTCTTAGTATAAATGATATCTCCAAATAGTACTTTATTATAGTTGCTTACATCTTTAGCCGCAAAAGAACGTCCGAGATGTTCTATTTGGTTCACAACTCCCTTATGTACGGATACGGAATGAACTTGCTCGCTTCCATCAGAACGTTTTTTATGTTCGATTAAAACCTCACTCAGCTTGAAAGTCTTCCACTCTGGATAATCAGTACCATCCTCACGCTTAAACCTAAGCTCTTGCGAGAATATCTTCTGCATTAACCCCTTCTTGTAGGTTTCAAGGGCTTCCTTCTTCTTGGTGAGGAGGTTGATTTTTTGGTCAAGCGAAGCAAACAAACTTGAAACCCTTTTTTGCTCTTGTAAAGAAGGAAGGTTTAGAGGGTATCGGCTGTATTCTTTTGCGTTTATTCCAGGCTGTCCGCTTCTCACTGACATTATAGAGACCCACTTATTATATCTCTGGGTTTGTAAACTTGTTGTTAGGTAGTAGGGAAGCGCTTTACTATTGACTTTAAACCTTATCAAAAAGCCAGCATATACTAAGTTTTCATACTTCGTATTTAAAAACATTTTTCCAACACTTGCTCCAGTTCTTGCAAGTACAACATCTCCTTTGTCAAGAATGTATTCTTTCGCTTCTCGCTGCGAACAGTTTGGAGATACGGAATTTCCATCGGTTAGATTCGTAAAAGACGACTCGTCAATGTCTGTGATTCGTAAATACCTATATTCAAAGTCGTATGGTTTAGCTGCTGCCCCTATACCATATGAAATATCTTTAGAAACAGCGCCAAGAGTTTCTTTAGTATAGTCATCTTCAAATTCTGGAAACCTCAGTTTTGGTATCATAAGCCAAGCTCTTTTAGATAACCGTTCAGCTCTTCTTCAACCTCAGCAAGCTCTGCGTCTATTTCCTTGATTTCTGCTTGAACAGCTTTGAGGTCTACTGGCTCTTCCTCTTCAAACGTATCCACGTAACGAGGGATGTTGAGGTTGTAGTCGTTTTCTCTTATCTCGTCCAGTGTAGCATTGTAGCTGTACTTATCCAGTGCCTCTCTGTCTCTATACGTCTGTACAATCTTATTTATATGCTCAACCTTGAGGTAGTTTTGGTTCTTCTGCTTCTCAAACTCATTGGAAGCATCAATGAACAGCACCGCATCGTCATAGCTTCTGTTCTTCTTGAACACCATAATACAAGTAGGAATACTCGTACCGTAGAAGATATTGGCTGGAAGACCGATTACTACATCTAACCAGTTGCACTCGTCAATAATGTGCTTTCTGATATGTCCTTCAGCAGCTCCTCTAAACAAAGCTCCGTGAGGCAGTACAAGCGCCATTGTTCCACTATCATCAAGGTGGTGGAGCATATGTGTAACAAAGGCATAATCAGCCTTAGAAGAAGGCGCAAGTTTACCGTACTGACCAAAGCGAGGTTCGTCTAATTTTAAGCTGTCTGCACTCCACTTAGCCGAGAAGGGCGGGTTAGCTACAATCGCTTCAAATACTTGTCCATCGTGCTGAGGTCTCTCCAGTGTATCGTCTTGCTTGATGTCAAAGAAGCGGTAAGATACATCGTGCAAAATCATATTCATTCTTGCAAGGTTGTAGGTCGTAGGGTTCATCTCTTGCCCATAGTACATACCTACTTCCTTCACCTCCTTTGCTACACGAAGCAACAAAGAACCAGAGCCACAAGTAGGGTCATAGACAGATTTTAGTCTGTCCTTGCCAGTAGTAACAATCTTAGACAGAATACTGGATACTTCCTGTGGGGTATAAAACTCACCAGCCTTCTTTCCAGCACCAGAAGCAAACTGTGAGATGAGGTACTCGTAGGCATCCCCCAACACATCTATCTCTGTATTCTCTAACTGGAAATCTATCTTATCGAGATGCATAAGCACCTTACCAATAAGCTTACGTCTGGCAGAGTCGGTCTTACCCAACTTAGTTGAGTCTAATGCTATTTCATCAAAGAGACCGTCAAAGTCATCCTCACTTTCAGCACCAGCAACGGACTGCTCTATGTCTCTAAAAGCGGTCTCCATCTCTTGTATGAGTGATTCGTGTCCTGCGGAGTGTTCACCGCCTTTTGCAGCAAGTGTACTGAACAGCTGACTTGGTTTCAAAAAGAAACCTAACGCACCTACAGCATCCTCTTCTAAGCCTCGTAAGAACTCTTCTTTGTCTGGGTGACTGATTAGGTCTTTGAACGTAATGCCGTCCTCCTTAAGCAGTCCATCTGCCCACAGTTCTACCTTCTCGCTGAGGTACTTAAAGAATATAAATCCAAGTATATAGTCACGGAATTCATCAGCTCCCATATTACCACGTAGGTCGTTGGCTATGTTCCAGAGCTGTGATTGAAGCTGTTGCTTATGGTCGGTCATTGGTTAAATCTTAGTTGACCTCTAATATAAGACCCTCCAATTATAATCAAGTGTTCCTTTCTGGACTATTCCTGCCCCTATATATGTGGTGCATTTTGCACCCGTTTGTTAGCAATTATTACTTACTCACAATTCTTGGAGGTATGATAGTGACCGCCTTAGTATTGCATCGTACGTGAGGTACATAGGTTATGTAGTGAGGGGCTGGTCTTAAAACCAGCCCTCTCTATTTAAAACGGAAGGTCGTCATCATCATCGTAGAGGTTAGACAGTTTTCTCTTCTAGATATGGCTATTGGTGGTGTATGTATCGGTGTTATTCCTACAAGGGAAGCAAAGCGCAGGATGTGGATGGCTGATGGCGTAAAAAAATATAATTCTGCAATACAGGATTAGAAAATGTCTTCTAAATAAATGTAAGCCCTCGCTTCGGTGGGGGCTTTTTCGTTTACAACTCTGGCAAGTCCTCAACATCCAACTGCTTCACTTCTAATCCTCGCAGGTAAGTAAGGGATACTTTCATATCGCTGTGACCCATCACTTGCTGTAGCTTGAGGAGAGAGCCTCTTCTTTTAAATCAGAGGTCATTACTAGTCAAACTCTACATTTACCGGATTACAATTGCTATCCATTTGATAATAAATATTCTTTACACCAGAGAGCCCTGGTTTAGCACCCACAGCCCTGTACAATCCATTTGAGTAATTTTCTATAACACCTACTAGTTCCCAACCCGCACCTTCAAGCATTCGCCTTACTTCAGAGCTGCAATCGCTGGTAAAATCTTTGGAACGTTTCTTGGGACGGGTCTTCCATTTATACCAGGACGAATAATAATCTGTTCCTAATATTAAATCTAAATCTTTAACCTCATCAATGCTAAAAACTACTTTTTCACCAAACTGACCTACTACCAATTCGTGAAAATCTTCAGATTCTGTGTAAGCCTTGAGATAATATTCGTATGAAGAATCTAAGTTTAAATTCTTAAAATTAATGTTTTGGTATTTAAAAAGAAAATTGGCATAAAACTGATTATGAATGTTTTCCAGGTAACTTTGACCGTATACTTCTATGTCAAACCACCAACCCTTTCTTTTCCAGTTACTGCGAATGGGTATTTTTTTATTTGGGTAATTTTTGAAGTAGTATAAAGTGTCATAAGATTCTTCCCAAGAGGCATAATAATCGTGCTTATAGTCAGGACTTAGACCAATACTATCTACAGGGTTATTTTTAAGAAAAGATATCTCTGATTCTGAAAAGTCTATTCTATAACTAAACATATCCCCCGAATAAATTCCCCACAGGCCATATTGTAAAGACTTGTTATAATAATCCTTGTCAATTTTAATCCAGTCAAAACCATTAATATAGTCTTCTAAATTTTGGGGGATTAGTGGGTCAAGATAAATCATAGTACCCATTCCTTCGTCACCTTGATTAATTTTCAATGTACCCCCATATTGTTTGTGCTTACCTAACGTATCAAAAATTGAGTTGAATTCGTTTGAAATATTATCTTTAAAGAGATTTAAAAATGACGTATCAGCCGATATAACTTTAAATGTTACACCTTCATTATCAAAAGAAGATTTTACAATTGCATATTTACTAGTGTTAGAAAGGATAAAATTACTTACTAATTTATCTTTACTCATTAGATTTAAATGCACTCGTAACGAATCTTTCCCCTTGGTATTGTGTGGCTTCAAGTCTGAAATTACAGTTTCGTTACGTTCTGATTCTAGCAAGTCATCAACCGGTTGCGTATCAATAGAACAAGCTATCAAGCTACAGAAAAATAGAAGCAGAATTCTTTTCATTAAATTAAGGCATAAGTTTATTTGTGAATATAATGCTTTTATCTATAAAAATCACCCTAAAAACTACAACTCTGGCAAGTCCTCAACATCCAGCTGCTTCACTTCTAATCCTCTTAGGTAGGTTAGAGATACTTTCATATCACTATGCCCCATTACTTGCTGTAGCTTGAGTAGAGAGCCTGTTTTCTGAAAGACGTGTAGTGCCGATGTATGTCTAAGTGAGTAAAGTGTAATGCCGTCACCAAGTATAGTGGACTGCTCTTTATAACGCTTCCACAATACCTTAATATAATCTCTACTGTAGGGGGTTAGGCTGTCCCTTAATACGTACTTGTTAGCTTTTGTATATCTACTGCTTAGCTCTGTTTTAACGTAACTGGGCAAAGGGACGATTCGGTTTCGACCAGACTTGTTGCGTTCACCAGACAGCGAGATGATATTCCTGTCCAAGTCTACATCCTCCCATTTAAGCAGTCGTATTTCTTGGTGGGGTCTAAGTAGACAGCCATAAGTGAGTATACAGCATACGTACAAGGCATCATTAAATTCCTTGACGTCATCGAGCAAGGCAGGTACGTCTTTGATTGGCTTGTGCAGTACTGATTTCGTTCTTTTAGTTTTTATTTGATTCAGCTTGTCATCTTTAACCAAGCAGCGTAAAGTGGTAAGTACATTTTTTTGTGTTCTTGGAGACCATTTCGACTGCTTAACGAATGCCTCGAGTTGACCAGAGCTAATCTGTGATAGGATTGCATTGCTAAGGTTATTGAGTGCTGAATATTTCTCCCATTCCTTTACCACCCATCTACAGTCTCGCTTATGATGATGAGAATAGCGACCATTCTGCACGGTGTCAGATTCTATTTTTAATCTGTCGGTAAATGATAGCTCGTTAGCTACTTCAGTTTTGTCAATATTTTTTTTGGGTCTCCAGCCTTCCATCAACTTCAATTCAAAAGCCGACCTCAGCAACTCCAAGTTGTCAGATGCTTTTATTGGTAAACCAATTGATTTACCGTTAAACAGTCGATACCGTTTTCCCTCGAAGTAAATGCTGACAAAAAGCCTTCTTCCGTCTTTCCCTGTGGATACTTTGTAGTCCATCTTTTTACACTTTTGCCTGTCACTTTATTCTGTGAGAAATGCAAAAAGCTAATAGACAGTCTATTACGTTGGTAGCTCGTCGGGCTCATAACCCGAAGGTCGTAGGTTCGAGTCCTGCCTCCGCTACAAGGAAAAGCCTTGATGCACAGCATCAGGGCTTTTTTATGTTCAGTAGTGAGGGTTACTTTCTGCTGGTGTTGCAAACCTTAAAATGGTGAAGACAAAAAAAATCTCCATTGTACTACAATGGAGATTTTAAGTAAATGATTAAACGGCTGTGAAATCTAGTCCCTATTCTTTAGGAACATTCCACATCATTAACATTGTTCTTGCAATTGTAAATGGATTCTGATCGTTGCCTTGACCCATAAACTCAAACATTTTTCCAAATTCAGGTGATTCCATTAGCGCATTTTGCGCTTTTAAAAAGTATTGATTAGTCTATGGCTTTTTTCCAACCATAGATGAGCAAGCCTGCTTGAATAATTAAGAGCACACCGATAAATGGAGGTGGTCCACCACCTTGGAATAGGTGATTGTAGAGAGCCACAAGTAATGTACATCCATGGAATGCACCGAATGCAGCGAAGACTTGTTTGTTCACTCGGTTTTCGAGTCGAAATGACCGTAAAACGAGCAACAATAGTCCTACGCCAATCATGTGAGCGGCCGTAACATCGACAATACCTTGCGTCCAAAAAATTAAAAAGTCGGCCTCCGCGTAAGTAGTAAGGTCTTCCTCAAAAAACGGTTGCAAGAACCCCACAGGATCTAAAAAAACACCTAACAGTAGTCCAAAGCCATTAACGAACTGTATTAAAATACAGAAGAGGTAAATAAGTGATGATTTCATATTGAAAAAGATTAATGATTTCAACAAACTTAAAGTCAGTTAATCCATCATAATTGTATCAAACGCTTATTCTAATATTATAAATTCTGGAATTAAGCCTTTTTGAGAATTCTGGTAAGCTTTTGGAGTCATTCCAGCAAATCTTTTGAACGTTCGAGTGAAGTGGGCCGAGTCGTAGAAATCGAGGTTGTGGGCGATTTCGGTCAAGGAATGATTTTCGTAGTTGAGCGCATACATGGCCTTTCGAAACTTCTTATGAAGACGATACTCGTTGTGGGTTACACCGAGCCATTCATTACAAAGTTTGCGCATGTGAGAAGAGGAATAGTGCAATCGATCGAAATTCAATTCTGTTTCGATTAAGGATGGAATACTTCCTGCATGAAGGGTTTTAACGGTGGTGATTTTATCTAATG
>Ga0206129_10002642_pt1 | contig 21839 bp, 13 predicted proteins | sample Helgoland_Spring_8_FD_148616 | JGI IMG/M metagenome (GOLD analysis project Ga0206129, IMG submission 148616) | Pelagic subsurface seawater microbial communities from Kabeltonne, Helgoland, North Sea - Helgoland_Spring_Bloom_20160502_2 | ecosystem: Environmental > Aquatic > Marine > Epipelagic ...
TTTTTTTAGTTGGAAAAGGAATGTATATTTGCAACCGCATAGGAGAAATGGCAGAGTGGTCGAATGCGGCAGTCTTGAAAACTGTTGAGGGTCACACCTCCGGGGGTTCGAATCCCTCTTTCTCCGCTTAGTAGCCCTGAAGACCCAGTGTTTTTAGGGCTTCTTTTTTTCGGTTGCCTCTAGGGTTGCCTTTTCCTCTGATTTACGACCTTCAATCTAATATCTCAAATTTAGCAGTTTTATTTTTGAGTATCTTTAAGTATTCAAATAAAAATCTAATTCAATTTACATGATGTATATACTAACCAGGCATAGATAGCCTTAATCCCTGCTATTGTCTAAACTTAACCGAGAATGAAAATAACAAAACATTACTCTAACTTGCTCCAGCAATTAAAATGGAACTACTTCATCACTTGTAGAACACCTTACAAGATCCATACAATGACAGTAAGAAACTGGATCACTAAACTTCTAAAAAATTCGAACAAAGTTGAGAATGTCTTCTATGTAACTGAGAGAGATAAAGGAGATTATAATAATCTGCATGCTCACATGCTTATAGGAACTAACACTGATATGACTTATAAAGAAGTAAAATATGGTCTTGGTAATGTCTCTGTTGGAGATTATCAGCCTATCTATGATAGTGAAGAGGTCTGTAAGTATGTATCCAAGCATATAGGTAAGGATGTTGACTACGACTTTGTATTTAAAGAGAAAAGCTAAAAACTTTCTTTACTGTCTAAATACCTGAAGGTGGGGTGGCTTTTGTAGAATGGTTTTTTCCTAGAGAAAATAGATTGTGTATATAGATATAACCCAAATTCAAAAAATGTCAAAAACAGCTAAAAATGATCAAAACTGACCAAAAATGAGTCAAAAATGATCAAAAATGATCAAAAATTGGTGTTTTTTAACTTTAGTGCTTGGCGGAATTTTCTTCAGTTAGTTTAAAGCGATTTAACTGCTTTTAAGGGGCTTAGACTTCTAAAACACACAAGCGTTACTATTGAAAGGAATAATGCCTTAGAAGGCATTTATGGGTGTTATACATTCCTTATCTTTATATTGTATCAAGAACGCTTTGCGTACCAACCGATCTTCTCGAGACACGGTGGTTTAGAATACGAGACGCTCGTCTAAATTAATCAAGAAATCATATTCTTTTCTTGTTCATAATTGAGGTCTAACTAAAAGCTATTACTATGGCAGTCTTTTCTGGAGAAGTAACAATCAAAGTGAAGTTCAAGAATCTTAAAGTCCCTGTTGGGTATGGAATGACCTCAGCAATTATCGAACACAAGTGTGTAGAGCAAGCCTATGCTATATCTCCATGGTCAAAAATGAGAGACTCTAAAGATGAAAGGTTTGATGTTATAATTGAAAGAGAAGAGGTATCTGATTACAAGTAATTGAGGATGGTGGTCTAAATTGATTTAACCTTAATTTACTAGCGGCTTTACGTTTTCTGCAATAATCTGCATAGTCTCTTTAAGTTGCTGATGAGTCAAATTGGCATTATCCAATTGGAATGTAAGTCTATCAATTCCTCCAAGCGCATTACTATATCCAATTATTTTCTCGGCTACCTCCTCTGCATCTCCAACCATCAGTGCACCAGTTTTAGTGTTTTGAGCTATAAAACGTTCAAATGTGACAGGAGGCCATCCTCTCTCTTTTCCAATTCTTGTAAAATTATATGCATATCCTGGATAGTATTCTTTAATTGCTTTTTCTTTAGTTTCAGCTATGTATCCTAGTGAGTGTATACCAACTTTTAATTCCTCTTGTTTATACCCAGCTTTATCTCCTGCCTCCCTATACAAATCAACTAATGGCCTAAATCTATGAGTCTCTCCACCAATAATAGCTATCATCAGTGGAAGCCCAAGACTTCCTGCTCTTACAAATGAAGCAGGTGTTCCACCTACACCAAGCCAAATAGGAATCTTGTCCTGAAAAGGTCTTGGTGTTATTTTCTGATTACTTAGAGGTGGACGAAAATCACCTGACCAGCTTACTTCTTCGTTTTGCCGAATTTGTAGAAGTAATTCCAGTTTTTCCTTAAATAATGCATCATAATCCTCAAACTTAAAACCAAACAAAGGGAATGATTCTGAAAAGGAGCCTCTGCCCACAACCATTTCTGCTCTTCCTGAACTTATTAAATCTAAGGTGGAGTAGTTCTGAAATACTCGAACAGGGTCAGCGGCACTTAGAACAGCTACAGCACTACCTAATCTAATTCTTTTGGTTTTGGCAGCAGAAGCAGCAAGAATCATATGGGGAGCAGAGTCAAGGAACTCCTCTCGGTGATGTTCCCCTATTCCAAAAAAATCAAGACCAACATTATCTGCAAATACTATCCTTTCAATCAATTGTTCAACAGCATTAACTCTCTCTACTGCAGATGGTGGACCTTTCTCAATGTCAACTGCTGCAAAACTATCTACTCCTATTTCCATTCAAATAAATATAACTCAATCTTTTATTTTTTGTAACCTAATCCAGTCGCCAATAGTTCCATTTTCATCCCTAATTCTGTCTTTGAGTTCTTTATATGGGAAAGAATCAGAAAGTGAAATATTACAACTTCTACAACTAAGGTATAAGTTATCTGGATGATGAACTTTGTCGGAGAAATGAGGGAATTCTTTAGCATAGCTTTGAGGCATTATATGGCCAAAATTAATCTCTGTGTTGTCTAGCCTTGAGAATTTTACACCTCCACATTTAGATCCATAAGGACATTTTAAATCTGTTGATCTAGCCCATCTTTTAATTAGGTCTCCTTTTTTACCTGTAGTTATTCTCTTGTAACTCCATTCTTTTTCAATATCCTTGTTCAATGCTGGTCTTAAAACTAATTGTTGAATATTCCCTCTAACGTCAAATCTTCACTGGGTAGAACGGTATTAATGTCCGCTTGATAGCTAGACAGTTTGCTGTAAAAAGAATCTACTGATATGGAAAATACTTCTAAGAATACATCTTTCCAATTGGCTGCCCCTGGATTTTGTTGCTGAAAATCTTTAAGTATCATTCTGATGGCATCTGCCTCGGTATTTTCTAGTTTTACCAATTCTTTGACCAGGGCCAAAGTCATAAATACAGAGGAGGAATAGTTACTGTCACCACCACTGTCATAGCTCTCATAGATTGATGGATTGGACAACGCCTCTTGGTCTACTCTATCTTGGTCATAAATAAAGTAATTATAGTCATAATGTTCCCTTACATATAGGGATTCAAAAACTGCGGCGGTTCCTTCATTTAACCATTTAACTCGAAAATCTCCACTGTTGAAATTGGCAGAAATGCTCATTTGATAGGCATGGAAAAATTCGTGAGCAATCACAGAATACCGATGCATGGAATTGTATTCAAATTCGTCATTGGGTATTTCGAGTACCATATATCTTTTTTGGTCGTTACCACAGATACATGCTCCACTGGCATCACCTATTTCACTACCGTAGGGTTTGTCAGTATTGCTGTTCCAAGCATAGATGTCAAGATCATTATAGTTGTTGGTGTAAACCGGAATTCTTTTGTCTAATGTGTCCAAGATAATATTGTATTGATCGACCCATTCCGTAGGCAAGCTGCTGTGAACATTTGAATTGAATACGACTTTAACCTCAGAGGAGTTATCATTGGGAGAGGAACTATCGTCGCTGGATGAATTATCCTCTGAAGAAGAGTTTTCGTCAGAGGTGGAGCTATTGTTCTCTGTGGAAGAAACATCTGAATTTGAATCACTGGATTCCTTACTACAAGAAATCAGCAGCAGCACAAAAAGTAAATAAATAATACGATTCATAATTTATGATTTATGGATAGTTAGTGATATAAAATTAAAAAAAACTGGCTATTCACAAATTAAAACTTTAAAATAAAGAGCTAAATCAGTGTTTGTTACTGGCCTCAAGGTGAATCTTAGGAAACTTCTTCTTGAATTTCTTCATTAGTGTTTAAAGTTCTGGATGTTCTATTAGTTATTGAGAATACATTATGCAACCTCTTTTTCGTAAAAGGTTTCCATAAAGTCATCAATCTCACTGGTCAGATCTGATAGAGCTTTTTCTCTTTGTAAAATTGATGGAGGGTTAATGAAAGTTTTACTCATTTTATCCCTAAGCAGTGGTCCGTTTCCATAGAAATGGATCTCAGAAATTAGCTTTTCTAGCTTATCTAAATGCAGACCATTTCTTTTGGAAATTTCATCGAGTTTTATTTGTATTTGCTACAGATGAATTCCCTCCTGCTTTATTAAACCCTTTTTTAACAGCGTTTACTCTTTTAGATTTAGAAGGATGCGTAGAGTAAGTATCGTCTTTATCAGTAAAAATCTTAGTAAATGATAAAGCACTATTTAAACTAGCACCTAATTTTGCCATCATACTAAATCAAACTAACTACATTTGAGTCAGAATCAATAATAGTTGCAGAAAGTCTTTTTAATTCATCTAAAGCAAAACCTATTTCTTAATTAATTTAGAACAAACAGTATGAGATTTACTATTGTCTTTTTCTTTTTTTTAAATACTTTTTCTCAAGATCCGAAAATAATAAGCACAGCACTTTCGGCTGATAGTACCAGCATTATTATCACTTTTTCAGAGCCTGTTTATAACTCAACTGGAGGTTCAGGGAATTTGGAAACCTCAGATTTCACCTTATCACTTTGTGGGGGAAATGCAACACTTTTAAGTAGCACTCCTACTAGTATTGCTGTTGTCGGAAATGTTTATACTTTAGGATTGCCACTAACTGGAATCACTAATGGATTTGAGAAAGTTACAGTTTGGCCCTCTTCTTCTTCTGCAATATATGATGCTTCTGATAATAGTGCATTACCCTCAGATTATGTTACTAGTGGACTTTTATTAGATTTAAATTCTAAAGATTGTAATTCTTTTTCATGGACCTCGACAGGAAATACATTATCTACAACTTGGAATGATTTAAGCGGAAATAACAATAACTTTACAACTGCTGGATCTCCTGCATATGATATAAATAATGGGTTAGTTTTTGCGAACGGTCAAATTACAGATTACTTTATAAAATCATCATTTCCTCACCCAACTAGCACTTATAGTGACGAATTTTTAATTAAGACTTCCAGAGAAACAAATAGTTTTTGGAAATCATATAGTGTGCTTGGGACGGATAATGAGTCTTTAATAGGGTATTATTTGAATTCTAATGATTTTCATATTTTCCGATTTCCTTTAGCATATTATACTGGTGTTGGTTTTGCAGATGGAAACTGGCATCATCTAGTAATAACCTCAGACAGAGTCTCTGGAGCAGAAATAATATATCTTGATGGAGGTTTAGCTTATCAATCGACTAGAGGTGCTGGAGCCTTACTTGAAACCAGTGGAACCTATGTTATAGGACAAGATCAAGATAATCTAGGTGGTGGCTTTGATGCTAATCAGGCTTTTGAAGGGTTCATCCCTGTAGTAAGAATGTATGATAAAGTGTTAAGTCCATTAGAGGTAACCCAAAACTATAATCATATTTCTCAATACATTGAAAACAATAATAGAGTTATTCTAAATGCCGGTGTTTCTCTAGATTCTGATGGAGATGGGTTGAGTAATGATAATGAAATTACCATTGGAACGAATCCTTATGTATTTGAAGATAATGATGGCGATGGTATAGCCGATCATTTTGATCCAGATGATGATAATGATGGGATTTTAGATAGTATTGAATGTGGTTTTGTTAATGGAGGTTTAGTAAATGGAGGTTTTGAGATTGGAACAAATGGGTGTGATAGTATTGTAAATCAATCTTCAATTGATGGTTGGTTTACCACTGCGACAGATTCCAGTATGGAGATTTGGTGTGATGGACGAGTTTTAAGCTCTATAACCTACAACGCTAGAGAGGGGAATAGATTTGCAGAAATAAATGCTAATGAAACAGCAGCTCTTTATCAAGCGATTAACACGATTCCTGGAGGTTATATGATTTGGTCAGCAAGTCATCTCTCAAGAGGTAATACTACTGTTCAAACGATCAATATTCGTGCAGGAATTTCTACCTCTACTTCTTCAATTATTGATACGCGAACAGCTACAATTACCTGGCAAGATTATACTGGAATTTATCTGGTTCCAGCTGGACAAGCGTCTACTGTTTTTTTGTTTGAAGCTACTTCTGGTGGTGGTTATGGAAACTTATTGGATCGAATTTCTTTTGACCGCCCTGCCAGTGCTTGTACACTAGACACTGACGGGGATGGAATTCGTAATAGCTTTGATTTGGATAGCGATGGTGATGGAATTTTAGATGCAATTGAAGGAGGTATTGTTGATACTGATGGAGACGGGACACTCAATTTTCTTGATATAGATTCTGACGGTGATGGTTTGTTGGATAACGCAGAGTTGAATATCAATGATGAAGATGGAGATGGAATAGTTGATTATCTCGACCCACAAGCTCCAGGTTACACCGTTAGTCCAACCTCGGTTATTGTCAACGAGTCGGGTACAGTTACGAAGAGTATTTCAGTTAAATTAGATCGTGCACCTACTTCCAATGTCATTATTTCGATTGCAGTAGTCGATGCGACCGAAGTTAGTATTTCATTAACAACCCTTACTTTTACTAGTCTGAATTGGAATACAGAACAAATATTAGTTGTTACAGGAGTTGATGATTCTGATCGAGATTCGGATATAGACAGTAACCTTATGTTTTCGATAGTAGATGCATCATCAGATGACACTTTTGATGGTTTAAGTGATCAAATTGTTCAGGTTACAAATCAAGATGATGATCCTGAAGTTTGTATTCCAAGAGACTTTGATGATAGTGATTTTACTTTTATTCTTGATGCTATTCATACTAGTGGATCAGATACTTTTTCCTTAACTCCTGATTTAGGGACTAAAAGGGGGATGGTTTGGTTTCAGAATAAACTTGATTTACGAGTTTCATTTTCTTTAGATGTTGATTTGTTTTTAGGAAATAATGATAATGGTGCGGATGGTATAGCTTTTGTAATCCAAAATATAAGCACATCCCAGGGATCTACTGGTGGAGGGCTGGGATATCAAGGAATCAACCCTTCTTATGCGATTGAAATGGATACATATCACAATGGATCACCAAGAGACGGTAATTCTCCTAGTGATCATATTGCTTTTGTAAATGACGGTACAGCTAATCTTGCTCCAACTTCAGGAGACTTGATTCAAGTCTCTAACCTTGAAAATGGTGAGTGGCATAATATTGTGATCAATTGGAATCCAGTCACAACTCGATTAGATTATACTTTTACAAGAACAGGAGGGGGTACTTATTCTGACTTTAAAACAATTGACCTTATTGGAGATGTTTTAAACTCTAATATTGGATACTGGGGCTTTACTGCTGCAACTGGAGGAGCAAAGAATTTGCAGCAAGTTCGTTTTGACAATGATTCTATCTGTGTTACTGACGAAATACTCCCTCCCACATCGACAAATGAAGTTTCAGGAGTTTCAACTCAGACCATTTGTGCAACTCCCTCACCAACATTAAATGATCTCAAAAAGACTGCATCTCGTCCAGAAGGTGTTGATCCCGGATCAGATTTTTCTGGAGTCTCGTATAACTTAGTTTGGTTTTCTTCGGCAACAGGAACTTCGACCTTTCTTCCTGCCACAACTATTTTAGTAGATGGATCAACGTATTATGTAGAAGCTGGAAGTTTATCTGATCCAACTGCAGCATCCTATCGGCAGAGTTTAAGTCGTTTAAAAGTAATCGTCGATTTAGTCTATGGTAGTTATACACTTGTACCTCCTTCTTTAAATATAATTGAAGGTACTACTGTTGCTACTTTTTCTTTGGTTTTAAATGATGAACCCTCAAGTTCAGTCATCTATGATTTGGTTTCTTCAGACATAAGTCATCTTATTGTTTCTACTTCATCGATGACCTTTACCACTTTAAACTGGAATGTTTCCCAAGTGGGTACTTTAACTACAGTAGACAATTTAATTGCAGATGGTCTGCAAAGTTCTAATTTCACTGTTCGAATTAATGATCCCCTTTCAGATGATTGTTTCTTTGATCCAACACCTTTGCCAACCTATGCTATTCAAATTGCAGACGATGATGTGCCTGCATACACCCTAAGTTCTGTTTCTGGCACTTTATTGGAAGGAAACCCGCAAACGGCAACCGTTTCTTTGGTTCTTCTTGTTGCTCCCCTAACTGATGTGATCATAGACATTGCTAGTATGGATACCACTGAAGTTACTTTGAGCCAGGCGAGTTTAACTTTTACTGCAATTAATTGGAACGTTCCTCAAAACATAACCCTTAGCCCTGTTGACGAAGTGATTGTCGATGGCTCTCAGACCATATCAATTACAGCTAATATAAATGCAACTTCTAATGTTGCCTTTACTGGTCTAGCGTCACAAACAGTAACAGTTACTAATATTGATAATGATGTTCCTGGTTTTACAGTATCTCCACTCTTGGGAACACTAACCGAAGGAGACTCTCAAACGGCTAGTTTAACAGTAGTTTTAAATAAACAGCCACTATCCAATGTCGTTGTTGATCTTATGATTTCACCAACCGATGAAATAACAACTTCTGTAGGTAGTCTGACTTTTACTTCTTCCAATTGGAATACGCCCCAAGTCATCACCGTTTCTAGTGTCGATGAATTTTTAATTGATGGCACCACTGTATCGACAATTACCTTTTCGATTAATCCAACTTCTGATGGTGCTTTTACGAGCTTACCTAATCAATTTGTATTAGCCACTAACTTTGACAATGATGTTGCTGCCTTTACAGTAAGCTCCCTTGGTGGAGGTGCTCTTCAAGAAGGGTCTTTAGCAACAGTTAGTTTTACTTTGGTTTTAGATGCTGAACCTGATTCTGGATTTGTCATTCTTGATATAGCGAGTTTAGATTTAAGTGAAGTAGTGGTAAACTCACTGACTACTCCCAGAGTTTTTACCCCTGCTAATTGGAATGTACCACAAACAGTAACCTTGAGTTCTGTAGATGATATTATTTTAGATGGAACGGTTATCAGTACAATAAATGTGTCTGTTAATGCGCTCTCTACTGCAGTTCCTTTTAGAACCTTAGCCACACAAAACATTTTGGTTCCTAACTTAGATAATGAAGTACCTGGTTTTCAGCTTTCCCCAGTGGTTGGAACTTTGACCGAGGGAGCTACTCCGACAGCAAGTTTTAATGCGGTACTCTTAGTTCAGCCTTTGACTGATGTTCAAGTGAACCTGGTGTCCAACGATGTTTCGGAAGCCTCTCTCAGTGGAATTACATTCTTGACTTTTACTTCGGCAAATTGGAATGTTTCACAAACGATCACTTTGAATCAAGTAGATGAATTTTTGATTGATGGAAGTCAAACCTCATCAATTACTGCCTCTATAGATCCATCATCAAATGCTGGTTTTATTGGCCTAGCATCGCAAAGTGTAGTAGTAACTACTCTTGATAATGATGTTGCAGGAATAACTATTATTGTTACCGATAATTTATCTTCTGAAAGTGGGGATACTGCACAATTTACTGCTCAGTTGGATGCAATTCCAACGGCTAATGTGACTATTGATTTCGATACTTCGAATGCAAGCGAAGCTCAGCCTTTGGTGACGCAAGTTACTTTTACGCCTGCGAATTGGAATATTCCTCAAATCGTTATGATTTTGGGGATAGATGACTCGCCTCCGATTTCAGACGGGAGTCAACCAGTAAATATTAGAACGTTTAATGTGAATTCTGCGGATTCCGACTTTAATGCTTTAACCGATGCGGATGTGGCAGATGTAGCAATCAGCAACCAAGATAACGATGCTCCTGGAATTGTGTTGAGTCTCTTGTATAACAACTTCTTTGCTTCTGAGAATGGAATGAGTGTTATCGTTCAATTTGAATTGTTGTCTTTTCCTTTGGGAGGAGAAGATGTGGTTGTTCCTTTATCATTAAGTGGCGATGTAGACGAGGTTTCACTAAGTGCAACCAGTATTACAATCAAAGCTGTAAATTGGGATAACCCTTCTGCGAATCAAATTACACTAACTGGTATAGATGATTTTCTTATTGATGGAACCCGTGCCATCACCTTAATTACAGGAGATCCATCTAGCGCAGAAGCCCCCCACAATAATCTAGATGCAGATGATGTTGCAGATGTAATGATCTATAATTTAGATAATGATTCCCCAGGATTATTAATTACTTTACCTGGGATAGTTTCGGAAAATGCTAGTAGCACAAACTTTACGGTTGTTTTAGCGTCTGATGTTTCAACACCAACAACTATTAAACTTATTGTAAATGACTCTTCGGAATTATCAGTTGATGTTACAGAATTAATTTTCACATCGGCTAATTGGAATATTCCACAGCAAGTCACTGTTTTTGGAGTAGACGACCCTATAATTGACGGGGATACAGGATCTGATATTTATCTTAGAATAGATCCTGTAAAGAGTGATCCTATTTACGCCAGTCTAACAGATTATGTTGTTACAGTTTTGAACCTTGATAATGATAGCGATCAGGATGGAGATGGTGTTTTTGATGCAGTTGATAATTGTATTGATACGCCCAACCTAAACCAAGAAGATCTTGATTTAGACGGAATAGGAGATGTATGTGATGTTGATGTTGATGGAGATGGAGTTTTGAATTCTGAAGAAATAGTAGACAGTACAGATCAAAATGATGCTTGCTCTTTCATGTTTCAAAGCATAACCCTACCAGTTTTAGGAACAGGAGATTGTGATGCTGACGGTTTAATTAACCGCATTGATGTTGATGATGACAATGACGGGATTTTAGATGTAGACGAACTTTTTGAAGACCTTGATTTGGATGGGATTCCAAATACCTTTGATCTTGATAGTGATGGTGATGGATGTTTCGACACCCTTGAAGCTTCTTTTACAGATGCAGATGACAATGGGCTTTTGGGATTGGGTATCCTTGACATTAATTTAGTGGGACAGGTTATGAATCAGGGAGGATATACACCTGCATCGGACAACAATGCCAATGGTATTCCAGAATATAAAGAAGTTAATGAAGTAATCCGTTTTGAAACAGAACTTCAATTAATTACATTCTTTGATGGAAATAGAATGTCTCTTTCGGTTGAGCTACCCCTTGGATCCGAAGTTTCTTATCAATGGCAAATCAATACGGGTACAGAGGAACTTCCTCAGTGGGAGAATGTAGAAGGAAACATTATGTATTCTGGTACGCAAAGCTCACAGATGTACATTGATAATGCTACAGAATCAGTTATCGGAAAGCAGTACCGCGTTTTGGCTAATAATCTATTATTTAGTTGTCAAGAAACAATGGTTTCTACTACTAAAATAGTACTTGCTGATTTGGAGATTCCCACGGCGTTCTCACCAGATGGAGATGGATTTAATGATACTTGGGAAATTCAAGGGCTGAACTTTAAAGGAGGGTATGAGTTGACTGTTTTTAATCGCTGGGAAAATATAGTTTTTACAACTAAAAATTACCAAAACGATTGGGCAGGGACTTCCACTATTTCAAGTTTTATTTCCTCTTCTAACCAGGTTCCCGATGGAGTTTACTTCTATTGGATAACTTGGGCAGATGAAACAGCACCGGTATCGGGTTATGTATATATTAGAAGAAGAAAGAATTGATGAGACAAGTATTTTTATTTTTTGGACTATTGTTTTGTGTGAGCTTTTCTTTTGCTCAACAAGACTCGAGTTTTAGCCACTACATGTTCAATCAACAAATCATTAATCCTGCTTATGCAGGTGCACGTGGATTGACTAGTTTTACATCAATTGTTCGTTCTCAATGGTCTGGTATCGAGGGAGCTCCACTGACACAAACATTATCCTTTAATACGCCTATTACTTCTAAAAAATTAGGGTTCGGACTGAGTGTTTTAAATGATAAAATCGGACCGATTAGCACAACATCTTTTGACATTGATCTTGCATATCACCTGCGTTTGAATAGAAAAGATCATCGCCTTTCTATTGGATTAAAGGCTGGTGCATTGGGTTATCTTTTGGATTCAGATAAAATTAACACATCCATATCTGGTGACCCTTCGTTTGAATCCGATTTAGATCGAAAATTAATTCCTAATATTGGCTTTGGACTTTATTACTATACTCAAAATTTTTATTTGGGATTTGCAGTTCCAAAGCTGATAGAAAGCAAAAGTTTTGAAATCGAACGCCACGCATATTTTCTTGTAGGCGGTCTATTCAATATTAATAAGAATTTTATGCTGAAACCCAGCTTGATGTATAAGCAAACGAAATCAATTGCAGCATTTGATGCTTCAGTTCTAGGAATTGTTAACGAACTGTTTTGGGTTGGAATTCAGGTAAGAAATGTTGTTGATACAATTAATTTTAAACCAGCCAATAATCTCGGTACAACAGCTCTGTTTGGCTTAAGTCTAGGAGATCGATTTTCAGTAGGATATTCCTATGGAATTCCATCTTCAATGACTAATAAAGGTTTCAATACATCAACACATGAACTCATGCTACGATTTGATTTATCCGCAAGAGTAAAAGGGTATTTACGTTCTCCAAGATTCTTTTAACTATGAAAAAAAAACTCCTTACATCCGTTATTCTCCTTTTTGGAACACTTAGCTTACTGGGGCAAGAAGAAAACACCCGGCTTGTTTCTGAGAATTGGGGTGATTACTATTTTGTTAATCAAAATTACGAAAAGGCAGTAAACTTTTATGCTCGTTTCAAGGATTCTATCCGTATCGATACCAGACGAAATTGGGCTTTGGCACTAAGTGCAATGAATAAAAAGTCCGAAGCCAAAACACAGTATGCTATTGTTGCCAATTCTGTTGAAGCTCAGGTTGAAGATTATTATGTATATGCCGGCTTATTGTACGATGAAAAGCAATTGGCTATGGAGTACAGAGATAAATCGTTTCGTTTGCCTTGGTCAAAACCGAGCCTCTTTGAAAATGACAGTTTATTATTCAAAAAACGTTTTGATCAAGAAGCTTACTCAATTAATTCTCTGAAAGGTAATACTAAGCGTTCTGAGTTTGGTATGCTGTTCTTAACAGAAGAAGAAAAAAGTACTGTCTTTTACTTGTCTGAACAAGACAAATCAAAGGCAAGCAAAAAAGTTTTGAAACGCATCAAAACGGATTATCCAATTTATAATTTTCACGAAGGTGTCTTTGATAAAACTAGTTTCACATTAACTGAGCAGGAAGATATCAGCAATTCAATAAATTCACTTTTTCAAGAAGGACCTGCCAGTTTTCATGAGGCATCAGGCCAATTGTATTTCACTAGAAGTGCAGATGAATTGGATAAAAAGAAAACGGTTCAATTGAATTTGTATCAAATTCAATTATCTGATTTGAATCAGAATAAAACACCAACCGCATTGCCGATTAATGTGAATGAATTTTCGACGATGCATCCTAGTGTTAACGCTGCTGGTACGGAATTGTATTTTGCTAGCGATCGTCCTGGTGGTTTTGGTGGGATGGATTTATATCGTGTGAATATTGAGGCTGGAGTTTTTTCAGACCCTATTAATTTAGGAGCAGACATTAATACCGTTGGGGACGAAGTTTTCCCATTTGCTTATAGCGATCAGTTTATGTTTTATTCTTCTAAAGGGAAAGAAGGAGCAGGAATGATGGATGTTTATTTAGCTGAGAATCGATTTGAGAACCGATGGAAAACCCATCTTCTCGGAGCTGGAATTAATTCTGATGAAGATGATTTTTCTTTTGGATTGAATGAAAACCTGGCACTTGGATATTTTGCATCGAACAGAAAAGGTGGCCAAGGCGCAGATGACTTGTATGCATTTGATTTTGACCCTACAATTCATGGTATTCAAGATCGTTATGAATATACTCCGTCAGACACCTTAGTTGTTGCGCTTAATCATGTCCTGGTCAATGACCATTTGAATTTAGAGCAACAAGACCCGTTACAACGTTTGATTAAAAAAGAAGCTGAACTCACCTTACCGCCAGCTTTTGGAACATTGGAATTGAATAAAAACGGATCTTTTTTATACAAGAACACACAACCTACTCAGGCGAAAGATTCTTTTGCATACAGATTAACCAGTGACAAAGGAACTTCAGAACCCATCTGGGTAAATCTCGATCGAGCATCGGTAGACAAAGAAGATCTTAATCCAATAGTAGCAGATGCATTTTTGCCTATATTCTATAATCTTGATGAGAGCTCAATTTTAACAACCTATCTGGATCGAGTTAATGAGGTTGTAGCGGTTATGCAGGCGAATCCAACCCTAGAGGTTGAGCTCAGCTCTTTTACGGATTGTAGAGGGTCTTTGGAGTATAACCTGGCTCTTTCGAGTCGAAGGACTCAAGCCATTATTGACTATGTACAAGAACGTATCTCGAACCCGCAACGTATTTATGGAAAAGGGTATGGAGAAGATGTTGTAAATAAAGGCTTCAAAAAAGATTATGCTTTAGTTGTTGGAAGTTTTCGAGAACCTAGTAATGCTACAATTTTATTAAATCAATTGAAAAGAAAAGGGTTTAATCCAATCTTACAAGTTGCTGATTCCAGTATTAGAGTACTTGTCTCCCAGCAAGATTCTAAAGCAGGTGCTAGACAAGTTAAAGAGGAGTTGAAAGAAATTGGAGTCGACACATGGATATTAATCAACCCATGTATTCAGGTTTCAGAAGAAGTGCACCAGCAAAAAAGAAGAACAGATTTTAAGGTCGTTAGACTTTAATAGATTTTTCATTAGCTGGTTTCATGGATCGTCTTTTTTCTCTGTAAAAAACAAATCCGACCCCTTTCACCTGAGTGATGTCCATCTACCTGATTTGTCAAAACGTATTGAAATTTATTTGAGAAATCTATTAAAGAAGCATCAACTTCGAAAGCTTCTTTTTCAGTTAAACCATGTCTAATTATAACGTGTTTTATTTTAAACCTTTATCAATTATAGCTTTAATTCTTTCAGATTTTAAAGAAGAATCTGAACTAAGCTTTACTCCTTTAGCATGCTGAAAACTCGGTCTCCAAAACCTTTACCAATATAGAAAGGAACATCTTCATATGGATCAATCAATCCATAAACATAAAAACCTAATTTTGAAATTGAAAGCTCATCAAACATTTACAATAATAATTTATTTGAATTTACTAAAATACTGTTTTATTATTTCAAAAAAATCTTTGTACCAAATAGTGTTAAGGTGCTTTGGGGACAGTTGATTAACATTATGAGTAGAATAGTCCTTAATTACACCTTACTACTAACTGTTTAAAATTATAACAACATTTGATGATGGAGTGTCACCAAACGTCACAAAATTCTATCGTTTAGTTGTTACTTTTAATATTATTCTTAATTTCAAGTAACTCTTCTTTTGTATATCTTTTGTTCTTCCAATACATCTGAACATCACCTTCTGGAATTACTAAATTTTGAAAAAAAGCTTTTTCGTTATTATCCATAATTACTAATTAAACCGTAAATATAAATTTTATTACTTATCGCCATCTTATTAACATAAAATGAATTAGTTGAAAATTAATTTACACCTGACATTTATTCAATTACAGGTGTGTTTTTTTCATTAATTCTTATTTTTATAAAAGCTCACTTTTTATTTGTTTATTGTGGAGTGAAATTAATGTATTATTTGATTTAATTAATTACTACATTACTACTTCATAAGGTTTGAGGATAATCATGATTCGAGTCCTTTCTTTTGTTTGTCAAAGCTTATTTTCATTATCTGACTTTATTTTGGATAGATATAAGGAAAAGCCTAATTAAAAAGCCTATTCTTTGATTAGGGGATAGTTTATTGAGTTTTCTTGTATTTGACTTGGTGATTACTTATAATATCCTTTAGGAGGTCTCCAAGCTCCCATGTAATCCTATTGACTGTCCCTTTATGTCTCTCAGCCTTTTTAATTCCTTTGTATTTACTAGATAATTTATTCATCGTTCATTTCCGTCCGCTATAAGGCTTCATTCTTGGGGCCTATTTTCCTCACAATCTCTATTGAGTACTTTGTTGAAACAGTAGTTTGCTTTCAATTTTTTGTCTATGAAGGCTTTGTTGAAAAAATCAAATTGTTACATAAAATAATAACGTATTCACACATTCACTAAAAAAATACCCCCCTAACTATCTATTAATAAAAGTATTGAGGTCAAACAGCACTCCAACAAATTGAAAAACCGGTTATTCAGAATGTAAAAAAGCTTTACTCAGCTAAGTACCAAGCCTCTAGTTCTAGGGTCTGGGTAAGGAAGTAATATAATTTCATTGCTTTACGTTTCGATTCAAACCTTCCATAAGCAACCCTGTAATAACCTTCAGGACTTTGTTTTGCTAATGAAGCCTCATCAAATCCTTCTCCTTTAAGCTTGTCAAGCATTTTTAAGGCATTGGATTTTTCACGAAAACTCCCTGCAATTACACTAAAGAAATCTCCAGCAACATTTTCCAGACCAGTGTTACCCTTCGAATTTTCAACAACATTAAGTTCTGAAGCAGCCACCTCTCCCATATCAAAAGAAGCTACCTGTTCGTTAGTTTTGATTTTTTCTTGAGCAACTTCTAGAGACTTTAAACGCTGGTGATTATAAGACTCTTCTTTTGTGTTTGTAGAGTTTTGAGAAAAAGTTGGACTTACTAAACCAAGCGGTGATTCTTCATTTTGCTCAGGACAACCATTATTAGCTTTCTTTCCAGGTTGATTTGGGCATTTATCTTCAAGATCAGGAATACCGTCACTATCATTATCCGGACAACCGTTAAACTCAGGAAGCCCAGGGATTTTAGGACATTTATCTTTTCTATTAATTATTCCATCACCATCTTTATCTCTATCTCCAATACCTAAGTATATAGATGCTTTGTGTCTTAAATGGGTTATCCCATTTTCATCAATCGCCTTATTGAAAGAGGAAGAAATTTCAAATCCAAAGTGATTCGTGATTCTGAACTGCACTCCCAAGCCAGGTGATAGGGTTTTCGAAAAGTACTGGTTGAATGGAATTATATCTCCAAACAAACCCCTATCGATTCCAGAAATACCGTAACCTAATTTTAAAAATGGCCGTACTTTTTTTCTAGAATAGAATGTTTTCTTGACAAAAACCTCCCCCGCATAGAAAGGGAAATCAATATTATCTTGACCTTCAATTTTTTTTATTCTATTAATAGATATTTCAGTACCAAAGTATAAGCCTTTGTATATCAATTTTGAAATTGAGACTGATGGCCCACCGAGATTCCAGTGTTCAGAAACATTGAATAAGTCTTCAAAAAATTCTCCTTGAGGAAAGTAAGGGGCATCTACTTTTGTCCCAATAGGATAAAGGTCGACAGCATCGAAGCTAGCAGATATAATCCATTTATTCTCATTGTATTGAGAAAATAAATTTGTGCTAATCGATAAAAATAAAATAATTACGTATGTTTTAAGATCAACAAAAGTGACAAATTTCAAATCTTTAATTACAATTCTTTTGTTCATATTATGAATTACTTGTAGTTAAGGTAAAGCCATCCCTTTTTTAATTCACCTGTTTGAATAATCTCCACAATAAAATAATAAGGCCCTGCTGGCAACAATTTCCCAGTCTCTTGAAATAAGCCATTCCAATCATTCTGATATGCTTTTTTACGAAAAACTAATTGCCCATTTCTATTGTATACAGAAACCCTTGAGTTAGGGAAGTTTTCAATATTTATAATTTTCCATGTGGATTCAGACCCAGAAGAGCCTGGAGTAATAAGTTGTGATACCATAATTAAATCATCATCTATTCCATCTCCATTTGAATCAGGATCACAATCGTTTCCAATTCCATCCATATCATCATCTAATTGGCTGGGATTGGCTACATTGGGGCAATTATCGAATTCATCTGGAACACTGTCCAGATCGGTGTCTCTTTGCTTTACAACAAACTCAGCACTTATTGATGATGAGGTATAAAAATTTGTGCTTTCCATATAAGCTGTAATATTACATGTGCCTATCCCAACAATAACTATTGTTGTTCCAGATACAATAGCAACTTCAGGATTATCACTTACATACCTAATTTCTCCTGCTCTTGAGATAGTTGGAGGGGTAATTTCAAAGTCATCTTCATAAACAAACTTTTCAGGAATAGAAAAATCAGAAAGTTCGGTTGAAGCAGGAATAACAGTTATTACCCTATTTGCTATTGTAGGATTATAAAATTGGTTTCCTTCTTGCTGTGCAGTAATATATACCTGTCCAAGATCGGTAAAATAAAGAACGTTATTTTCTAATGAGCTACTAGTCATGCCCTGTTTATTAACACTAACGTTTAGATTAGAGTCAGAAAAAGGATTTATTGGAATCGCAATATTTTCCGAATAAGGAATCTCCAAGGGAGGTTCAGGGTTAAAAGTTATATTCTGATTTAACTTAACTACATCTAATGAAAAGTGTAATGTGGCAGGGTAATGATTTGGGTGATCATTTTCTACAGTGAAATATGTTAGGGAGACTATTCCGGTTTGACTATTTGTAATTAGCTCGTAATTCCCTAATGTACCTGAAATAGTAGCTGCGGATCCCGGCGCAATCTCAATATAAACTGGTGCACCTGAAGTTGATGACGCGGATATTGGTATAGATGTAAAATCCTTAAGTGGGGTTTGATTAGGGAGCTCTGAGGGGATTATTGCCTGATTATCTTTTAATATGTCAAAAACTACTTGAATAACTGCATCTTGATAATAATCAGATCCCTCGAATTTAGCACTTAAAAGTACTCTTCCAATTTTATTAAAGTTTAAAGTCTTGCCTATGAAATTTGCTGTTGACAAACTTGACGATGTATATCGTATTTCACCATCATAATCGGATGGATAAGTTGGCTCTTTTAATTCAAACTGACCAATTGAAAACGCTTTTTTAAGACTCGACTCATACCATGAAATATCAAAAGGAGCCCCATTTACTGTCAATATCATAGTTGCTGATCCTGAAGCATATTGAGATGTTTCGCTTTGATTTACTGTCACTGTAGTAGTTCCACGTCTTATAATACTTACGGTGTTCCCACTAATTGTAGCTATTGAAGGATCTGCAATAGAGTAAGTAAATGCCCCATTGCTGTTAGAGGTTGCGGCAATATTAAAATCCGGATCCTCAAATTCTTTTGTTATATCATTAAAGATTATAGTTGGAGCTTGCTTATTTACGGTCATTGTAGTACTTCCAGAAATACTTAAATAATTTTCAGTTTCATCTATATTAATGCTCACGCTTGTCTGACCAATACCAACAATAGATAACGAGCTTCCCAAGGAATTAGCAATTGAAGTGTCTGAAACACTAAATGTTTTATTACCGCTGCTGTTAGTTGTAACATTAGGGGTAAAATCTGAGTCCCCATAGTTTTTAGTAATTTCTGGGAAGTCTAAAGTTGGTGTTGCTTTGTTGACTGTTAGACTAATCACTTTTGATACTGGGGAATAAAAATCATTAGAGGCTTGACTGACAGTTATATTGGTTGTTCCTGCATTTAAAATGCTTAAAACATTTCCACTTATTGAACCAATTGTTCCATCACTAATAGTAAAAGTATAGCTTCTGTCTGAAACGGATGAGGAGGCAGTCAAGGTAAAAGCTGGATCACCGTAAGTCAATACAATATCATTTGCATCGATATTCACGCTCTGTTGGTTAATCGTTAGCGTCATATTTGAGCTACCTGAGATACATGAGCCATCATCTTGACTTGCTGTAACAGTTGTAATCCCAGATTTTAAAATGGTAATCTGACCACTAGATGCATTTATTGTCGCAATACTTGTGTCAGCAATCGAATAGGTGATAGGGATTCCTGATTGATTAGATGAAGCTGTTACTGTAAAATTTGAATCCCCAAATGTTTTTGTAACATCATTAATGGAAAGTACTACTGAATTTCCTATACATCCTGCTCCCCAGGTGGGGTTAGTTCCACCAAGATTACCAAAATTTAGAGGGGAAGGTGCGTAATCTACTGCTGGATCTGTAACTGTAGCAACGCACCAATTAGAAAGATCCTGATTAATTAGGGTCTGATAAAACATATAAGTCATATTTGTCGCACTGGAAGTATCCCAACAACGTAATGATCCACCTCCATTATTGAATTGCCCTGTTTGATCAAACATTTGCCTCAAGTTTGTAGCACTCGAAACGTCCCAGTCGGATAGATCTTGATTAAAAAGACTATTCCTAAACATTGCCCTAAAGTTTTGGACTTTGCCTACATTCCAGTCCCCTATATCTTGATTGAAATCCATCGCATCAGAAAGACTAAAATTTCCCGTAGTACCAAACATAAATTCCATGGTTGTTACGTTAGAAGTATCCCAGTTGTTAATGCTGTTACTGCCGTCATTATTAAAGCTTATGGCATACTTGAACATTTCAGCCATGTTAGTGACATTACTCACATCCCAATCGCCAATATCTTGATTAAAGCTTGTGGCACCCTTGAACATTTCACCTATGTTAGTGGCATTACTCAAATCCCAATTGCCAATATCTTGATTAAAGCTTGTGGCATCCCTGAACATTGCAGTCGTAAATATAACATTACTCATATCCCAAGAACTAATATCTTGATTAAAACCTGTTTCACCACTAAATAAACCCACCGACATTGTAACAAGAGTAGTAACTACTCTATTCCAATCGGTATCAGAAATAGGTTTAGCAACTAAAGATGAATTAGTATGAATAGTATATATATCCGGACCTATAGCACCAGTATTTCCTTCAGTACAGCCTGAAGTACACTTTACTATACCTTTTGAATCGATAGTTAAAGTAGCGGAAACTTGAGCAGATAAATTAAAGCTCAAAAAGAAAAACAATAATTGAAATGAAACAAAAAACATTAAAAAACTATTTTTTAAATTATTCATTTTCTTGAGTTTCTATATTATTGTCAATCTCAGAGTCTTTACTAACCTCTGATTTTTTTTTACTCTTTAAATCAACACGAAGCATTAGCTCGTGGGTTGAATTTTTAATTGCTTGCATATCACTTGCTGATGAAAACTCGTATCCATAACCAATATGAAATCCTTTTTTACTTTTTAATTTAAAAAAAAGCGCCATGGTATTGTTATTAGTGAAAACTGACCCCAAGGAAAATCTATCGTTATAATCCATTTCAATAATTGAATTGAATAAATCGGGCTGCCTTGGATTTGATCTGTAGATTAAGGACGGATTAACAGAAAATTTATCAGAAAGGTTTAGATAAATACCTCCACTTATATGAAGGTAGGTGTAATCTCTTGATGTTAATTCCCAGTCTTGGTTTTTGTTAAGTGCTGTACTATTTAATAATCCAGGAACAGCAACGCCTAGAAACCCTTTTTTAGAAATATAACTTATTCCAGCTCCTAAAATTGGTGAGAAATAATTTCCAGGTGCTGAAATTGATTGATTTGCTTCACTAAAAATTCTGGGGACATTATTGAGGTCAACATTAAAAAATCTTCCGCCTGCCTTAAGTCCTAAAGACAAATAACTACTATTAGATAATTGAAGTTTATAGCTATAATCTACTGTTACCTGCGATTTATTTTCAACAAAAACCCGATCATTTTGAACGGTAAACCCCAAGCTTGCATTTTTTCTCTCAGGTAAATGGATAATTAAATAATTTGTCATAGGGCCGTCTTCAATACCTAACCACTGAACTCTTGTGTTTAAATTAATTGCCGAACCATCTACACCAACGTATGCAGGATTAAAAATGCT
>Ga0206129_10002648_pt1 | contig 21823 bp, 30 predicted proteins | sample Helgoland_Spring_8_FD_148616 | JGI IMG/M metagenome (GOLD analysis project Ga0206129, IMG submission 148616) | Pelagic subsurface seawater microbial communities from Kabeltonne, Helgoland, North Sea - Helgoland_Spring_Bloom_20160502_2 | ecosystem: Environmental > Aquatic > Marine > Epipelagic ...
CAAACCGAACAAGTGAAGACGGTATTCGTGGACTTGGTTTAAGAACAACACTAGTAGACTTCAAACAAATAAAGAGAGAACTCGGTGTCAAGATGCTTACCGATGTTCATACCACTAAACAGATAGACCAGATTATGGATTGGTTCTATGACGTGATAGACGTATTACAGATACCCGCATTCCTATGTAGACAGACTGACCTGATACATCATGCTTGTTCTACTAATAAGATTATAAACATAAAGAAAGGTCAATTCCTTGCCCCTTGGGATGTAAAGGGAATAATAACTAAAACAGCAGGAGCAGAAGAAGTTTGGATTACCGAACGCGGTACATCATTCGGATACAATACTTTGGTTGTAGACTTCACGGGTGTTGATTGGATGTTAAAGAACCTTGGCATTCCTGTAGTATTAGATTGTACTCACTCGGTTCAAAAACCTGGAGGCAACGGTACAAGTAGTGGAGGTAATAGAGATTTCGTTCCTGCCCTGTCCCGCGCCGGAAGTGCGGTGGGTGTGAAAAACTTCTTTATTGAAGTACACGCTGACCCTGACAATGCCCCAAGTGATGGAGCAAATATGGTACGACTTTCTAACTTCGAGAATATTATTCGTGGTATCAAAGAATGTAACTATGCAGGTTCATATAATGAATCATGAACTTACCACTTGGGAAAAGATACTCGCAAGGGCATTAGATTATCATATAGGTAGGAATGACGACGACGAACCCAAGGTTCCAGTTCTTCCTATGAAACATTCACGCAAAGGTTTGTGGATGAGACTCGCATTACAAGGTGTCAATTGGATGACTTGTTTTTTCATTATAGCAGGAATAATTCACCACTGGTAAAGGAACCAAAATGATATATCCAAGATTTCAAACAGAAGACCTATTAGGTAAAAGTCAAAAACATCTAAAAGATATAAACGAAACTTATGGAGAACATATGGTGAAGGCATTAGGATATGCTTTTACATTACAGAAATTGGTTCCCGTACTTATTATTCATAGTCTTGTTCCAGCACTATTCACTTGTACTGCGAGTAATACTATGAAGGGAATACTAGAGGATAGATGTTGTTCTGACAACAACGACGAACAGATGGAGTTTAACTTTGACGCTGACTAATTGGGATAAAACGCATATGGACGTTGCGAAACTTTACGCAGAACGTTCACACGCACAACGCATACAAGTAGGTTGTATTATCGTAAAGGACAATCGTGTTTTATCGATAGGTATCAATGGTATGCCAAGTGGATGGGACAACAACTGCGAGACCAAAGCAATACATGATTATGGAACACGAACTCCTGTATATAAACTTACAACGAAACCTGAAGTCCTTCACGCTGAAACAAATGCGATTGCTAAGATAGCAAGGTCAAGTGAGAGTTGCGAGGGTGCTACACTCTATACGACTTGTGCCCCCTGTCTACATTGCGCGAAGATAATACATCAAGCAGGAATAACTAGAGTTATTTACGGGCATAAATATAAGTCTAACGAAGGATTGACTTTCTTAGAAAAGTGTAGTATAATAGTAAATACAACTAATGAGGAAACACCAGATTATGAATCCCTTTGAATATGTAAACAGTATTAACTATACTAAAAAGAATATAATGGACACTCCGGAGAAAGAGAAGGGTTACAACCCATTCATGATCAATAGGTCTTTATCCTATTTTAATGATACCGTAATCCTTGCCAATGAAATGAATAAGTATCATCACCTAGATGGACGTTTACAATATTCATTTCTTATAAATATAGTTAGGAAACGGAAACGTTTCTCTAAGTGGAATAAACCACAAAAACATAATGATATTGATGTTGTGAAACAATACTATGGATACAGTAATGAAAAAGCAGAACAAGTACTCCCGTTGTTATCTCAACCTCAGTTATTGGAACTAAGGAAAAAGGTGAATAAAGGTGGAAGAAAGTAAACTAGTCTCATGGAGTCCTGCAAGTATGTTAGAGATTACTCTAGCAGAACCAGACGACTTCTTGAAAGTCTGTGAAACGCTAACGCGAATAGGAGTGGCGTCACGGAAAGAAAATAAACTATTTCAGTCTTGTCATATATTACATAAACAGGGGCGATACTATATCGTTCACTTCAAGGAGTTGTTTATGTTAGATGGAAAGAAATCAAATCTCGAAGAGACTGATATGCATCGTAGGAATACAATCGCGACCCTCCTTTCGGATTGGGGTCTTCTCCAAATACAGAACAAAGAACAGGTCAAAGATTGTGCACCCCTACGACAAATAAAAATAATAGGGTATAAAGATAAAGCAAATTGGGAACTCTGTCCGAAATATAATATCGGCAATAATAAAAAGAGTTACTAACTATATTATGTTTGTTATTAAAACAATAAGAAAAGAAAGGCAATAATATGAAAACACTTTTAAAAATAGGAGTAGTACTCCCGATGGTATTCTTTGCGTCAGACGCAAGTGCCATTGATTACGATTACCTACAGAACGACTTTATATTTAAGAAGGGTGATACCAATCTTAGATACAGACAGTTTTTTGATAAAGACCAAGGACATCTTCAACTAGAGAAGAAGGTCGGGGATGTATCATACGCATATCGTGTAACACAAAAGGACGGTGAAATTGCAGAGAATAGAATCAGAGTTACTCATAAGGGTGGCGACTGGCATGGGTTCTTTGTGAAACCAAGACTTGAATATCGTATGCTAGAGAATAACGAAGACTATCTTCGCATCATTCCTATCGTAGGATACAAGACAGGATACAAGAAAGTATCCGTATACGCACTTGCCGCACCAATGATTGCCGTTTATGGTAAACCAGAAGGTGAGAATGGTAAGATGTATACAACTCAGTATGATGCAGGGTTTGATTATAAACTCACAAGAGGCATCACGACAGGGTTGTATGTCAGAAGAAAAACTGACGATTCAAACTGGAGAAAGAAATCTGAATTTATTTCAACAAAAATAACATTTAATTTCTAGTTACCCCTTGTTTTTTGGGACATGAGTCCCTATATATAGTAGTGAGGATGCCGAATAGTCGGGTCTTCACTCATCTTGCTAACTAACACAGGAGATAAAAGCGACATGACAAATCTAAAAATTGGAAAAACACTTTTCCCCCGTTCAGCATTTATTGGTTTCGACCATATGTTTAACGAACTAGAATACGCAACTAAACATGCGAGTGACCACTATCCACCCCATAATATCATTAAGGTGTCGGATGAGGAGTACACAATAGAAGTAGCATGTGCGGGTTTTAGTGAATCCGAACTAAATGTGGAACAGAAAGAAAGGTCGTTGACAGTTACTGGCAAACATGAATCAAAAGGCAGAGAAGTAATACACCGTGGTATATCCACTCGTGACTTCACTCGTAGGTTTAGGTTGTCAGAGTATGTTCAAGTAACAGGAGCATCTCTATCGGATGGAATACTTGCCATCGATATGAAAGTAGAAATCCCAAAGGAGAAGCAGTCTCGTAAAATCAAAATCGGTTAACACGAGGTAAACATATGTCATACGACATGAACACTCGCGCAGAAATGTACGCGAGTATGATAGTAGTTTTTGCTATCACATTAGTTCCAATAGTTGCATCATTCGGTGCGGGTGTCTGGAACATTCTTTAAACACGGGGGAGATGGTTACGCCATCTCTCTTTTTTTGCTTGACTTTTTGGACTCTATGATATATAATTGTAAGTGTTCATAGGAGAAATATATAATGAGATTTTATACAGACGTCACACGCTATGGTAATCAGATGCTCTATCGAGGTTACAAAAACGGTGAACGTATTAGAGAACGAGTTAAATTCAAACCCACGCTATTTGTAAACGGTCAGTCTGAATGGCGAACCCTTGACAATAAACCAGTCGCCCCGATGCAGTTTGACTCGATGAAAGACGCGACTGAATTTATTAAACAATACCAACATATCCCTACAGTAAAAACATATGGTACTACAAACTATATGCATCAGTTTATCACAGATAGGTTCCCCGAAGATATTACATTTAATCGTGACCAGATACACGTGACCACTATTGATATTGAAGTACAATCAGACGAAGGGTTCCCTGAACCTGACAAGGCAAACTATCCTGTCATCTCTATCTGTACTAAATCCTCTAAGGAAAGTTTCTATCGTGTATGGGGTCTTGGTGACTATACTCCGGATGAGAATACTGTTTATGTAAAGTGTGAGAGCGAACTTCAACTGATGGACACTTTCCTGAAGTACTGGAATGGTCACGGTATGCCCGATGTTGTTACAGGTTGGAATATAAAGGGTTTTGATATCCCATATCTTGTAAATAGAACGAGAAAGGTATTAGGGGAGGAATCAGTAAAAAAGTGGTCTATATGGGGTCTCGTTTCCTCGAGGACTGTGCGAGGTAAAATGGGCATGAAAGACGTAGATACCTATGACCTTGCTGGTGTAGCACAACTTGATTACTATGACTTGTTCCGTAAATTTACCTTAAACACTATTGGTATGCAAGAAAGTTATCGTCTTGATCATATTGCTAATGTTGTACTCGGAGAGAACAAACTCTCATATGAGGAGCATGGTAACTTACATACACTCTATAAGAATGACCACCAAAAGTTTATTGACTATAATATCAAGGACGTTGAACTCGTTGATAAGTTAGAACAGAAACTTGGATTGATTACTCTTGCCATGACAATGGCATATCGTGGTGGTGTAAACTATGAGGATGTACTTGGTACGGTTGCTATATGGGACAGTATCATATACCGTTTACTTAACTCTCAAAAGATTGCGGTTCCCTACAAGGAAGAGAAACCTAAGAGTGTGATTGTTGGGGGATATGTAAAAGAACCTAAGATTGGTTTACATAACTGGGTTACTTCCTTTGACCTTAACTCTCTCTATCCTATGATTATCGTACAATATAATATGTCACCCGAAACCGTTATTAATGGTTTGGTTGATACAGATGTAGAACGTATGCTAAGAAAGAATACACCGACTGACCCTAACTATGCTCTTGCCCCAAGCGGAGTTCGTTTCTCTCGTGAGAAGGAAGGTGTCATCCCAAGTATCATTAGACAGTATTATGCCGAGCGTAAACTCATCAAGAGAGAAATGCTTGAAGCACAACAGGAGTATGAAAAGACTCCTACCAAGGCACTAGCGAACAAGATAGCGACACTCGACAATAGTCAAATGAGTATCAAAATTCTTATGAACAGTTTGTATGGTGCGTTGGGTAATAGATGGTTCCGTTACTTTGACCAAAGGGTTGCGGAGTCCATCACACTTGCGGGTCAGTTGTCAATTAAATGGGCAGAACGTGCGGTCAACTTTGAAATGAACAGTCTACTTAAGACTGATGAAAAAGACTACGTTATTGCCATTGACACTGACTCGCTCTATATTAATATGGAAGACCTTGTAACTCAGTTCTCTCCTAAAGACCCTGTTAAGTTTCTTGATAAGATATGCAGTGAACACTTTGAGAAAGTATTGGTCAAGTCTTACAAAGACCTCGCTCATTATACTAACGCATTTAAGAACAGAATGGAGATGGGTCGTGAGGTAATCGCAGACCGTGCTATCTGGTGCGCCAAGAAAAGATATATTCTAAACGTACATAACAACGAAGGTGTTCAGTATGCCGAACCTAAACTTAAAGTTATGGGTATCGAGGCAGTTAAGTCCTCTACTCCTATGGTCGTTCGTGACAAGATGAAAGAGATGTTTCATATTCTTGTGAAGGGTACTGAAGATGAGGTTCAGAAGTTTATCCGAACATTCCGTAACGAGTTCAATCAACTACCTCCCGAGGATATCTCGTTCCCTCGTGGATGTCGTAATGTAAAGAAGTGGAGTGACCGTAAAAGTATTTATATGAAGTCTACTCCAATACATGTTAGGGGTGCGCTACTCTATAATCATCACACTAAGGGTATGCCCCGATATGAAAAGATTAATGATGGCGAGAAGATTAAGTTCTGTTATCTCAAGACACCTAACCCTATCAAGGAGAATGTAATCTCTTATCCCCTTAACTTCCCTCGCGAACTTGCTCTGGGTAAATATATTGATTACGATAAAATGTTTGAGAAAACTTTTCTTCATCCCCTTGAACCTATCATGGATGCGGTAGGTTGGAGCGCTGAACCTCAAGCACAATTAGATGCTTTTTTCGCTTGACTTATGCGTTAAAATATAGTACAATTGTATTATGAATTATTCACTAACCATATTTAAGAATACGTTTGATAACAAGACTCACCGTGTCCAAAACTTTGACGCATGGGCAGACTTCGAGTCACTCTTGTATTCCCTATACAACAAGAAAGGAATCAAAGGTGGAAAAGAATCTAGTCCGCTTATCTCCCCTTCATTATATGAAGAGGGTACTACAAGGAGTAATCGTAATGTTCATTCTTGGGGTGGTTTTTGTATGTTGGATGTTGATGATTTTCATCTTCCTTCTACTGATAACAATAGCGAACCTGTTACCCGACTAAAAGAAGAACTCTATAAAATGTTTGGAGCATATCAATATATCTGTTACAATACTGCATCTTCCCGTCCCGAACAACCAAAGTTTCGTTTGGTGTTCCCTGTCACTCGTAGGGTTGAATTGAAAGACCTACCACACTTCTGGTTTTCAATGAACAAACAGTTCGGCGAGTTAGGTGATGAACAGACCAAGGATGTATCGCGTATGTATTATGTCCCTGCTCAGTATCCGGATGCCTTGAGTTTTATATTCAGTAACGAGGGTATTCATATTGACCCTGATATGTTAATGAACAAACATTCTTATGTAGAGAAACAAGGTAAGACTTTCCTTGAAAGACTTCCTCCTGCGTTACAGAAGGCAGTAATAGAGCATCGTAAAAATGCCCTAAGTAACACCGATGTATCTTGGTCTTCATATCGTGATTGCCCTTTCTTCCCTAAGAGACTTGAACTTGAGTATCGTGCGATATCTGGTACAGGTTGGTATTATAAGATGTATCAGATTATGATTGCTACAGCAGGTAATGCTGTGAAGAGAGGGTATCCTATATCCGCAAAACAGATTGCTGATATGTGTCAAGAACTCGATAATGAAACAGGTCAATGGTATGGTAATCGTCCTCTCGAGAAAGAGGCGGACGGTGCATTAGAATATATTTACAGGAACGGATAGTGATGAGAATATTAGTTACAGGTGGTGCAGGTTTTATAGGGTCGCATTTAATTGCTGACCTACAGAATGATGGTTTCCTTACGATGGGTTTGGACAACTATAACGATTTGTTATATGACCCTTCAATGAAAGAAGACCGAGTTGCCTTTATGGATATCGGTGTTCAGAGAGTTGACATGACACACTTCCCATCACTTGATGATGCGTTTAGTATTGTCAAACCAAATATAGTAATCCACCTTGGAGCGCTCGCAGGAGTTCGTGACTCCTTTGGTAAGGAACGTGATTACATAAAGAATAATATTGACGCAACACAGAACCTAATTGATTGTTGTAAAATGTATAATGTCTCTAGAGTTTTATATGCCTCGTCGTCGTCTGTCTATGCAGGTTCTCCCCTTCCTTTCAGAGAAGACCGCGTGACAGGCGACCAACTTAATCCGTATGCATATACAAAGAGATGTAACGAAATGATGTTTAAGTCCTCTGGTCTTGATACAGTCGGAATGCGTTTCTTTACAGTCTATGGTGATTGGGGTAGACCTGATATGGCACTCATGAGTTTCACTCACAATATTGCTAAAGGAATACCTATCAAGGCATATAACAATGGAGAAATGAAAAGAGACTTCACACACATATCAGATATTATCTCAGGTATTAAAACCATTCTGTTCAACGAAACTCCAGAAGGTGAGATATATAATATCGGCAGGGGAAAGTCAGTTAAACTACTTGACTTTATTGAATGTATCGGTGACAATATGGGACGCAAACCCATCATTGACCTTGTCCCGAAACACCCTGCCGATATCCTTGACACTCACAGCGATATAACTAAACTTAAGAAACTAGGGTATAAACCTCTGGTAGATATGGAACAGGGTGTCGATGCCTTTGTTCGATGGTTCAAAGAATACTATTACGTGGATTGGATATAATATGATAAAAATAGGTATAGTCGGATATGGGTTTGTGGGTCAAGCAATTGACTACGCATTCACATCTACTGCAGTAGAGAAGTTTTATGTTGACCCTAAGTTAGGTACGACGATGGAAGACTTGATTGAGTTTGACCCACAGTATACATTCGTATGTGTGCCAACTCCTATGAGAGATGATGGTACAGTTGAGGATGGATTAGTAAGAGACGCAGTAGAGGATTTGATAAAGCATACTAATAGTGTTGTTATTATCAAATCAACAATCACTCCGGATTCAGTATCATCTATGGAACAAGACCGAGTCGTTTACAATCCAGAGTTTCTGACTGAAAAGAATGCGAAGGCAGACCTAGTGATGGCAGACTATCATATCATAGGTGGTGACTTATGGTTATGTGAAAGGGTTGCAGATATCTACCGTCAGTATAGTATGTGTATGACTAACGACTTTTACTTTATGAGTGCAACTGATGCCTCGTTTGTAAAGTATGCGTCTAACTCTTTCCTTGCTATGAAAGTAACATTCTTTAATCAACTACATGATAGTGTAACTAAGTTTGGAAGTAACTGGTCATTAGTTTCCAGTGCGCTTGCAAGAGATAAAAGAATAGGTAGAAGTCATACTGTAGTTCCAGGATATGATAATAAGCGAGGATATGGTGGGGCATGTTTCCCTAAAGATACACTCGCCTTTATTAAATTTGATAATGACTTGACTTTATTGGAAAAATGTATTATAATAAACAATGAATATCGTAATCAATACGAGTTAGATGACAGGGAGAAAATTAACAATGTCAATTATGAATAAACTAAAGAAGAACTCAAAGATAAAAACTACAGCAGTTTTAGCGGAGAGTAAGTTCTTCACAGAAAAAGATATGGTGTCAACTGACGTGCCAATGGTAAACGTTGCGTTGACTGGAAGTATTGACGGTGGTGTCGTCGCAGGACTAACAGTTCTCGCGGGTCCAAGTAAGCACTTCAAGACCTCGTTCGCCCTCCTTATGGCAGGTGCATATTTACGAGAGAAAGAAGACGCAGTACTGTTATTCTATGATAGTGAGTTTGGTTCACCCCAGTCTTACTTTGAACAGTTTGGCATAGACACATCACGAGTGCTGCACACTCCCATTGCCAATGTAGAGGAACTCAAGTTTGACCTAATAGGACAATTAGAAGAACTTGAGAGAACTGATAACGTGATTATCGTTATCGACTCTATCGGCAACTTAGCATCCAAGAAAGAACTTGAAGATGCTAAGAATGAGAAGAGTGTTGCAGATATGTCCCGTGCTAAAGCATTGAAAGGTCTTTTCAGAATGGTAACTCCATATCTGACTATGAAGAACATTCCTTTGCTTGCCGTCAACCACACTTATAAAGAGATTGGTCTCTTTCCTAAAGACATCGTTGGTGGTGGTACAGGTATCTATTACAGTTCCGATAACATCTGGATACTTGGTCGTAGACAAGATAAACAGGGTACAGAAATTAAAGGATATCACTTTATTATTAATGTAGAGAAGTCAAGGTATGTCAAAGAGAAATCTAAGATACCTATCTCGGTCTCATGGGATGGTGGCGTTCAGAAATATTCTGGTCTACTTGATGTTGCCCTTGTTGGTGGATACGTTACGAAACCAAGTAATGGTTGGTATCAACGTGCTGGAGAAGACAAGAAGGTAAGACTTGCGGGTACACTGGAGAAAGAGTTCTGGGATCCAATCTTTGAGAACACTGACTTTGCTGAGTTTATCAAGGCACAATATTCTATGGGTCTTGCACAGAAGGTTGATATGGAGGAGATTGTAAATGCAGAAATCGACTGATATCTTAGAAACACTTTCTGAAAAAGTTCACTATGATATAATTCCTGCTGCAAGTAAAGACGGATGGAATGTTCGTCTACTTGAAAGGTATCCGGAGACGGTAATATCTTATGGTAACATAGAGTTCCTTGGTAAGGATAAGAATGACAAGGAGGGTAAACTTGCGTTCAACTTTATTATTGTTTCTACCCCTGACCCAGATTTATCAATAAATGACTTGACTTTACAACGATATTGCGGTAGAATACTCTCAGCAATACTAGACACTGCAGTATCTGATGGGTCTATGGTTGCTCATGATAAAAATACTAATGAAGTATTAATGAATGATAAAATGAGAAAAGGATTGGAACAGGAATGAATATTAACTTAGAACAAACGATACTACGCAACCTCTTAACTAATGAACCTTTTACAAGAAAGGTTTTACCTTTTGTGGCACCTGAATATTTTGATGGTGTATATAAAGGTTTGTTTAAAGAGGTCGCGTCGTTTGTTGCTAAGTATAATAAACTCCCTACGCTAGAAGCATTCAAGATTGAACTTGAAGAGAACAACACTCTTTCAGATGAACAGTTTCGTACTGCGGTTGAACTCCTTCCTAACATCTTCACGCCGGAGCAGGAAAACCTTGATTGGTTAGTTGAACGCACTGAGAAGTGGTGTCAAGACCGAGCAGTATTCAATGCCGTTATGGAAAGTATTTCTATTATCGATGGTAAACATGCTACACTACAGAAGAATGGTATTCCTGACATACTGAGTAAAGCACTTGGTGTTTCCTTTGATACTAATATCGGTCATGATTACTTACAAGATGTAGAAGAACGATATGCCTTCTACCATGAGCAAGAAGAGAGAGTTCCTTTTGACCTAAACCTCTTTAACAAGATTACTAAAGGTGGTCTCCCGAACAAGACACTGAATATATGTCTTGCGGGTACAGGGGTTGGTAAGTCCTTGTTCATGTGTCATCAAGCAGCAGCGGCATTATCTCAAGGTCGTAACGTACTATATATTACTATGGAAATGGCAGAAGAACGTATTGCTGAACGTATCGATGCTAACTTACTAAACATTCCAATTGATCAACTAGAACATCTTTCTAAAGATATGTTTACTAACAAGGTATCTCAACTTAGAAGTAAGACCGAAGGTAAACTTATCATTAAGGAGTATCCTACAGGTCAAGCACATACCTCTCACTTCCGCGCATTGTTGAATGAGATGAAACTCAAGAAGAACTTTGTACCTGAGATTATCTTTATTGATTACCTGAACATATGTGCCTCGTCTCGTATGAAAGGTATGGGTGGTTCAATCAACTCTTATACTTACATCAAGAGTATTGCCGAAGAACTAAGAGGACTTGCGGTTGAGTTTAATGTCCCTATTATGTCTGCGACTCAAACGACCCGTAGTGGTTTTAGTAATGATGACTTGGGTCTTGAAGATACTTCTGAATCGTTTGGACTTCCTGCCACTGCAGACCTGATGTTCGCATTGATATCTAATGATGAACTTGCGTCTATGGGTAAAGTGATGGTAAAACAACTAAAGAACCGATACAATGACCCTACTGCATATCAGAGATTTACATTGAAGATTGAACGTGCTAAAATGAGACTGAGTGATGATGATGACAATCAAGACATCGTGGGTGGTACAACAACTGTCCCTGCCACACCTGCATTCGATAAAACTAATATGAACGAACAACTCAACAAGTTCAAAGATTTCAAGATGGAGTAAGAAATGGATACTAATTTAATATTGATAATGGCAGGATGGACACTCACAGGATTTGTGATAGGTTGGTTTGTAGGGGAATCCTTTCACCGACTTGACTCAATCAAGGGGACGATAGAACTCCTAAGAGAAATGAAATACTTAACAACTCAAGACATGGAAGACATTATGGAAGGAAAAAACAAAAGATGACATGTGAAGTAAACCTAATAGCATTAAGTAAACCCTCTGCTTCAACAGAGTGTTTTACTGCGAGTGATTTGATTGCCTACACTGCAAGGGTAAGTAATCCTGCCAATCAAAAGAATACCGCAACCGCACCTAAACTTCTTAGGTATCTTATAAAGGAAAACCACTGGTCACCTTTTGAGATGGTTCATATGACACTTGAAATCAAAACAACAAGAGATATCGCAAGACAGATACTAAGGCATCGTTCGTTTTCATTCCAAGAGTTTTCTCAAAGGTATGCCGAGGCAACTACATTTATTACTGACCGAGAATGTCGTATACAAGATACGAAGAACCGACAGAACTCTAACATAACAGATGACAAGTCATTAAAAGAATGGTGGAGTATGGAACAAACAGCAATAGCAAGAGAAGCAGAAAAGTCTTATCGTGAGGCACTTGGTAAGGGTATCGCAAAGGAACAGGCAAGGGCATTGCTACCTGAAGGACTTACTGAATCAACTCTGTATATGTCTGGAACACTAAGGTCTTGGATACATTATTGTGAACTGAGAAGAGGTCACGGAACTCAAAAGGAACACATAGAAGTCGCTGATAGGTGTTGGGATATTATTGGGGTTCATTTTCCTGATGTAATAAAAGCATTAAGTGCTTGACTTTTTGAGAGCATTAGTATATAATAAGGTTATATTATGAAAGGTTTTTATTATGAGAGAAGGTAATCCAAAATACAAATACAGTGAGGACTTGAACCTTTCTGACTTATGGAACTATGTAGATGATACATACAACCAACATTATTCTAAGAACAAGTTTCAGGCAACTGAGTTTATTATCGACGGAGGTCATGGAGATGGTTTCTGTATCGGTAATATTATGAAGTATGCCCAACGCTATGGTAACAAGAATGGTTACAATCGAGATGACATAATGAAGGTACTTCACTATGCACTAATACAACTACATGTTCATGACCACTACGGGAGAGAAGAAGATGAATAGAAAACTAAGAAGAACAACTGATGCTGCATTACGTGGTGTATCTGTTATAGACAGAGAACTGGATATGTGGGCAGAAAAATATTCAAGTGGAGGTTCTGTTCCTCGTTCTGTAAAGTTACGAGTTGCAAGACTTGTAGAAGCACGTAAGGTTGCTGTACAGATGGAAGAAGAGAAGACCGATGGATAGTATTGTCTTACCAATGACTATCATATGGACTATTGCTTTTATGGCATTAATCTATATGGCAATATTATTGGGTGATAAAAATGAGTAGTATTCCGATGGAAGTATGGGCGGCATGTTATGTGTTCGTTTGTGTTTTCATCGCAATAATTTGGAAAGACGAATAGTAATGTTAGATTGGATAACAAACCTTGGAACACCTACTCTTGTGAGTGCGTGGATAGGTGGAGCATTACTCGTCGCAATTATGTGGAAGGATGATTAGATGTTGGGATATATTTTTATAGCAGCAGTAGTTACAGCAATACTTGTAAACTATGTAGAAAACTTTATTTAAGGGAGAATTGGCATGAGTAATTTAATGTTAAGAATAGAAGGTGATATAAACAGTAAACCAGTTTATGGAAGAGTCCTAGAAAGAAAAAATAAATTTGCGACTGATTCAGACGGAAACCCTCTTTTAGCAAAAACTACGTTTGAACTTAGAAAAGGTTGGTGTAGAGTTCTTCAAGAGTTGCGTCCTATTGAAGAATTTTACCCTAAAGCAAAAGGTAAAGATGAACCGAGACCAGTTTGTAGAAAGGCATGGGATACGGAGGTAAAGAAAGATGATGGTACATATGGATATGCTTGTGGTGTCAAGAAGTATGATGAACAAGTTCGTATGATATTGCGTGGAGAAATTACCAAAGAACAATGGCAAATAAAATCACCTTCTACCCTAGATTTTGCTATGTAAAAATTTTATTTAAAAAAAAGTGAAAATAAGTGTTGACTTTTTGGTTTTAATATGGTATAGTAAAGTATAGTTAATAATAATGAAAGGAAAATATTATGACAAAATTAGATTATCAATTTGAAGGTTTCGCTGTTGGAAACAATGGCGAAGAAGATGGTGCTACCATTGAGTTTACTGCGACAATAGTTGACGGAAGTCCTATCGTTGACGCTGAATCGATTACGGTTTATGCGTATGGTAATAATGCAGCAAGTCATCTTGGATATGACTCTGAAGCAGATACTGAAATGCAGTGTCCACGAGATATGATGGAACAATGTAATCAGTTCTTATACTCATTATAATAATAAGAAAGGAAATATTATGACTAAAGAAATACTTTGTCGTCTACTAAGAAAAGACGAACTCGATAAAATAAACGGAACCTGTAGGATAGGTGAAATCCGAGCAACTCGAAAACAGTTGGCAAAGATACTTGGTAAACCTCGTAAGACTAAGGTGCGTCCTCATATGACAAAAACTTTGTTCGAATGGGACTTGGCACTCAAGACCAAAAATGGTAAAGAGTTCATCGCGACTATACATGATTGGAAGTCGTGGGAGAATGGTATCAAACCAGAGAACATTACTGAGTGGACGCTTGGAGGTAATCGTAAAAGTGCCAAGAGAACTGCAGATTTATTGGAAGAAGTTCTTTCTGCAGACTCTAGGGTTATTGTTTGGAGGAACGGATGATTAGATTATTAGTTGGATTTTTTCTGATGGCAGGAGGAGTAGGTGGTATAGAACAAAATACCGATATGTTCCCTAGTATCTGTTTCGCGATTGCAGGGTGTCTATTGATGCTCTCTGCAGACTTTGAAAAACTTTCGAAAGATTAAAATTAGTGCTTGACTTTTTAGTTTAAATAGTTTATAGTAATAATATAGGAAAGGAAATATTATGTATTCAAGAAGAAGAGAAATAGATGAGATGAGGTATTGCCCTCTTGAGTCAACTATGTTGGCAACTGAGAACTACAACCTAATCCGTCCAGAGTTTTATGAATTAGTAGAGAAAACTTTTGGAGACAATATCGTCTACAAAAACTACGCCATTGCCGAGTATAACTTTATACAGGCAGATATTGATGCGGTAGGTTACTAATGCAACTGTTACATGGTTCAATGACTCACAACATACATGGTCGAAAACGCTCGACCAACGCATGGAAGAAGGCAAAACCTTACCAACCAAAGGTTAGACTAGAGAATACATATTCTCTGGGCGATGAAGGTAAAAAACATCGTGAGGCATATCCTTCTCTAAGTGAAATGGGCATGGACTATGTAACACCAGAAGACAAGTCATATAAGTTGAAGGAATCAAAAAACTATACTGTGGCAATCGGATATAACAAAGGTACATACCAAGTTATTCCACAAGACGAAATAAAAAGTATTGGTAGAAAATAAGGAAGGTATAAATAAGAATATAGTTTGTTAATACGAACTGAAAACTAGGCAGGACGGGGGTGCGAATCCCCCCGCCTCCACCATAAGAACTGATGAGACCCACGGAGGGATGCATACCTCTTCGCAATGAGGGCAATAGGTGATACTATCTGACCCCATTTGACCAGACGGCAGTCGAAAGTCTCCCAGAACCCACGTAGGTGCGATGGGGTCAGTCTTTTTGATGGGGGCGAATAGTATCGACTGATAGGAATAAGTGAGAGTAGAACTATCGTATGACCGCGACATAGGTCAATTTAACTAACCGCAAATGATAACTCATTCGCACATGAAAACTTTGCCCTAGCGGCATAGTCTTTCGGGGTTTTGTAAGTTTCCCTAGCAACAGAATAAACTTACTTTCCTTTCGGAGTGGTTTCCTAATAAACCCGTGGACGCCTATGGTTAGCGTCCTTTTTTTGTATTTGTAGATATAAATGTGTATAAATAGCGGTATGGAAGCAGTATTTACATTAATAAAAGAACTTGGTTTCCCTGTCGCAATGGCAATGATAGGTGGGTTCTTTATGTTTCTTACACTAAAATATATTATGGAAGGTGTTATTGGACAAGTAAAAACCCTACATAGTATTACAGGTGCATTAGATAATCGTGTAAAGACTATGAACCACGATATGATAAGGATTGATACAACACTATGTGTCATACTTGGATTAAGACCAGACCTTGAAAGAATATCAAGGGCAGACGGAAAGAACGACGCAAGAAGAGATTGATTATGGATGAGATAGTGAACGCGGTAAAGGACTTTGGGTTTCCCATAGTTGCCGCAGTTGGAATGTTATATATGATTTACTTTGTATGGAAAACTATTACAGAGGAGATTGAGGCAAAGTTAGGTGACGCGCACGTTACCCTGATTGGACTTATTGATAGAATAAGAATGTTAGATAACGATATCATAAGACTACAACAGAAGTTAGATACCGCGATAGAGATGAAGAGAAAGCAAGATGAATAGAGACGATATACTAGATAGAACAAAATACTTCTTTGGAGGTTTGATCATTGCTTGGTTTTTAGTCGCCATACAGAATACGAGTGCTTGTGCCGCACCTATAGACCATAGGTTCAAGTCACCTTCATTCAATGGACAGAATACATCAAGTCATTACCTAACGATTGAGAACCAAGAACGAACTCGTAAAGATGCGTTGGAACAAGAGATAGAAGATGCCTTAGAAGAAGCGGCAAGGGAAGCAGAGAATACTACCCTCGCAAGGTTTCTGAGAAACGTGGAGAGTAGGATTTATTCTACACTTTCAAGACAGTTAGTGGATAGCATGTTCGGAGAAGACCCATCAGATACAGGTGAGTTTTTTGTGGATGGCGCAGGGATTAGTTATGTCGTCGATGGCGATAAAGTGGAGTTAACAATTACAGATGAATTCGGGAATGTTACGGTCATTGTTATTCCTATTGGGAATTTTGGTATCTAGTTGTTCAAGTCTTGGTATTGAGGAAATCACACTAAGACAAACAATAGAAGATGCCCAAGTCCAACAAGAGTTACTCTCAGAGAAACTCAAGAATGTTGGAGAACCCGTTAGGAAACCTTCGGTTGCGATTTATTCGTTTACTGATAAGACAGGACAAAAGAGACAGACAAGTAGTGGTGGTACTTCATTTAGTTCTGCTGTTACACAAGCACCAGATACTTATCTGATACGCGCGTTGACTCGTGCGGGGAATGGTAAGTTTTTCAAGGTGGTTGACAGGACTCAACTTGAGTCGTTGACAAGAGAGAGACAACTTATAAGACAGACTAGAAGTTCTTATGAGGGGGAAGGTGCAAAGAAACTACCTGCTTTAACTTTTGCGGGTATGATTATTGCAGGTGGTATTGTGGGTTACGACCACAGTATCGAATCAGGCGGTGATGGTGCGAGGTATCTCGGTATCGGTTCATCGCGTGAGTTTAGTCGTGACACGGTGACTATAAACATACGATTGATAAGTGTCGCGACGGGTGAAGTTTTACTTGATGTAATAACAAGTAAGACTATTTTGTCTACTGCCATTGGTGGTGACATATTTCGTTTTGTAGAGCAGGGTACTAGACTTGTTGAGGTTGAGTCTGGTGTTGCCCGTAACGAGAGTGTTTCGATTGCAACTCAACGTGCTATTGAGACAGGGGTTTTAGAACTTATTATTCGGGGAAAAGATAAAAAGTACTGGACTTTAATAAAAGATATAAGAGGATAATCTAATGGCGATTTTTAAAAATATCGTTTTTGTTATGATGTTTTTACTGCCTAGTTTTGCGTTCGCGCAGGACAATGAAATCTATATAGACCAATCTGGTGCGGGTGTCACAATCGATATCACACAAGATGGTTCTGGTAACAAAGTGGGTGGTTCAGATACTGACTCAACTAAAATGCTAATAAGTGGTGATAATATTGCCCTTAGTATCGATGCGGTTGGAACAGGTAACGACGTGATTGGTAATATTGTTGGAGACAATAACAGTATCGATTTAGATGTTGTTGGTTCAACAAACGCAATCAATCTAAACATTGATGCGGCAGATGTATACGGTTCAACAGGGGGTTCATTCAATCTTAACCTTGCTGGTTCTGGTAATAATGTTGACCTTGATGTTGCAGGAAATGACCAAGCAAACAACGCAGACTTTGATTGGTTACTTGATGGGGATTATAACACCCTTGATTTTGATATCGACGCAAACGACTATACAAGTGAAATGGATATCATAGGCGACAATAATACTTTGACAGTAGATGTCGATGGGTATGATGGTCACAGTATGAATATAGATGGTTCGGGTAGTTATTGGGATGTCACTATTGACCAACAATCAACATTACAAACCGATAGTTTGGAGATAGATTTCAATGGTTCTGGAACAAGTACGACACCTGCTACGATTTGTATTAGTCAGTCTGATTCTGGTACTGCCACAGGTTGCAACTAGTCTAGAAGATATAGGTGCTGTTGACCGAGCAGTCGGTTGGCGACAGGTAGTAAGAGAAACAAAAGAGTTAGAACCCAACAAGGGTTTTGACGTTATATCAAACGATGACCTTCGTACAGGTGACGGACGAATGCAAGTACGTTTCGTTGATGACAGTAAACTACGGATGACAGAACATACCCGTATAGTCATTGACAATGTTGTGTTCGACAAAGACCCAAGTAAGTCAGACCTTGCTATGACCTTTGCCCAAGGAACTGCCAGATTTATTTCTGGTGGACTTGGTAAGGTAGACAAAGAGAATATAAGACTCAAAACTCCGACTGCCACGATTGGTATCAGGGGTACAGATTTTACGGTTACTGTAGATGAGTTCGGTAAGAGTTTGATTGTTCTCCTTCCCGACATAAACGGAGTATCCTCTGGTGAGATTATTGTATCCACTATGGCAGGGGAAGTTGTTCTCAATAAACCTTTTGAGAGTACAACGACAACTCTATTTGAATCACCACCTTCCAATCCTGCTATCCTTGACCTATCCTTAGATATGTTGAACAACATAATGATAATAAATCCACCAAAGGAAGAACAGACCTATGCTGACTTCATGGATACACTCAACGAAAAGAAAAATATAAATCCTCTTGATATTGACTTCCTTGATGAAGCACTATTAGATGAAGACGAACTTGACAGAGACTACCTTGAGTTTACAGAATTAGATGTAGACTTTCTAAACGTCGATTTCCTACAAGACCTTCTTGACGATTACTCAGACATACTAGATGACAAAGGATTTCTTTCGGACGAACAGAAAGGTGGCGACCTACGGATAGAAGGAACTGAAGAGGGGTTCGATACCACGACTCAGTTTAGTACAATCGTAGATGCCAAGGAAGTAAGACTACTTAGAAATGTAAATGATATTGTTGACATAAGTACTGATGTGGAACAATCTACTAGAATAATATATGAGAGTGATGGAATAGAGTTTGACGACATCGTAATAAATGGTGGTCAATCTACAACACTAACGATAAAGCAATAATATGAAAAACTGGCACGTACTCGTAACACTCGGACTACTCTTACTAGTGAGAGTTTCTGACCCATTTATGTTAGAGAGTGCTAGGTTATCTTGGTTTGATGGATTACAAAGAAACCAAGAACCTACTAAGTCAGAACAGATTGTTCTCATAGATATAGACGAACCTACACTGGAGAAGTTAGGTCAGTATCCTATACCAAGAGATATCCTAGCAGAATATATTGATGAAGCACCAGAGGCACTCATTGGATTGAATGTCTTGTTATCAGAAAAAGACAGGTTCGGAGGAGATGCCGCACTCGCCTCGGCACTATCTTGGAAGAACTCAGTCCTCGCAATAACTCCCTCAAGTAAAACGAATACAAAGTATCGTCCACCTCAGATAGGTACTGCTACATTCGGAGAGAAAGATGCGACTGACTTCCTACCAGAACTCAACGGAATGTTGTTTGCTCGCGAAGAACTTCACGACGCATCGTTAGGGTATGGTACAATATCTTCATCACGAGATGTGGACGGAATACTACGACGCGCACCTCTACTTGAATACTTTGACAATAGAATATACCCCGCATTCGCATTAGATATACTCAGAGTTGCGGCAGGAGATATCTCATATCAAATCAGTACAGACGATTATGGCATTCAGTTTGTTAGGATACCTGCCTTCAAGAACATACCTACAGATATAAACGGCAATGTTCAGATAGCATTCTGGAATCAGTTCGAACGATATTCCTTTACGGATATAGACAAGATACCCGAAGGAAGTATTGCGATAGTTGGTGCGACCTTTGAGGGAAGTCCTGTTGTAACAACTCCTATTGGTAATATGTATCCACACGATATTCAAGCAAACCTTATCAAGACGATGATAGATGGTGTTGTCATAACAAGACCCGATGAGTTCTTTATATACGAACTTCTCTTTACACTGATTGTATCTTTACTACTTCTCTTTGCTCTTATTAGATTGCCAATAATCTGCTCCGGCGCAGGATTTATTGTGATATCTATTTTATCTGTAATGGGTGCTACGTCACTCTTCACTAAATCGTATCTATTGATTGACCCTGTGTTCCCGTTACTGGCATTACTACTTGTATTCTCACACGGAAGTTTCGTCCAGTTCTATACTCAGTTCAAACTGAAACAACAAATCAAAGCGCAGTTTGGAACATATCTAGACCCAAGACAAGTCGAACAACTTCAGAAAAATCCAGACCTATTGAAGTTAGGTGGAGAGAGACGAGAGATGTCTTATATGTTTACCGACATTATTGGGTTTACTTCTATATCAGAACACTATAAGAATAACGATGACCCCGAAGGATTATGCGAACTTATAAATGAATACCTAGATGAAGTCACTCAAATCGTTTTGAGTAATGGTGGTATGATTGACAAGTTCATGGGCGACTGCATAATGGCAGTATTCTCCGCACCTATTGTAATGGAGAACCACGCAGAGATGGCAGTCAAGTCTGCTATAGAGATAGAACAGAAGACCCTTGAACTCAAGAAGTTATATAAGGAACGAGGACTACCCGATATAAATGTTGGGACAGGGGTGAACACTGGAACCGCAATCCTTGGTAACATGGGTAGTAGTACAAGGTTCGATTACTCTGTAATTGGTGATGCTGTTAATCTTGCGGCACGATTAGAAGCAACTGCGGGTCGTGGTGATTATAAAAAGTTCCCCACGATTATTAGTAGTTATACACAAGAACTCTTACCTAAAGATATGAAGTCTATTAAGATAGGTGATATCAAAGTAAAAGGTAAAGAAGAACTCATAGAAATATTCTCCCCATATACATTCCAAAAATAATTTACTTATTTTGAAAATAAGTGTTGACTTTTCCGATTAAATGATGTATACTATAAGTATAGTCAGAAAAGAAAAGGAAAAAATATGGCACATGAATTAGAAATCGTAAATGGTAAAGCACAAATCGCGTATGCAGGGGATGTCCCTTGGCACGGTATGGGCACAAAGGTAGATTCAAATCTAACTCCCGCAGAGATACAAGTCGCTGCAGGTCTGGATTGGTCTGTAGTAAAAGAAACGATGACAACGTCATCCGGAGTTGAAATCAAAGGGAAGAAAGCACTCGTTCGTTCGGTTGACAACAAAGTCCTTGATGTAGTTGGAGACAACTGGAACCCTGTTCAGAATGACGAAGCATTTGAGTTCTTCTCAGAGTTTGTTAATGCAGGTGATATGGAGATGCATACTGCGGGTTCACTTAAAGGTGGTAAGATGGTTTGGGCACTTGCGAAAGTGAAGGAATCATTTGATGTACTGAAGGGTGACCAAGTTGATTCATATCTCTTGTTCTCTAATCCTCATATGTATGGTAAGTCAATCGATGTTAGGTTCACACCTATCCGCGTTGTATGTAACAATACACTGTCTCTCTCATTAGAGATGTCATCTGCTAACGCAACTAAGATGTCACATCGTAAGG
>Ga0206129_10002658_pt1 | contig 21764 bp, 15 predicted proteins | sample Helgoland_Spring_8_FD_148616 | JGI IMG/M metagenome (GOLD analysis project Ga0206129, IMG submission 148616) | Pelagic subsurface seawater microbial communities from Kabeltonne, Helgoland, North Sea - Helgoland_Spring_Bloom_20160502_2 | ecosystem: Environmental > Aquatic > Marine > Epipelagic ...
AGCGCAGGAGACAAGGATCGTGTTTTCTGGTAAGTCGATAGACGCGAGCTGGCTGGCGCTAGCCTCGGTGGCTGAGGTAGGGACGACAAAGAGAACCAGGGGGTAGTCCTGAGCTCGCTTGATGTCTGTGGAGGCAATGATCTTAGTATCTAGACTAAGGTTGGGGATGTAGTGCTGGTTGGAATGATTCTGGTTAATCTCATCGGCTATTTTTTGATTTCTGCCAATGAGGCAAACTTCGTCAAGTCGATGGGCCAGTAGGCATGCGAGGGCGGTTCCCCAAGATCCAGTTCCGAGTATGGCTGCGCGCGTGATCATTTGTTTTTTTTGGAGAATTGGTGTTCGCTGCCATCGATGAGGGCCTTGATGTTGGAGCGGTGCCTCCAAACAGCAAGAAGAGCGACGACGATGCAAAATACAAACAGTGGCTTGTTCCAAGTTCCATTGGCTAGTTTGTCGTGATACCAGGAACCAAAGATCATCAAAAAGGGTAAGCTGACAGCGGCGCCTATGCTGGCAATAGAGACATATTTGGTGGTAAAAAAGAGAATTGCCCAAATGGCGATGAGTATCAAAACCGCGGCCGGCATGAGGGCGATAAGTGCCCCTCCTGAGGTGGCAATGCCCTTGCCTCCTTTGAAGCCGATCCAGGGTGAATAATTATGACCAAGAATAGCAGCTAGGGCTGTAAGGATTTGTAAAATCTGCGCCTTTGTCTGGCTAAGCTCAACGGCATAGGGCTCAAGGGCGTGCAGGGTCATGGGGTTGGACTCGCCAGCATAAGTGAATAGGCTGATTCCGAGAACAGCGGGAATGAGCCCCTTGAGGAGATCAAGAATGAGGCAGGCGATACCATAGGGTTTGCCGACGATGCGCAGCACATTCGTGGCGCCAATATTGCCAGAGCCATGTTCGCGGATATTGATGCCCTTCGCCTTGGCAATAATAAGCCCAAAGGGAATGGAACCTGCAAGAAAGGCGATGATGGGAGGGATCCAGAGTGGCATGGTGACGGAGAGGGAGAGGGAGAGGTGGGGTGTGGCGGCCTCGCAATCCTAGATTGAGAATGTAAAAAACCCAATGAATATTTTTGGCCTTCTCGTCGCTATTTTTGACTTCATTATCTTCGTGCAGGTGCCGGAGGAAGGCATCGACGGCTTCGATGTTTGCTGAAATGAATTTGGGGGCCTGAAGCTACAAGCCACGGCGCACAGATTTGCTGGGTTTTTTGAATTCGAGGTAGGTGACACCAGTGACTTTATTGGTGCCTGTCTGGTAGGTTTCGACATTCATTTTCTTGAGTGTCTGGATTTTGTCGACGGTCATTAAGTCGGTGACGTGGAAGCGTTTGAGTAATCTTCCTTGGGCGTCGTATCCAGCCATTTGCATCAGGGCGCCGTATTTTTTATGAACCCAGATATAGACGAGGCTATAGCGTCCATCCTTGCCGGGGTTGAGCAGGCGGAGTTTGTAGCATGATTGCATTTTGATTTTATCCTCCCCGACTATTTCAGCATCTTTCCAATAGAGGAATCGCAATGATAGATCTTCATAGGTGACATCGCTACCGATGATTGCCTCGCCAATTTTTTGGGGAGGGAAGGGCGTGGCTTTACCCTGCTCAGTTTCAAACAGCTTGGCCTCACCTTCTTTGAGCTGCATGTGAAAGCCGCTCCAAGTGTTATTGGTATGAAACTGGAAAGTGATGTCTTCACCACTCAAATGCAAAGAGAGCGGGGTGCGTTTGCCATCTTTGCGAATGTGGCCATCAAGCTTGCCATGCTGGAGAGTGGTGCCGAGCCGTATGCCTTCTAGCAGTTTCTCAGCACTAGTGTCAGAACTAGTGTCCGCGTCAGCCATCGGCGAGATGCCGACTGCAATGGTAAGCATGGCAGCACAAAGAGTAAGCGATGAGATAACTTTTGAAAAATGGTTCAGCATAGTGATGTTGTTTGATATGTAACCTTTTGGACGTTCAGGACAACAGAGTTATTCACAAAATGCGCTTTTTCGCCCAAAAAGTCAAAATGGGGCTTGAGCCAATGATGTCATGTGGATTGGATGTCACTTGTCTTTGCTCTCACACGAGCGTCTCTTTGCATTATTTCTACATCATGAGCCTACGCCATCAACTGACCGACGTTTTAACAGATTATTTGCCCGCTAACCCGAAGGAAGCGATCAAAGGAACTGAGTTGATTCGTTTGCTGCGCATGAAGCTTGAGGGAAATTATTCAGACGCCTCGCTCAGGTATCATTTTTCGATCATGTCCTGTGATCCGACGTCTCCTATTGCCAAGGTGGAAAAGGGGCAGGGGTATTACCGCCGCACGGCTGCCGTGCCAGCACTCTCAACGGCGCAGGAGCTTTTTTCTCAGTATCAAGGACGCCTAGATGACATCGAGGGTAACGGTGATGAAGTGGATCATGCCATGATGCGGATTCGTAAGTTCCGTGCGATTGTCAACAAGTGGTGTGACGTCAACGGAAGGTTTCCCTTTGCCTTTAGAGAGCCCTTTGGTGCGGATGCGCCGATTGGAAACCTCTGGAAATTTCCTGAAATGATTTTGATCGACTGGGATAACGGAGAAGAGGTTGAGCAGGCACGTGCTACCATCAAGTTGAAGTCTCAACTGGGTTTGCCGCCTTTTAGATTGCACGCAGCTCGTTTGCGCATTCTGCCAGCCCTCCATAGTTTCCGCGAAGATTTCTTTCAGGCTCTGAGCTCTTCCTCTTGGGCACAGGGCGGAGAGCTTATTTACGCTGCGCCTATTGAAGATGAGGCTTTAGCTGATTCTATCCGCCAATTGAGTGCTACCTTTGGCATTGGGGTGACAACCTTTGGATTGACTGCTGAGATTCTCGATGACCTGCCTAGACCAGCAAATATTATTAATGCACAACCTCGTGAGACGGAGGCATTGATGGAAAGGCTCGATGTGACACGTGTAGCAATGGCCAAGTCACGTGCTCACCTTGACTGGAGCTCTCTTGAAGCCATCCGTGGCGATAGTGCCGACGTTGATAAGCTACTCAATTGGCTTTCCGGTAGTGTCGAGATAGGCCGCATTTTGCCTTACCAGGACGAGTAGTAAGATTGCCAGTATTTGCCTTTGATCTGAGTATTTGTCTTTGATCTGTATAGCAACAAAGATACGCTCCCGCGTAGCGGCGCCTATCAGGTGTCATGCCAAACCACTCATTTATTATACAAATGCATATAGAAATCATGGACACAACGCTCCGAGATGGTGAGCAAACATCTGGGGTGTCATTTTCTGCATACGAGAAGCTGAGTATGGCCAAGATCCTGCTTCAAAATGTGAAGGTGGATCGTATTGAGGTTGCGTCTGCACGCGTTTCGCAAGGCGAGTTTGATTGCGTTCAAGCGATTAGCCAATGGGCGGATAAAAATGATTTATTAGACAGGGTGGAGGTGCTCGGTTTTGTTGATGGAAAAGTATCGGTTGATTGGATTGCCAAGGCTGGTGCAAGGGTCATTAACTTACTGGCTAAAGGCTCCAAGCGTCACGTTGAGTTGCAGCTGCGCAAATCTCCTGAGCAACATCTTGAGGACATCAAGGAGGTCATCGCCTACGCAAGCTCACAGAATGTCGACGTCAATATTTACCTTGAGGACTGGTCCAATGGCATGATTCACTCGCCAGACTATGTTCACGCATTGGTGGAGGGTCTGATAGATACCCCGATCAAAAGGTTTATGTTGCCGGACACACTCGGTATTTTAAATCCAGATCAAGCCTATGATTTCTGTCAGCAGATGGTCAACCGCTACCCTGGGCTGAAGTTTGATTTTCACGCCCATAATGATTACGATCTTGCTGCAGCTAATGTCTACAGTGCGGTCAAGGCTGGGGTTCACGGTATTCATGCTACGGTTAATGGAATGGGCGAGCGCGCGGGTAATGTGCCTCTATCCAGTGTCATCGGGGTCATCCACGACCAACTTAAATTGACGACCAACATCGAGGAAGCATCGATCAACAAGGTAAGCCGTATTGTAGAAACCTATTCTGGGGTCAGGGTGCCGGCCAACAAACCCGTCATTGGTGAATTTGTCTTTACCCAGACCGCGGGGATTCACGCTGATGGTGACTCCAAGGATAAACTGTATTACAATGATCTACTGCCAGAGCGTTTTGGTCGTACTCGTGAATACGCATTAGGCAAGACATCAGGGAAGGCGAACATTCAGAAAAACCTCGAAGAGCTCGGCATCAGTCTCGACCAGGATGGCATGAAGCGCGTTACCGATAGAATCATTGAGCTAGGTGACAAAAAAGAACGTGTTACCAAGGAAGACCTGCCCTTTATCATTGCTGATGTATTGGGTGATAATATAGAGACTCAAGACATTGAAATCGTCAATTATTCACTCACTCTGACCCAAGGTTTAAATCCTGTGGCTACGGTTCGTCTTCGTATCAAAGGTGAGTTTTACCAGGAAACAAGTACTGGTGATGGTCAGTATAACGCATTTGTCCGTGCTCTTTGGAGTATCTACGCAAGATTGGAGAAAGATCATCCAACACTTGAGGATTATTCAGTACACATTCCTCCGGGGGGACATACCGATGCCTTGGTAGAGACCACTATTCTGTGGGATTTCAAAGGCAAGAAGTTCAAGACGCGTGGTCTCGACGCGGATCAGACTGAAGCCGCTATTCAAGCTACCATCAAGATGCTCAACATCATTGAGGAATCTTAGCGGGGGCTTATACCCAGCCGATCATGCCTGCTACTCGGTAAGCTGAGTAGAGAAACAGAATAAAGAGGACAAAAACAAAAGCTTTGGCGCAGGCTTCGATGGATGTGCGAGTCATGGGCTAGGTGGGTTCATCGGCTGAAAATACCGAATGTCTGGCAGGCTTTTAATGCTTTAGTCTATGGAGGTCAAGGTTTCCTGTGCGGGAAAGATGATCTCATTCAGCTTGGCAGCCAGATGCACACGAGATCACGGCTTGCGGTGAGAAGATCATCGGGTTAGTAATGCGGCGTGATTTATCTCGATTCCAATGCCACTACTCGAGTTCATCCTGAGGTGCTGGAGGCAATGATGCCGTTCCTCACAGACCAATGGTATAATCCTTCCAGTGGCTATCGTGCGGCTAAGCTAGTGCGCAAGGCTCTTGAACTTGCTCACGAGCAGGTGGCGGAGCTGATTCATGCCAAGCCGACCGAGATCGTTTTTACCGGCTGTGGCACAGAGTCCAACAATGCGGTGCTGTCATTTCTCGCCTCGCGCTCTCAGGGCGATCAAAAGATCATCACTAGTGCGATCGAGCACAGTGCCATTCTTCGTCATGCAGAGTATTTGTCAGATAGGCATCATCTCAGAGTCGAGAAAGTCGGGGTCAATAGCGATGGGCGTTTGTGTCTTGATGGCTTTACCAAGGCGATAGCCGGCGGCGATGCTGCTATGGCGTCTGTGATGTGGGCAAACAATGAAACTGGTGTAATTCAGCCCATTGCCGAGGCCTGCCAGATCGCTCGTGAGGCAGGAGTTGCGTTTCATACCGATGCCATTCAGGCGGTCGGGAAAACCGTGGTCAATGTCAGAGAAGTGCCTGTGGATTACCTCTCGATCTCAGGTCATAAGTTTCACGCACCCAAGGGGGTGGGGGCGATGTATATCAGAGAGGGTTTGAAATTTGAGCCGATGCTCTATGGCGGCGGTCAAGAGGGTGGTCGGCGCAGCGGCACCGAGAATGTTGCTGGAATTGTGGCTCTGGGTAAGGCCGCTGAGCTGATGAAGCAGCGCCTTGATGATGACGGGCATGCGGGTGTGGCCGCTTTACGAGACCATATGGAGCAACGTCTATTGTCTGAGCTTGAGCATATTCAAATCAATGGTGCTCATGATCACCGCACTGCCAATACCAGTCATATCTCCTTTGATCGCTGTGAAGCTGCCGGGCTTTTAATCTTACTCGACGAATATGGAGTTCAGTGCTCCGCGGGTAGCGCCTGCATGACAGGCAAGCAGCAACCCTCACATGTGCAGACCGCAATGGGTATATCTGCATCCCAGGCAAAAAGTAGTTTGCGGATTTCCTTGTCGATCTTCACCACTCAAGAGGATGTGGATGCCGCTGTTGAGGCTCTCAAGAAAGCAGCCTCTAAATTGCGCAGCGTTCAGGGTGGGCCTGGAGTAGGACCCGTGCAGGTGTTTAGTCGTGACTGACTTGCCTAGCTCAGTGGGTCGAGGGTAGCGATGGCCTCACGAAGCAACTTAGCGGGCCACTGGCCTGGGGCAGTTTCGGTATTGCCGAGGTAGCCATAATTCAAGAGAGATCCATGTTGAGCGTAAAGCAGACGTGATACGGGCGCCAAGGGTCCCATGCCCATCATCGACATCGGGTGATCGGTGCTTTGGAGAATTTCTACACATCGCACTAAATCACTGACCTCATTATGGTGCACCGCTATTTTAATAATGTCGGCTTCTTCACTGAGCTCGACAAGACGTTGCAGTTCAGTTGTCTCCGGAGTTTCCGTGAAATGATGATAAGATAATATCAAACCAACCCCCTGTGATCTGATCTGGTGCAAGGTGTCTTTCATCTCGCCATACGAAGCCAGTTCTACATCAATCCATGAAGCTCTTTTGGAGACTTCCATTAACAGACGGGCTCGCTGCTCGGCATTGAGTTCGGATAAACCGCCCTCATTGGCGCAGCGGGCAGTAAAAAGTAGAGGGAAGCCTTTAAATCGATCGAGTTCGATGTTGAGGGTGTCGAGGTGGCCGGGCATGCCATCGAGCCGGACTTCGAGTATATCGCAATGCGCTTCAAGCTCGACTGGCTGGAGGCAGGCAAGCTGATTGAGGCTCTGCACAGATCCAACAACGAGTGGCTTCTGCGGAATACTGACCGTGTCATTGGACATACGGACACAGTAGTCACATATGAGGGCCTTGTTTGTCAATCCGTCTATTGTTGGTATTTGCCGAGCGGATGCCTAAAACACCCATCCTTTGTGGTGAAAATGAGGATTATTTTAGCGATCATACATTTTGCTCTTTTGGATAGCCTCCTAATCATACAGAACTGACGCGGTCAAAGCACCCATCATTCTCATGAGCAACGATCCAAAGAAATCATTAGGTATAGGACTCGCAGGATTCGGAACCGTAGGTACCGGCGTGTGGGAGACACTAGAACGCAATGCAGAACTAATTTTTAACCGCAGTGACGTGAAGGTCGATATTGTTCGGATCGCGGTGCGTGATTTGAATAAGGTCAGAATTGAGGGGGTATCAGAAGATAAGTTCACCACAAATTGGCAGGATGTGGTCAATGACCCTAAGGTGAACATTGTTGTCGAGCTTATCGGCGGAACAGATACCGCTTTTGATATTGTGGCGGCCGCGCTTCGTGCTGGTAAACCAGTTGTTACCGGTAATAAGGCACTGCTTGCTGAAAGGGGGCAGGAATTATTCGAGCTTTCAAATCAGTTTAATACACCCATTCATTTTGAGGCAGCGGTTGCAGGTGGTATTCCTATCATCAAAACAGTCCAGGACTCCTTTGTCGGTAACAGCATCCAATCGATGGTTGGCATCATTAACGGCACATCCAATTACATACTGGAGCGGATGACAGACGCTGGTCTCGGCTATGAAGAGGCGCTGGGTGAGGCGCAGCAGTTAGGATACGCGGAGGCTGATCCTACTCTCGATGTCAACGGCTGGGATGCTGCCCATAAGGCGATTCTTTTGGCGACACTCGCCTATGGATTTACGGTAGATCACAAGCAAGTATACGTGCGTGGTATTGAAAGAGTGCGCGCGACTGATATAGATTTTGCCAAGCGGCTCGGCTTTGTCGTTAAGCTGCTCTGTGTGGTGCGTGAGCACGCTAATGGGGTGATCGAAGTTCGCACGCAGCCATCATTCATTCCCAAGAGCCACATTCTCTCTAGTGTGAATGGTGTGTTTAATGCCGTTGCCGTTCGAGGAGATGCTGCTGGAGACTCTCTGTTTTACGGGCGTGGTGCCGGTAAGGATCCAACGGCTTCATCCGTGGTTGCTGATATTGTTGAGGCGGCATTGGGACTTCGGCATGAGGGTAGTCACCGAGGCTTTCTTCCCTATCAGCAGGAAGGCAGTGTCATGAGTATCGAAGATACCGAAACGCCTTACTACGTGCGTTTTGATGTCAACGATGAGCCAGGAGTAGTCGCAGAAATAGCCAATCTTTTGGCAGATGCAGGGATTGGCATTTCGGGAATGCATTCACCGGTTCATCCCGATGAGCCCGATGCAGAATTTGTAGATATGGTATTCCAGCTCCATACCTGCCGCTTTGGTTTACTCAAAGAAACCTTGAAGAAGGTTGAGGCGCTCAGCTGCGTGAACTCCAGGCCCGTTGTGTTCCGAATTGAGGACTTAGGGTAAATAGGCCCGTTACTGAGCTTTCTCGGTGACAATCTTGATGGGTGCATCAGGAAGCGCATTGAGGAAGGTCTTGCCGTAAGGTTTGGTGACAACGCGGTTGTCCAGTAATACCACCAGGCCGTTGTCTTTTGCGGTGCGAATCAGCCGCCCAACTCCTTGGCGTAATTTCAACACCGCCTCAGGTACCGAATATTCGACAAAAGGATTTCCTCCCTGGGCCTCGATTGCCTCAAGTTTGGAGGCGACGAGTGGATGATCAGGCACGGCGAAAGGTAATCTAGTGACAATCACATTGGAGAGGGCCTCTCCAGGGACATCGACACCCGCCCAAAAACTATCTGTGCCAAAGAGAACACTGTTGGTGTCTTTGCGGAAAACCTCGATCATTTTGTGGCGTGCCATGCCATCACCCTGCAGCAGCAAACGCCAATCATGATCGTAGAAGAAATCCTCCATGGCTTCAGCTACTTTACGCATCAGGCGGTAGCTGGTGAAGAGCACAAAAGCTTTGCCCTCTGTGTATTTTAAAACGCGGCCGATCCAATGAACGAGGGCATCCTCATAGTCATCACTGCTTGGGTCAGGCATGGATTTGATGACATAGATCTGCATCTGCTCCTTGTAATTGAAAGGGCTGCCAATTTTGATGCTCACTGCGCTTTCTGCACCCACTCTTTTCTTGAAGTAGCTTAGCTCGTTGTCCCCCGTGCTAAGCGTGGCACTGGTCATAATACAGGTGCGTCCATGGCCAAACATCATTCTTCTGAGACGATTCGCGACGCTTATGGGTGCCGAGTGAATGCTGAGCATGTCACCCTCGCGACCTCCTTTTTCAACCCAGTAAACACTTTCGTCATCTTCCTGATCGAGAAAGATTCTAACCCCGGCATGAATGTCTCTCATACGCCTGGCGCCATCCATTAGCTCAGCTTTGGCAGGAGAATCATTTTCTAGTCCATCTGCAGCGTGCTCGACCTCGGTCCAGAGTCGTCGTAGGGGTTCGGCGAGGGTGTTTTCAACAAAGTCGGGCTTGCGGATTCGATATTCTTTGCTGAATTTTCCGAACTCCACCTCGTGCTGGATATTTTCATAAAAATCATCAGCGGCACTCAACACGACTTCTGCAGCTTTGATCGATCCAGCGTGGCGCAATGCGCGCAGCAAACCTTTGCGGTTTTTTGGGTTGTAGAGACGCTGAACCTCAAATTTCAGCCCTGCGTGACTCTGCCGTAAGCCCAGTTGAGTTGCGGCTACATGCTCGAGGGTATGGGCCTCGTCGAAGATGACAAAGTCATCAGCAAAGAGATAACCCAAATCATCATCAGGAAGTTCGTTGAGCACAAAGAGGGAGAAAAATAAGGTGTGATTGACCACGACCACATTAGCAGCCTCCATCTCCTTGCGCGCCTGCTGGTAAAAGCAGTTGCCATTTCTGCCGCATGTGCGCTGCGTGCAGACGGCGCCATCGCTACAGACTTGAGCCCAGACTTTCGGTGTAGGAATAAAATCCAGATCACTTTTTGTGCCGTCTTTCGTGCCCTCGGCCCAGTCCCAGATTGCCTTCATCTCCTCGGACTCACTGGTGCTGAATAAGTCACCGGCTTGGTCCATGGCCCGCCTCATTCTCAGTGGGCAGAGATAGTTGCCGCGTCCCTTGAGTAAGGCAGCGTGCAGACCTCCTCCAAGAATTTTGTTGGCCAGCGGAATATCTTTGCTGATGAGCTGTTCCTGAAGGTTGATCGTGTGCGTAGATATGATGGCCTTTCTGCCGCTCTCCATCGCAAATTTTGCTGCGGGAATGAGATAGGCTAATGATTTTCCCACTCCGGTGCCAGCTTCTGCACACAGCACGTGCCGCTGGTCTAATGCTTCAGCGACGGCCATGGCCATTTGCTGTTGCTGTGGTCGATACTCAAAATCAGGTGACGCAGATAGCCCTCCATCTGTGGAGAACATCTGTTCCATTTCTGTAACCAGCTCACCGGGAGCACGGTGGGTGCCTGCTTCTTCTGCGAATGAAATCATCGTCTGGTGAATTTCTACATCATCGGCAGCAAGTCCACAACCCCCAAGGCATCAAACCAGCAAACATGACTCGTTGGGCAGATGATCTTTCTGGACAGTGCCCCATATCACTATTATTTTTTTGGTGTATAACATGGATTCAAATAATACCTCTCAAGAGCCTGTAAATAGCCTTGCCGTTGCTAACAAAGACTATCGTCAGCAGGGTTTTATCGACCTCAAGCAGCGTCTGCGCATTTTGATGGATAGTCTCGCTGAGGTTCTTACCGAGGAAATAGACTTCACCGATAGTATTCCTTGGCGTGAAAAACAAGTGGTGCAACGGCCCATGGATACTGAGGGTATGGCCTCGATGGCTCAACTTCAGGCGGTTTGTTTTGAGATACTCAATATTGTCGAGGAGCGTACAGCTACTGTGGTAAGGCAGAGACGCAGGAGAGATTTTGGTATTGCCGCCGAGCGTGGCATGTGGGGAAGCGTGATCGCGTCTCTTCATGAGGCTGGTTTCAGCCAAGAGCAGGTCATCAAAGCGTTAAAGGAAATTAAGGTGACTCCGGTGCTTACGGCGCACCCCACGGAGGCTAAACGTCACACCGTGCGCGAACGGCATCTGGCTATTTATAAGGATTTAGTGCGTTGGGATCGTAGTCTGGATGACCCATTAAGCCTTTCATCAGTAATGAACTCGATCAAGGTTGGCCTCGAAACACTATGGCATACTGGGGAGATCCATGCCTCACGTCCAAGTATCTTGGGTGAACTGCGGCATACCATTTATTATCTGCGTGATGTATTTCCCTCGGTCGTTGCAAAACTCGACGCCTCATTGGAAGCGGCCTGGTCCAATGTGGGTTGGGATGTTGCAGAGCTTCGCAAAGCATCTGCTTACCCTAAGCTGCAATTCGGCACCTGGGTTGGCGGCGATCGCGATGGTCACCCGCTTGTTACCGCTGAGGTTACCTCTGATACCCTGCGTCGACTCAGAAAACATGCTCTGCGTATTCACTCCAAGGCGATACGTGAAGCAGCTGATGTTTTAACCCTGTCGCCACCCTCCGCTCAGGTTCCTGAAGCCCTCAGCCGCAGAGTGGTAGAGCTTACCAAGGAGCAGGGAAATCAAGGTCGAGAGATAGCGGCTATCCATGCACGTGAACCATGGCGTTGCCTCTGCTACCTGATGCGTGAAAAACTCATTGATAGTAACAGGGCGCCTTACTTGTTGGCCGAGGATTATGATGCTGACCTCACTTTAATGGAGCAGACACTCCGTGAAGTGGGTGCATCTACGACCTCACTCAATGTCATCCACCCCTTGCACAGGCTGGTTCAGGTTTTTGGATTTCATTTGGCATCTCTGGATGTCCGCCAGAACTCACCATTCCACGACAAAGCGGCTATGCAAATGCTGGAAATTGTCGGGGTGGAAGATGCCGCGAACTATGGCTCATGGAGTGAGGAGAAGCGGGTTGATTTTCTCTTAACGGAGTTGAAAAATGAACGCCCGTGGCGTCCTTGGAAAGCGGATCCTGAAAGTGAAATCGGTAAGGTGATGGACTGTTTCAAAGTTTTGCGAAGGCATGCCCGTAAGTATGGGGACATATGTTTTGGTCTCTACATTGTCAGCATGACCAGAAACGTTTCGGACTTACTCCTCGTTCATTTATTGGCGCGGGAGGGTCACATGGCAGATTGGAAAAATGGAATGTGGCTAAGCCGTATTGCTGCCTGCCCACTCTTTGAGACAGGAGATGATCTCGATCGAGGTGGTGAGATTGTAAGAGCTTACTTTGCCACCGCTCCCAAAGGTCATTATATTACCTCTGACAGCGGGCCACATACAATGGCAGTCATGGTTGGCTACAGTGACAGCAACAAAGACAGCGGGCTGTTATCTGGTCAATGGTCTTTGCAGAAAGCGCAGGCGAAGATCACCGAGGCGTGCGCTGAAGCAGGAGCACGGTGTGAGTTCTTCCATGGCCGTGGTGGCACGATTAGTCGGGGTGCTGGTCCTGTGAAATGGTTTTTGCGTTCCTTACCTCATGGCAGCCTTAATGGCGCTATGAGAGTGACCGAGCAGGGAGAAGTCATCCCAAGAAAATATTCTCACCTATCCAATGCAACCTATAATCTGGAGTTGCTCGTGGCTGGCGTCGCCAGCGTGACGATGTTTAACAGCAAAGAAAAAGATACTGCTGCGTTAGGAGATTCTGATTACTGCGAGATTATGGACTGGCTATCCACAGCCAGCCGCAAGAGTTATCGTGAGTTGATTGAAGCACCCGGTTTCATTGAGTTTTATCGTCAGGCAACACCCATTGATGCTCTTGAGCATGGTCGGTTTGGCTCGCGACCATCACGCCGTACAGGTGGCGCTAGCCTAGATGATTTGCGTGCTATTCCATGGGTATTTAGCTGGACTCAAGCTCGTTATTACTTGCCCGGATGGTATGGCGTAGGTGCCGCCTTGCAAAAGCTTAAGTCTGAAAACAGAGCGGGCTTTGATGGGCTGGCCGTGATGGTGAAAACCTCACCTTTCTTGAGATATTTACTCACCAACGTGGAGACAAATCTGGCAAGTGCAGACCTTAAACTCATGAATGGCTACGCCGATCTAGTGAAGGACAAAAAACTGCGCACGTTTTTTCAGACCATGATAACCGAGGAGTTTGAGTTAACGGGTAAAATGATCGATGAGGTCTTTGGCTCCCCCTTTGCAGAACGCCGTCCAAGGATGTTACGCACACTTGAGACACGTGAGTTCTCACTGTATCTGCTGCACCAACAGCAGATCCGCCTGCTCGGTGAGTGGCGTGAAGCGATGCAGGGTGACGACGAGGAAAAAACAGCAGCCTTGCTGAATTCTCTTCAGTTTTCGGTCAATGCGATTGCTAGTGGCTTAAGAACGACGGGTTAAGATCCGGGCTGTGCCGTGTCTGACGAGATAAGCTCACTGAGTGATTCTGCAAACCACGCCGCCTGACTGAAATCTAGAATACTGGTCAGCCGGTTTGGCACGGCGAGCACCTCCATACCTGCAGCATGAGCGGCGTGCATGCCGTTGTGTGAATCTTCAATGACAAGGCAGTCAAATGGCTCGACATTTAATTGCCGCGCTGCTTCAAGGAAAAGGTCAGGTGCCGGTTTGATTTTGGGCGCGTCACCTCGGCAGACGGTGGTGTTGACCAGAGGCATCAAGTCGAGTTTGTTCATCCAGCCATCAACCCAACGATGTGATGAGCTTGATACGATCGCGGATGGGGAGTGTTCCAGTTTTTTAAGTAACTCTGCCGCTCCGGGCATGGGTTCGGCGTCTTCTAAGTCACGCGTCAGTTCGACCTGACGCTCGGCGTTGATTTTGTCCCAATCAAAAGTTTCCCCAGTGAGTTCCTCTAGGTAGGCAGGTGGTGACCAGGTATCAAAATCAGAACCAATGCAGCGGATGTAAATATCTTGTGATAGTTCATGTCCCTGACTTTGGAAAACACGTCGCCATGTTTGATAGATCGGCCACTCACTATCAATAATGACGCCGTCAAAGTCGATGAGTACGGCGGCAGCATTCGTGATGGCGTCGGCAATGGAATTGAAATTAGAATTGAAATTAGAATTGAAATTGGAGTTGGACTTGAACTTGGAATCTTTGCGGTCTTTTTGCACGCAGGCAGGCTTGCTTGTGCGGGGTGCTGAATCAAGCAGTAAGTCGAAGGAATATGAGTCAATGCTGGCCAGCTTCTGTAGAGCTCAGTTGAGAATCTCCTTGGCATGGTGGGGTGGGGTATTAACGTGAATTTAGCTCTAGTCATCAGTGCATAGCTGCGGTGAAGCTTCATCATTCAATGCGTAAACAATGACATCCTCTGAATCAGCCGATTTATTTGCGCGCTCTTGGTCACTGTATGATCATATTACTGAGCATAATTACATGTTTCATCAGGAGATCTATGCTGAGCTCTCTGAGTTATTGAAGCAGCGCCACGATGCCGGCCAATATCGCATGCTTGATCTTGGCTGTGGCAATGCTCGCTATCTGGTGCCTGCCCTCATGGAGTCCTTGCCCGGCCATTATCAAGGTGTCGACCTCTCCCAAACCGCCCTCGATGAAGCAGCTGATTACCTTGTCAAACTACCTAGTGTAACATTAACCCATGGTGATTTACTCCGTGCGGTGGAATCCACATCAGATAAATGGGATGTCATCTTCACTGGTTATGCGCTGCATCACCTGCCGGCGGAAGATAAGGCGAAGTTTTTTCAAGCCGCCGCGAGATGCTTATCGGCTGGCGGTTGGTTGGTGATGGTCGATGTCGTTCGGCAAGAACGGCAGAGCAGGGAGCATTACCTAGAGGGGTATTTGAAATTCATGCGTGAGACCTGGAGCAAGGTTCCTCCCGACCAGCTCGACGAAGCTTGTGCTCATGTGGAAAGCTATGACTATCCGGAGACCTTATCAGATCTCAATGAGATGGCTCGTGTGGCAGGCTTAAACAAAAACCATGTGATCAGCAGACACGGGCCACATTACACGGTTATTTTTTCTCGGGAGGGTGCTGAAAGTTCGGGAGCTAGTATGAGCTGAATATTAGGAATCAGGCTCGACGAGTGCCTTGCTTATGGTATGCGAGGAATTCGATGAAAAGAAATAAGGCTGCTACTCTGAGTAGCAGCCTTGATCGGGAATGAGTGACATTCATGATCCGCTGATTGTATGCGGGTATGATTACTCCGGCAGGTCGCGGGTCTTGTAGCCGGTAATAAACAAAGTATCTTCCTCGAATTCCGTTACCTGACCAATGGTTTCCGTTTCGGATGAACTACCATTGCCAGTTAAGCCTACCACGACGCCATTGCGCTTGATGATTTTAAGTGTGATGACAAAATTATCAACGGTAAATACTGGGTCAGTGATGGGTATTCCTCCGATTTTTGTGAGGCGGATTTTGCCGGTGGTAGCATTAACGACTCCGAAGATGCTTGTCCTTTCTCTAATATAATCGCCAACATTATTGTCATCTTCATCCCAGTCTTGAAGCCAGCCGCTGAAGCGGAGCTTGCCTGCACTGTTTGCAAAAACTCTGCCGCGACCGAGCTCTCCTTCGGTCTCTGCGAAAACACGATCACCGTTGATAAACACCACTTCGTCTTCAACGAGAGCAATCTTGTAGAAACCGGTGAAAGGATCTTCCTGGGCCGATAGTGGGACAAAGACCGCTCCCAAAACGGTAATGAAGGATAATAATTTTTTCATAATATGATCACGGTTACCTGCCCATCATCGGGAAATCAAGTTAGATTTTGATGCTTATCTGTTACTGATTATAAAGCCATCCTGACAAAAAGGCTCGAGGCATTGTTCTATATTGGGTGAGCTTGTCCGCATCATGCGAGAGAGCTGCCAACAGTGTCTTGGACAATTAAGGCTCAGTGGATACCTCACTGCTGTATCCTATATCTATGAGAATAGAGGTATCGATGTTGTTGAAATTCTCCGATATCCACTGATCTGCTGCTCCACGGTTCTGGTCCCGCCAGTCTGAGAGTATGTCCTTGGTGACGGTCTGCCGGTAATTGTCATCACCCAGGGCTTGGGCGTATTGGATAGCAATGGCTGGTTCCTGGTCACGTGTAATTTCAGCAAGCTGGATGTAGGCCTGGTCCCTATGTTCAGGGCTTAGGCTGTTGTTAACCCACTCAGTGGCAGCATTGATATCGGTATTTGTCCACTGTAGGAGCAGTGCATCGAGATTGGATTCGATGTTCTCAAGATTGTCACTGCGCATGACATATTCTGTGGCTCGTGCGGGATCTTTTCTTGCCAGGCGATGAATGATCGCCAGCTGAGCGTCCGGCTGAAGATCCTGGGGTGTATTGGTCTCCACCCACTGCATGGCAGCCTCGAGATTTTGTTGTGCATAGATGTTAACGAACTCCATGGTCGCTAGATAGTCAGGTGTCTCGCCGTATGAGTAAGCAGCAATATGCTGACCGGCAGCAGCAGGGTCCTGCCTCGTCCATGAGATGATGGTATTTTGAAATGCGCCATGATCATCTGTTTGCTTGAAATAGCTGCCTGACCATTGCAGGGCGTTTTCCGGAGCACTCGTGGACCATTGCTTCGCCAGTGCGATGGATGCAGTGGTGAGTAATTGCTGAGGCATGGTTTTATTTTGTAGGATCCAAGTGCCGGCAGCAGCGGGGTCCTGTTTTGCCCACTGGTCAAATACGATGGCCATGGCCCTCCTTTGCAGGCTTCCCGGGGCCATGTTGAGCACTTCCGCAATGGCGTCGGAAGGGGACTGACTGGCCAGTTTAAGAAGCTCAGCGAGCTGAGTATCTTGTTCCGCCCTTTTATGAGACTTCCCGGAAAGTCTGGTTTTGTCTCCAGGCAATGCACCTTTTTGGCCAGCGGCATCTAGCCCCACTGCTGTTTTGGGAGAAAGAGTGTAGGTGAGAGAATTTTCAGACCGATGTTTCTCTGAAAGCCCCTCTGTTTTCTCACCCAACTTATGGTAAGCGAGGAATGCAATGGCAAGAAATAAGGCTGCTACAATGAGTAGCAGCCTTGACCGGAAATGAGTAAAGCCCATGGTTGGTCTGATTTTATCTGAGAATTATTACTCAGGCTCAGGCAGCTCGCGAGTCTTGTATCCCACGACCCTCAAAGTATCGCTGAGGTCGATGGTCTCCCCGCCCTCCCCAGTCTCGCTCCAAGAAGCACGTCCAATGCCTGTAAGACCTACAACGACATCACCGCGCTTAATAATCCTGATATTGATGGTGAAATTTTCTTCGGCAGCCAAATCCGAAACGAGCTCTCCCCCGATTTTGATGAGGCGGACTTTGCCCGTGTTGGAATTGACGATTCCCACAAGTGCAATGCGCTCCTTAATAAGTTCACCAGTTACGTCGTCTTCATCATAGCCGTTGAGCAACCCGCTGAAGCGCAGCTTACCATTGCTGTTTACAAAAACCCTACCACTGCCATACTCTCCATCGAGATCTTGGTATATAATATCGTCACCAATCTTATCTACGAATTCTGTGGTGAGTGAAAGCTTGTAAAAACCGGTGAGTGGGTCGGCTTGAGTTTTTGGGGTGATGGCCAAAGCCATAACCATGATAGATATTGTTAGTAATAATTTCATAACGAGAACATCATGCCAATGGGGTCATGATTCCGTCAATGCTTTTTAATTTGGGTTCTCTTGATATTTAAGTGGTCCGTAAGCGAGCTAGGGAGTATTTTTACATTGAGGGGATACGAGATTGTTCAATGAGTTGTTTTCGCCCTTTGCGTGCTTGCCTAATCTGTCCAGCATGGCGCTGTGAGCGAGCTTCCGCAGATTGATTATCCTGACCTCCCCGTGGCACAGCGCCGTGATGAGATCATGGAGGCAATGCGTGGGCATCAGGTGGTGATCGTTGTCGGGGAGACGGGCAGCGGCAAAACAACGCAGCTGCCGAAGATGGCCTATGAACTAGCCTGTGAGGAGGGTAAGAAAGGCAGAATAGGCTGTACTCAGCCGAGGAGGTTAGCAGCGGCAACGGTGGCGCGCCGAGTAGCTGAGGAGATGGGCACGGAACTGGGTGAGCGGGTGGGCTATCAGGTGAGGTTCGTGGAAAAGGTCAAGGAGACAACCAACATTAAGTTCATGACGGACGGCATCCTGCTGGCTGAAACGCAGCGAGACCGTAATTTGAAGCAATACGATACCCTGATCATCGATGAGGCACATGAGAGAAGCCTCAATATTGATTTCATGTTGGGTTTCTTGAAGAACTTGCTGCAGCGGCGCAAGGACCTGCGAGTGGTGGTGAGTTCTGCCACACTTGATGCGGGCATGTTTTCTGAGTATTTTGACGGTGCACCAGTAGTAAACGTGGAGGGCAGGACATTTCCGGTAGAGGATCATTATCTGCCGCCGCAGACAGATCGCGAAGATCTGCCTGGTCACGTGATGCGGGCGGTCGAATACGTGAGTGATTTGGATAGTCGCGGAGACCTGCTCATTTTCCTGCCAGGCGAGCGTGAAATCAGGGAGTGTGCTGACGCTTTGGAGGGCAGGAATTTTCCGGGCACGGATATTCTGCCCCTCTTTGCTAGGCTCGGGCTTGATGCCCAGGAGCGTGTCTTTCGTGCTGATGGGCCTAATCGGCGCGTGGTGCTGGCTACCAACGTAGCGGAGACGTCGGTGACGATTCCAGGCATTGTTTATGTGATCGATAGTGGTATGGCGCGGGTGAGTCGGTGGAATCCTGCGCGGCAGATTCAGAGACTACAGGTGGAGCAGATTAGCCAGGCAAGTGCGCGACAGCGTAGGGGGCGCTGCGGTAGGGTCTCAGAGGGCGTATGTGTGCGGCTTTATAGTGAAGAGGTGCATGAGTCTGCTGATGAATACACGGATCCTGAAATAAGGAGGAGCTCACTTGCTGGGGTGATCCTGCGGATGAAGTCGTTGAAACTTCCGGACGTACGTCAGTTTCCTTTTTTAAGTCCGCCCTCAGCACGTGCGATCAGCGAGGGGCATCGGACCCTAGAAGAGGTGGAGGCGATGGCGGAAGATGGAAGCCTCACCGATATGGGTTACAAGTTGGCAAGACTTCCGCTTGATCCACGCTTGGGCAGAATGTTGATCGAGGCATCACGGCGTAAGGTTCTCGATTCTGTATTGGTCATGGTGGGTGGCATGAGTGTGATGGACGTGCGTGAGCGACCTCAGGAAAAGCAGGCCGAGGCTGACAATGCGCATAAGAAGTTTAATGATGCGCAGTCTGATTTTCTGACTCTGCTGCATATTTGGTCTGCTGTTTCCACGTTTCGTGATAAAAAAGGCTTTAAGCGCAATCAGCTACGGAAGTATTGCAAACAAAACTTTCTGAGTTTCCGTAGGGTGCTTGAGTGGGATCAGATTGTTAGGGAGTTGAGCCGCTTGGTGCGTGATACTCTGAAGGTGAAGACGGCAGCACTACCGGCTGACCGAAAGCAGTGGGGTGATGAGGATGAGATGCACAAGTCGCTGATGGCAGGTATTCCGATGCAGTTTGGTTTCTGGGATAAGGAGAAGCGCACTTATCGTGGCACGGGCGGGCGGGAATTTGCGATCTTTCCAGGTTCGGGCTTGTTTGGTAAGAAGAAGGTGGAGTGGTTGTTGGGTTTTGAGCTGGTCGAGACCACGCGTGTCTGGGCAAGGAAGGTTTCTGCGATTGATGTGAAGTGGGTGGAGGAGATGGTGCCTCACCTTTGCCGTCATCGCTACCACTCACCAGTCTGGGACGAACATCAGGGCGCGGTGTATGGCAAGGAGACCGTGCTCTGCGGCGGTTTGACGATTGTTGATGGGCGTAAGGTTTTTTACGGCCGGGTTAGCCCAGAAGATGCGCATGAGGTTTTTGTCAGAGAGGCTATCCTTGGGGGTGGCCTGCGAACACGGGGCGAGTTTCTTGTCCGATTAGACGAAGTGCGTGATGAGATTGAGGGCGCTGAGCACAAGCTGCGCCGCGCCGGTGGTCTGTGGTCAGATGAAGCGGTGTTTGATTTTTTCTCAGCACGGATTCCGGGGCATATTTGCACGGCTAAGGCATTTCAGAAATGGCGCACGACGGCTAACAACGAAGAGCAGCTGATGCTCACTGTGCAAGATTGCATCTGGGGTGAAATGGAAGATCTGACTGATTTTCCCGATTGTGTGCATCACGGTGAGCTGAGCTATGATGTCAGCTACGCGGATAATCCCGGGGGGCGGGCAGACGGGGTGGTGTTTGAGATCAGCCTAGATCAGGTCGTTGATTTTCCAGATCATATTATCAGCTGGGGAGTCTCTGGTATTTTGGAGGAGCGGGTGTATCTGTTAGTGAGGTCGCTACCGAAGAGTCAGCGGCAGGTTTGTTCGCCAGCGAGGGACGTGGCACAAGCTTTTGTGACGGAGTGGAAGGACTGGGAGCCAGCGCGGCAGCTGAAAGTGGAACTGGCCGATTTCCTCTCGAAAAAAAGTGGTCATATTATCGAGCCTGAGATGTTTGATGAGGATCGACTGGCCGATAATTTAAGGCCTAAGCTTCGTGTCTGGAGTGATCAGGAAGAGGAGCTTGCGTATACTGAGTCTGTCGAGGAGATGAGGCAAAACCTTGCGGGCATGATGAGGGAGAAGCTCGAGGTTCAGGTCAATGAGGAGTGGGAGATGACGGGTGGCGAAGGCTGGGATTTTGGCGAGGTTCCAGAGGAGGCAGAGCAGGGGGTATTTCCTGCCTTGGTGGATGAAGGTGAGGCCGTTGGTATGCGTGCGTATTTGGACCGTGCCATGGCAGATGAAAGTCACCGTGCTGGCTGTGTGCGCTTATTACTGATCAATCAGGCGAGCCATTGTGAATACGTCATCAAGAAGTTTCCTCTCGGCATGGCAGGTAAGCTGATGTTACCGGTGATGGAGAACAAGAATGGTGAGGCTCTTGAGCAGATGTTACGCGTCTCCTGTGAGGGAGCTCTGGGCAGTCCCTTGCCGCGGAATGAGGAGGATTTTTTGGCGGCATCTGACAGGGGGAAAGGAGAGCTTTTTCACTGTGCGGAGAACATTGCTCATGGATTTGAGGATATGTGTGAGAGTCGTGGGCGGGTCTCAGAATGGATGGAAGATCATCGTAATGACCGGCACTTGCAGGTGGTGGTCGAGGACTTGGAGGAGGAAATGGATTGGTTGTTGGCGAGTGGTTTTATCTGGCGGGCGGGCTACGAGAGATTTTGTAAATATGGACGTTATTTCCATGCGATGGAAGAACGACTAGTGCGTTTGCAGAGTTTGCCTCAGGTGAAGGATGATGAGAAGCGCGAGAGGGTGCAGCATTTATGGAGTCCATGGTACGCGGCATGGAAAGCGGATCCTAATGATGTCAAGCTGTGGCCGTGTGGTTGGCAGCTCATGGAGTGGCGTGCATCTGAGTTTGCCCCTGGATTGCGACGCAGGACTAAGGTTTCGCAAAAACGCATCCGTATCATGATGGATGACCTCGACATCCGGTAGCCGCAATGTAGGCTCGCAACGCGTGAGCATGGATAAGCAGATAGCAAAGCAGAACGTTCAGTTTATTGCAAAGAAGCTGGGTTTTGATGATTGCCGCATATCACGAGCCAAGGTGGCTACGCATGCTGAGGAGTATAAGCGCTGGATCAAGGACGGCTGTGCTGGTGACATGAAGTGGCTTGAGCGCAATGTGGAGCGCCGTGTGGATCCCGCCAAGGTGCTTGAGGGCGCGTTTTCAGTGGTGAGCTTGGCGATGAATTATTTTCCGGGAGCTGAGGATCCAGATGTAGATTACCGCATTGCGCGTT
>Ga0206129_10002661_pt1 | contig 21738 bp, 14 predicted proteins | sample Helgoland_Spring_8_FD_148616 | JGI IMG/M metagenome (GOLD analysis project Ga0206129, IMG submission 148616) | Pelagic subsurface seawater microbial communities from Kabeltonne, Helgoland, North Sea - Helgoland_Spring_Bloom_20160502_2 | ecosystem: Environmental > Aquatic > Marine > Epipelagic ...
CTTCCGCTCCAGGATGCGACGAGCCGACATCGAGGTGCCAAACCTCCCCGTCGATGTGAACTCTTGGGGGAGATTAGCCTGTTATCCCTAGAGTAACTTTTATCCGTTGAGCGACGGCCTTTCCACGCAGCACCGTCGGATCACTAAAACCGACTTTCGTCTCTGCTTGACATGTCAGTCTCGCAGTCAAGCTCCCTTATGCTTTTACACTCTATGGTTGATTTCCGTCCAACCTGAGGGAACCTTTGTGCACCTCCATTACCTTTTGGGAGGTGACTGCCCCAGTCAAACTGCCCGCCTGAAACTGTCGTCTTACCGGATAACGGTTAAGACTGAGCTTTCTAGCTTACCAAGAGTGGTATCTCACTGATGGCTCCCCTCTTCCCGGAAGAAAAGGTTCGTAGCCTCCCACCTAAGCTGCGCAAAATAAGCTTGAAAGCAATTCCAGGTTACAGTAAAGCTTCATAGGGTCTTTCTGTCCGTGTGCAGGTAAGCCGCATCTTCACAGCTAGTTTTATTTCACCGAGTCTCTCTCTGAGACAGTATCCAGATCGTTACACCTTTCGTGCGGGTCGGAACTTACCCGACAAGGAATTTCGCTACCTTAGGACAGTTATAGTTACTGCCGCCGTTCACCAGGGCTTCAGTTGTCAGCTTCATCCGAAGATTGACCAACTTCTTTAACCTTCTGGCACTGGGCAGGTGTCAGCCCCCATACTTCGTCTTGCGACTTTGCGGAGACCTGTGTTTTTGGTAAACAGTCGCCTGGATCTCTTCACTGCGGCCCTTTACAGGGCACTCTTTCTTCCGAAGGTACAGAGCCAATTTGCCGAGTTCCTTAGAGAGAGTTATCTCGCTCCCCTTAGTTTATTCAACCCACTCACCTGTGTCGGTTTACGGTACAGGTATTGTTTTCTCAAAGTCGAATGAGCTTTTCTTGGAAAAAATGTTCAACCATTAGTGTGTGACTTCCAAGCTGCCAAGCCTGGACACAAAAAAGGTGTGCATTTGTTCGTCCCTCAGGACTAAGAAAACAATAGTGAAGGAATATAAACCTTCTTGCCATCCATTACGCCTTTCGGCCTCATGTTAGGTCCTGACTAACCCTCTGCGGACGAGCCTTGCAGAGGAACCCTTAAGTTTTCGGGGCATTGGATTCTCACCAATGTTTTCGTTACTCAATCTGACATTCTCACTTCCGCACTGTCCACCGCTGCTTACGCGCTTGGCTTCCCCCCATGCGGAACGCTCCTCTACCACATAGCACTTTAAGTGTCTATATCCACAGCTTCGGCAAAAAACTTAGTTCCGGTCATTTTCGGCGCAAAAACGCTTGATCAGTGAGCTATTACGCACTCCTTAGAGGATGGCTGCTTCTAGGCAAACCTCCTGATTGTCACTGCATTTTCACCTCCTTTGCCACTTAGTTTTTATTTAGGAGCCTTAGCTGGTGGTCTGGGCTGTTTCCCTCTTGACTACGAAGCTTGTCCCCCGCAGTCTCACTGGTAGATTGAAATCATTTCCGGTATTCTTAGTTTGCAAAAGATTGGTACCGCTTTCGCAGCCCGCACCTAAACAGAGCTTTACCCCCGGAAAGTTCATAATATACCGCTGCGCCTCAACGCATTTCGAGGAGAACCAGCTAGCTCCAAGTTCGATTGGCATTTCACCCCTAACCATAACTCATCCGTCGATTTTTCAACATCGGTCGGTTCGAACCTCCACTTCGTATCACCAAAGCTTCATTCTGGTCGTGGTTAGATCACCTGGGTTCGGGTCTAGAAGACGGGACGTGTTGCCCTATTCAGACATGCTTTCGCTTTGGCTTCGATTAAATATCTTAACCTGCCACGTCTCCTAAGTCGCCAGATCATTCTTCAACAGGCATGCGGTCAGATGTGTTCATCCTCCCACTAATTGTAAACATACGGTTTCATGTTCTATTTCACTCCATTTAAAATGGTTCTTTTCATCTTTCCCTCGCGGTACTTTTCGCTATCGGTGACCTAGGAGTATTTAGTCTTACGAGGTGGTCCTCGCGAATTCATACGGGATTTCACGTGTCCCATACTACTCGGGAGCCAAACGGTAAAAGAACACGATTCAACGACTGGACTTTCACCATCTATGGTACAGGTTTCAGCTGTTTCGTTTCTCATGTAATGTTCTACCTTGGTGTTTGGTCCCATAACCTGACAAAAACTTAACGTTTTTCTCTTTTAGACTGGTCCCATTTCGCTCGCCGCTACTTTGGGAATCGCTTTTGCTTTCTTTTCCTTCAGCTACTAAGATGTTTCAGTTCACTGAGTTGACTTTCTCTTCTCTATGAATTCAAGAAGGAATGTTTAAGGTTGCCCTATTCGGGAATCTCCGGATCAACGTATACGTCCTACTCCCCGAAGCATTTCGTCGGTTGTCACGCCCTTCATCGGCTCTAGGTCCCTAGATCTCCACCATATGTCCTTTATTGATTGATTTCTTTTGTTTAAGTTAAATACCGCAATTCATTGACCTTAAAAAGGTCTTGGCTGGAGGTAAGCGGACTCGAACCGCTGACGTCTGCCTTGCAAAGGCAGCGCTCTACCAACTGAGCTATACCCCCGTGCCATGGGCTATGCTGGACTTGAACCAGCGACCTCACCCTTATCAGGGGTGCGCTCTAACCACCTGAGCTAATAGCCCGATCAAGACGACTTATTAAATCGTCTCGATATGGTTGTATTTGTTTTTCATTTAAGGAGGTATTCCAGCCACACCTTCCAGTACGGCTACCTTGTTACGACTTCACCCTAGTCACCAACTCTGCCTTCGGCGTCCTCGTCCTTTACAGGTTCGAGTAACGACTTAGGGAAGGGTCGACTTCCATGGTGTGACGGGCAGTGTGTACAAGACCCGGGAACGTATTCACCGCTGTATGCTGACCAGCGATTACTAGCGATTCCACCTTCATGTACTCGAGTTGCAGAGTACAATCCGAACTGAGATCGAGTTTATGAGATTGGCATACCTTCGCAGGTTAGCGACCCTTTGTCTCGACCATTGTAGTACGTGTGTAGCCCAGGATGTAAGGGGCATGCTGACTTGACATCATCCACACCTTCCTCCGATGTTGATCGGCAGTTTCTCTTAAGCACTGTAAACAGCAACAAGAGACATGGGTTGCGCTCGTTACAAGACTTAACTTGACATTTCACAACACGAGCTGACGACAGCCATGCACCACCTGTAATTCCATCCCGAAGGAGGCTTCTCTTTCAAGAAGTTTTGAAATTATTTCAAACCCTGGTAAGGTTTTTCGCGTTGCATCGAATTAAACCACATACTCCACCGCTTGTGCGGGTCCCCGTCAATTCCTTTGAGTTTCACTTTTGCAAGCGTAATCCCCAGGCGGAAAACTTCACGCGTTAGCTTGACCACCGCTCCATATATTGGCTCGACAGTGAGTTTTCATCGTTTACGGCTGAAATTACTAGGGTATCTAATCCTAATCACTCCTTCAGCTTTCGTCTCTGAGCGTCAGGAAAAGCCCAGTACAGTGCCTTCGCCATATTGGTGTTCCTTCCGATATCTACGCATTTCACCGCTCCACCGGAAATTCCCTGTACCTCTACTTTCCTCAAGTCTAGAAGTTTCTTTTGCGGAGCCTCAGTTGAGCTGAAGTATTTCACAAAAGACTTTCTAAACCGCCTACAGACTCTTTACGCCCAATCATTCCGAATAACACTTGCATCCTCTGTCTTACCGCGGCTGCTGGCACAGAGTTAGCCGATGCTTATTCCTCGAATACCGTCATTTTTTTCTTCTTCGAGAAAAGAAGTTTACAACCCACGGGCCTTCATCCTTCACGCAGCGTCGCTCCGTCAGACTTTCGTCCATTGCGGAAAATTCCCCACTGCTGCCTCCCGTAGGAGTCTGGGCCGTGTCTCAGTCCCAATGTGGCTGTCCATCCTCTCAGACCAGCTACTGATCGTCGCCTTGGTGTGCCATTACCACCCCAACAAGCTAATCAGACGCAAGATCGTCTCTCGGCGAAATTCTTTCACTCCACAGCATATTGGGTATTAGCTCCCGTTTCCAGAAGTTATCCCCAACCGAAAGGTAGATTCTTACGTGTTCCTCACCCGTTCGCCACTCGTCCAAATCCCGAAGGATTCTTTCGCGTTCGACTTGCATGTGTTATGCACGCTGCCAGCGTTCCTTCTGAGCCAGGATCAAACTCTCCATGATGTGTTTTGAAACGCATTAATTGCTTTCGGTTATAACTATAAAGAAAGACAGGGTATTTATTTAGAGGTCTGCCTCTTTCGATATTTCTTTTCGGTATTTTATGAATTCAAATACATAGACCGTAATATGTATTCTAGTTTACGACGTTTAAATTCAATATCTGTAAAACTTAGTTAGATTTATTTATTATGGGTTGTTAATGTTGGTTTCATACCATATTATTCGACCTCTGTGGTGTAAGGACGTTGAGTTGCTTAATCCTAGTTAGCTGAGACCTTAGCCGAACTTGAAGTGATTTGTGGTTTTTCTATTTTGATTTTACATATCACGTCTTTATTGTATCTTGTGTATGCACTTTATCGAGGTATATGTAATAGAGTGAGAACGTTCCGTATTTGCATGGTTATTTACAGAATAACTCAAAGTCAAATATTAAATATTATAAGAAGATCATTATTGATCAAATGCCTTTGTATATAAGGATTTTCGAGTTAACCATTGCAGTTAATTCTACCAAAAAGATTCGAGTTACCTCCTACCTTTTATTTCAATCTTTTAACTTTTGGCTTCATTATTTCTTATGTTTTGTTTTGACGGATTAATTGTGTTTTTCGCTCCACTATACGTTATTTTGGCAAATGCCATGAATGTATAGTCAAGTTTGTTTTCGGGCAAGGAGGGATTCGAACCCCCGACACTGTAGTTCGTAGCCACATACTCTATCCAGCTGAGATACATGCCCTGTTTGATTGCTAGTGTAGCAAAAAACCTGGATGGTGTCTTACTTTTTTTTTTTGACGTCGTTTATTCTAGTTTTAAATTTTTATTGTATGTTTGTTGGGCCTTCATACGAAGGCCCAGTTAGTAGTTTCAAATGTTTATTGGTGTGTCAAAAACATGCCAATAAGTCTTGAGTATTAGTCAAGAGGACGCATTGAAAGTACTGGCTCTGTATCACGATCAATTCCTTTCTCGAATCCAGCAGCCGCTGCACGTGCACGTCCTGCGTGCCAAAGGTGTCCAACAAAGAAGAAGAAACCTAATACGTAGTGTGACGTTGCAAGCCAACTACGTGGGTTTACGAAGTTTGTTGAGTTAATTTCAGTTGCTACACCACCTACAGAGTTAAGAGATCCTAACGGTGCGTGTGTCATGTATTCAGCTGAACGACGCTCTTGCCATGGTTGAATATCGTTCTTGAGTTTTGATAAATCAAGCCCGTTTGGTCCACGAAGTGGCTCAACCCATGGAGCACGCATATCCCAGAAACGCATAGTTTCTCCACCGAAGATAATTTCTCCAGTTGGTGAACGCATGAGGTATTTACCTAATCCAGTTGGTCCCTGTGCTGAAGCAATGTTTGCTCCTAAACGCTGGTCACGAACGAGGAATGTAAATGCCTGTGCTTGTGAAGCCTCTGGTCCAGTTGGTCCAAAGAATTCTGAAGGGTAAACAGTGTTGTTAAACCATACCATTACTGCTGCTACGAATGCCATTACTGACACTGCTGCAATACTGTATGAAAGGTACGCTTCACCAGACCATACGAAAGCACGACGTGCCCATGCGAATGGCTTTGTGAAGATGTGCCATAAACCACCAAGGATCTCGATTGTTCCGATCCAAATGTGTCCACCGATTACATCTTCCATGTTATCTACACTAACAATCCAACCATCACCACCGAATGGTGATTTAAGTAAGTATCCAAAGATTACTCCTGGGTTACCAGTTGGGTAGTTAATTACACGCACATCACCTCCTCCTGGAGCCCATGTGTCGTAAATACCACCGAAGTACATTGCTTTCCATACAAGAAGCCAAGCACCAAATCCAAGGAGTACGAGGTGAATTCCTAAGATTGTTGTCATTTTGTTCTTGTCTTTCCAAAGGTATCCAAAGAATGGGTACGATTCTTCAAGTGTTTCTGGTCCAATAATTGAGTGGTAAACACCACCAAAACCTAAAACAGCTGATGAAATAAGGTGAAGAACTCCAGAAACGAAGTATGGGAATGTGTCAAGAACTTCCCCACCAGGACCAACACCATAACCAAGTGTTGCAAGGTGCGGGAGAAGGATTAATCCTTGCTCATACATTGGCTTCTCAGGTACGAAGTGTGCAACCTCAAAGAGGTTCATAGCTCCAGCCCAGAATACAATAAGTCCTGCGTGTGCAACGTGTGCACCAAGAAGTTTACCAGAAAGGTTGATAAGACGAGCGTTTCCAGACCACCAAGCGAACCCAGTAGATTCTTGATCTCGACCACCAACAACAAGAGTTGAATTAAAGAGCGTTTCCACGTGGAAGTACCTCCTCAGGGAATACAAGGTTTTCATGAGGCTGATCTTGAGCTGCCATCCATGCACGGATTCCTTCGTTAAGAAGAATGTTCTTCGTGTAGAATGTTTCGAACTCAGGATCTTCTGCAGCACGGATCTCTTGTGATACGAAGTCGTATGCACGGAGGTTAAGTGCTAATCCTACTACTCCAAGTGCTGACATCCATAACCCAGTAACAGGTACGAAGAGCATGAAGAAGTGAAGCCAACGCTTGTTTGAGAAAGCTACACCGAAAATCTGTGACCAGAAACGGTTAGCCGTTACCATTGAGTAAGTCTCTTCTGCTTGAGTTGGGTTGAATGCACGGAATGTGTTTGAACCATCACCATCTTCGAAAAGTGTGTTCTCTACAGTTGCTCCGTGAATTGCACAAAGAAGTGCTGCACCGAGTACACCAGCTACTCCCATCATGTGGAATGGGTTAAGTGTCCAGTTGTGGAAACCTTGGAAGAAAAGAATAAAACGGAAAATTCCAGCTACACCAAATGATGGTGCAAAGAACCAACCTGATTGCCCAAGTGGGTAAATAAGGAATACAGATACAAACACAGCAATTGGTGCTGAGAATGCAATCGCGTTGTATGGACGAATTTGTACTGCACGAGCAATTTCAAATTGACGAAGCATAAATCCGATTAATCCAAATGCTCCGTGAAGAGCTACGAATGTCCATAATCCACCAAGTTGACACCAACGTGTGAAGTCACCTTGTGCTTCTGGTCCCCAAAGGAGAAGAAGTGAGTGTGCCATCGCGTTTGATGGCGTTGATACTGCTGAAGTGAGGAAGTTACACCCTTCAAGGTATGAACTTGCTAAACCGTGTGTGTACCATGAAGTTACGAATGTTGTTCCAGTAAGCCATCCACCAAGTGCAAAGTATGCACATGGGAATAATAAAAGTCCAGACCAACCTACGAATACGAAACGGTCACGCTTAAGCCAGTCATCTACGTTGTCGAACCAACCACGTTCCTGTTCAACTTTACCAAGAGCAATAGTCATGCTATTTACCTAATTAAATCATCATTTCATTGCATAACCTATTTAAGACATACACGCTTAACCAAGTTGTATAGAGCAATACTTTGTTTCAACTAGTACTAGTTTAGTCGATGGCATAAACTTCAGACAACTTTTTTAGTGAATCCTTGCGAAAAAGTTCGAATGGTTTGGTTTTTTTAAGTTTAGTTTGAAGGTACGCGTACAAAGTGTACGCGTACCTCATGTTATTCCTTAAGAACCGCTATTATTTTGCAATACGCGGTGGCTCACGGAAAAAGATAGCAAAGAAGAGAACTCCAAGAGTTCCCACAAGTAAGAAAGTATAAACAAGAGCTTCCATAATATTTTTTCCTCTGAATTAAATTTACACAGCTTGACGACGCGTTGTTACATCTCCAAGTTTTTGGAATGCACCAAATTCTACCTGTTCGTCTAATTCTGGATCAATACCAGCAAATACGTCACGGAAGATCGTACGTGATCCGTGCCAAATGTGTCCAAAGAAGAAAAGGAGTGCGAAGCTTACGTGTGCAAACGTAAACCATGCACGTGGGCTACTACGGAATACACCATCCGATTGAAGAGTTGCGCGGTCAAATTCAAAAACTTCACCGAGTTGTGCACGACGTGCATACTTTTTCACTGTTGCTGGATCAGTAAAACTTAATCCATCAAGTTCTCCACCGTAGAATGATACATTTACTCCAACTTGCTCAATTGAGTACTTTGATTCTGCACGACGGAATGGTACGTCAGCACGTACAACACCATCACTATCTGTAAGAATTACAGGGAATGTTTCAAAGAACGTTGGCATTCGACGTACAAAGAGCTCACGCCCTTGCTTGTCTGTAAATGTCGCGTGTCCTAACCAACCTGCAGCAATACCATCACCGTTGTCCATTGGTCCTGAACGGAAAAGTCCACCTTTCGCTGGGTTGTTTCCGATGTAATCGTAGAACGCAAGTTTTTCTGGAATGTTTGACCATGCATCAGAAAGTGATGCACCACCAGCTACACTTGTTTGTACACGCTTTTCAATTTCTTGTTGGAAGAAACCTTGATCCCATTGGTAACGAGTTGGTCCAAAAAGTTCAATTGGTGTTGCAGCACATCCGTACCACATAGTTCCACCAACTACAAACGCTGCCCAGAATACCGCTGCAATACTACTTGAGAGTACTGTTTCTACGTTACCCATACGTAAACCTTTGTAAAGACGCTGTGGAGGACGAACACTTAAGTGGAAAAGTCCTGCAAGAATTCCAACAATACCAGCTGCAATGTGGTGCGCTGCGATTCCACCAGGGTTGTAAGGATCAAATCCTTCTGCTCCCCATGCTGGAGCCACTGGCTCACATCCACCTGTAAGACCGTATGGATCAGACACCCAGATACCAGGTCCAAAAAGACCAGTTACGTGGAATGCACCAAATCCAAAACAAAGAACCCCTGAAAGGAAAAGGTGAATACCAAAAATCTTTGGAAGGTCTAATGCTGGAGCTTGAGTACGTGGGTCACGGAAAAGTTCAAGATCCCAGAATACCCAGTGCCAAATTGCTGCAAGGAAAAGAAGTCCAGAAAGAATAATGTGCGATGCCGCAACTCCTTCGTAACTCCAAATTCCTGCATTGCTAGTGCTTTCACCATCAATTGTCCATCCACCCCATGATGTAGATACACCAAGACGTGTCATGAACGGAAGAACAAACATACCTTGACGCCACATTGGGTTTAATACTGGATCTGAAGGGTCAAATACTGATAATTCATATAATGCCATTGATCCAGCCCAACCTGCTACTAATGCAGTGTGCATAAGGTGTACTGCAATTAAACGACCCGGGTCATTTAATACTACAGTGTGTACACGGTACCACGGTAATCCCATAAGCTACCTCTTAATATTCTAATAATTTACTGACTTTCTATACAAAAGTATAACATAGAATTGTGAACAGAACCAATTTAGATATAAACTCCAGTGAAATACTTTGAACTCAATGGTCTTTCTTCTTTTTTTTATAGTACGTAGGCTGACAAATGGAGCTCTCAACTGAGAGCTCCATGGAAAAATTATTCCAGTTTTGCTAGGCCTGTAGGCTCTTTTTAAAGAGGTCCTGAGATTCCTTGCTTACGAATCATAAGGAAGTGCATAAGCATGAATACAGCTGCAAGAAGCGGGAGTACAAATGTGTGTAAACTGTAGAAACGTGTAAGAGTTGGTTGTCCAACTCCAACACTTCCACGAAGAAGTTCTACTACGAATCCTCCGATTACTGGAATTGCATCTGGTACACCAGTTACAATTTTAACAGCCCAGTATCCAACTTGGTCCCATGGAAGTGAGTATCCAGTTACTCCGAAAGATACTGTAATTACTGAAAGAATTACTCCAGTTACCCATGTAAGTTCACGTGGCTTTTTGAATCCACCTGTTAAATACACACGGAACACGTGTAAAATCATCATTAATACCATCATACTTGCTGACCAACGGTGTACAGAACGAATGAGCCAACCGAAGTTTACTTCAGTCATAATGAACTGTACTGAAGCAAATGCCTCAGCAACTGTTGGACGGTAGTAGAATGTCATTGCGAATCCTGTTGCTACTTGCACAATAAAGCAAGTGAGCGTAATTCCACCTAAACAGTAAAAAATGTTTACGTGTGGTGGTACGTATTTACTTGTAACGTCATCAGCAATTGACTGAATTTCAAGACGTTCGTTAAACCAGTTATATACTTTACTCATGATTAAATTTGGTAAGTTTAAATATTGAATGCTGTTTTTGGTAAAAACAACAGTACACATAAGGATATGTGTTTATTTCACAGTTGGGCGTTGGATGCAAAAACAAAAAAAAATTGGTTTCTTTAAAATGTAAAAGAAGAAAATGGGCAATGCATATCACTGCCCATCTTCGGTATGGTTGCCATTTTTTAGGAATGGCGCTTTTTAGAACTGTGTAGTCTTGGTTTCTTAAAGAGATGAACCAAGCCCTACGTATGATCCATAAAAGAAAATTGTTAAAAGACCAAGCGCAGCAAGGCCAGCAACTGTTCCTACGAACCATAATGGAATTCGTCCTGTTGTCGTGTTAGACATAGATCTTTCCCCTACAAATCTGTTTTAGTTAAAAATATAGCTTGAAAAAAGAACAGCAAGCACAAAAATAAGAAGTAAACCCCAGTAGAGACTTGTTCGGTTTAACTCTACTGTTTGTTTATTTGGATTTGGATTTGTCATACAATTTTCTCCTCTTAACGTTGAATAAATTGCATTGCTGTAATTGAACCAAGGAAGAATACTGTTGGTACTGCTAATGCATGAACTGCGAGCCAACGGAATGTAAAAATCGGATACGTTTTAATTGACATAATAAGAAAAAGGCTAGATGAGTTCAGTGAAGCTCTAATATATAGCGCTTCGAGTTTTGGCGGAATGCCAAATCAAATTGGAAGGTATACGAACCGCTTGGTGTATAAATCTTTATACACCAAAGAAATCCAATTTATTCTGGTACAAATTCATCAAGTTGTGCAAGTACACCGTAACGATCAGAAATTAAAGGAAGCACTTGGCGTTCCTCTGTGAAGTATTCATTTGGACGCGGTGTTCCGAATACATCATACGCTAAACCAGTACTTACGAAAAGCCATCCTGCAATAAATAAAGATGGGATTGTAACACTGTGAATTACCCAGTAACGAATACTTGTAACGATGTCACTAAAAGGACGTTCTCCTGTAGAACCTGACATATAAGACTCCTTCAACATTTCTTTGAAAGCTCTCGTCTAAACATTTTTTAAAATGTTTATCCACGATGCTCAATTCTATTATAACGTTCCTCACAAATAGCGCAAAAAAATACCAACACTAAAGTTAGGATTTGTCTTTTACGGTCCGTGCAAGGAATGGTCAACTGACTTTTTTAAAGGTTTGAATAGGTTTTTGCCCAATCAAACCACACATGAAGAAGATCACCGGCTAAAAGCTGGGATGCTTCGGCCACTGGTTTACGTGCGCGAACAACTAATTTACGTGTTGCAAACGTATCATAAATTGTTGGTTCAATACTTACGCGAAGTGCACGTTTTTGACGACTTTCAATTAACATATCACGGAAGTAGAGACGTGTTAAACGTGAATTTTGATTGTGGTCAATACTTGTTACATTCATCATATTGTATTGGCTTGAGTGGAAACGCATTTGCCCACGTTCACGCCAGTAAAGTGTGCGACGCGCTAATGCAAATTCTTGGCGGTATGACCAGTTACGTAAGCTAAAGCGTGCTTCGCGTTGGCGGTCCCGTTTTAAATCGCCTCGGCTTTCTACAATGCGTGAAAGTCCTGATTGTGTTACTTGTACCCAACTTTTTCCAACTCCAACCGTTTCTTTATTTTTCTGAGTAAGGCGGCGGAAGTGTGTCATTAATCGAGATTCAGGGTTGACTTGGTCAATTCCCGCTTGAACTCGTTCAAGTTGTGAATCCCATCCTAATGGGGAGAAACGATCTCCGAGTTGTTCTGCAAATTCGTGTGCATAGGTGTCATAACATGTTTCCATGCCAAGAATGATTTCGGATGTGCCTTGGAGTTTTCGGTTTGTTTGCTTGAAAAACGCAATTTCTGAAAGTAAATCAAAAATACCCCATGTTACGAGTGTTGCAGCATCCGCATGATAAACTGTTTCTTTTGTAAATGGGAGTGGATTCATCTCAGTCATTTGTGTTGAAAGCACAACGTTAATGTACGCCGGATCCGAAGCAGACATTGAGCCTTTTGGTGGGGCCAGTGTCTCATACATTAATGTATAAGCGCTACGGCGTCTCGCTTCAAATTCTTCGGGACTACGGGCATTTGAAAAGCTTCCAGTCATTGGCCACCCTTCTTTCGGTTCAAATTGGCCGGAGAACTCGTAATTTTCTAAAACCATGTGAATCCATTTCGTTTCAAATGGAATAAAACCATCATTTTTGATTGTTGAAGAAAGACGGTGTGGGAAATTACTTTTTTCTTCATACGCAGTGAGTCGTGCATAAAATCCGTCTTCAAAAATATCGGTACTATGCACATATTTATCTTCATGGCGCATGATTAGACGGTTACATGACCCTACGGCTTCTGCAAAGGATTCATTTGAATGTTCGTAATTCGCTTTACGTTCATATTTCGTTACTGCGAGGAACCCAGAGAGACCGACCATTTGCGCAACTTCTTGTGCACTATACCCAAAGGTTGTAAGCGCAAAAAATGGTAGACTTACATCTTTTTTCGTTGCTCGACCGTTTGTTTCTAACGCAGTGGTGAGAAGTGAATAGCGCTGGAGTGCATTTGGAAGGTTAAATTTAATCGCCCATTCAAAACGTCCAGAACGTACACATGCCGGATCCATGTATTTTGATGTTTCTACGGATCCAATAATAAACGGCTGACGGATTGTTGATTTTTTTCGATCCACAATACCATCAAAACAAACTAAAAATTGTGCACAGTTACGTACATTAAAATAGCCAGTAAAGATACTACGGTGTAACGTAATGAGCTCTAAATTTTTAATATAGAGAATACATGGGTAATTTAAACGCGCACGGTAAAAAAGTGAGCGAAGTCGGAAGCAACCCCACTTTTGGTGTACGAAACGCATTCCTTCCGTTAACATAATTGGAAGGCCTGATTCGCTCGCAAGAGCACGGGCCATAAGGGTACGCCCATTTCCACTTTCACCAATAAGTAATAATCCACGTGGAAGTGAGTCAAGCGAATATTTTCCTGGTCGAATGGCTGCAAGAAGGGGAGTATGATCCCAAAAGTTTTGAACTTTAAGAACCATTGGCATTACTGCTGGGAAATAACGTTCAATTTTTGAAATGGTTTCATCCATATTTTTATGGCTTTGGCTATACAAGTATTGGCCAATTTTCTGGTTTAGACCACTTTGCTCATTTGGTCCATTTGTTACGGTTGTAATCAGGCTATCCATGGTCTCAAAGACTTCAAGACTTGTTTTAAATGGTGGTTCCTCTTTTTCACAGGCATATAACCCACGGATTGGTGCGGAGTTCCAGAATGTTTCGACAGGAACTGCTCCTTGTAATGCTCGTTGTGAATTCGTCGTTTGACCAAAGACGTTTGTAAGTTGCTTTTTGTACCAAAGATACATCTCTCCGTTTGGTGGTAAAAAGGCTGCACGAACACGGCGTGGAATAAGTGGTAAAATATCAATTTCCCAAAAATTAATTAAAATACCAGGACGATAGGTTTCAGTAAACCCACGGACACGTCGGAATGCACTCATTAACTCACGCATTTGACGTGTCCCTCCTTCGTTCCCCGTAAGATCCGTGAATTTAGCACGTTGTGGGGCACGCCCTAAATGTGTGTAATACTTATGTGTCTCTGTATTTTTAGCGCGGGCACGACAAATAACCTGTGCTTGATAGCGTTCTGTGCGGCGAATGAGATAAATAGCGATTACTGGATAAACAACAAGGGCGTTTGCTTGCCAAAAACGAATAAGTCGAACATGCACTTTTGCGAATGCATTTGTAATATTGTCCTCAAGTTCCCAACTTGTGGAAGCAAGCGAACGACTGTGAACCTCATGCGTTCCATGAAGAAACATTCGGGTTTCCGTTTCGGGGTTGGCTTCCGTCTGAAAAAGTTTAGCTTCCGTATGGCTTAAGCCTGTTAATTCATCTCCAAAGTGTGGGTCTGATGCAACGTCGGCATGGTTTAACTTTGCTTGCGCGTATGCTGAAGCAAAACCAGGTTCAAAGTCTTCCGGCGACGGTTCGTTTTCTTCCGTTTCGTCCGCGTTTTCGACATTTTCTAACGTGTCGTCAAGGTTATTACCCATTTTACTTTCGTGGTGCAGGAATTCGTCAACATCTGTATTTTTTAAAACAGCTGGATTGTGGGGTTCATCGATTTCGACATCCATATCCAGTTCAGCAACTGAGTTTTCGGTGTCGTTGTCAAGATCATAGAGTGTGTCGCCTTCGAGTAATTCGATGGAATCCACGGGGTCAACAGAGTGTACCTTACCATTAGATTCTTCAATTTTGGTCTCGAATTCAGGTAACTCGTCATCTTCTTCCTCTTCTTCATCTTCGACATCACTCGTTTCGTCGTCACCTGTTTCCGTTTCGAGCATGTTGGAAGTTTCAGTTGTTGGAGTTCCATTTGGTTCAGGCTCTGTTTCGTCCTCTTCGCTCGTCATGTCATCGTCACTTTCGTGATTCTCGTCAACTTCATCGAAATATTCATTGGTTTCTTCATCCATTTCATAACGGCTGTACCAACGTGTTGTTTCATCCGGTGCTTTCTCGATGTCTTCAAAATGTACTTTGTATTGACCCAAATCAGGATCAGCCATTTTAGCAATATCTTTCACTGCAAGGAACGGGTAGGTCATTTGAGTGGTTGGAAGTGTCCAACCTTTCACGTTCATTAACCCAGTATTAAGGCCTGCCATTTGCGTTTTTGCTTCAATAGCAATTGGGGTAGTTTTCCCCCCTCTCGCCCAACTTTGATCCGCATTTGCAAAGGCTGTTTTTGCAGTCTTTGTAGGTTTTGTTGTTGCAGCTGGCCAACGTGTTGGCATTAAACTGTAATAGTTACGGAGACTAGTGTCACGTTGCCCCTCATCCAGTGAATAGTCGCTTTCAAGGTCGTCCATGGAGAGTGGGTTGCCGTTTTCCTCACTGTCTGTTTCTTGAGTTTCGAAGTCGAGTTCGTCTTCACTAAACGCTGTCCCATTGTTTTCCTCATCATCTTCCAGTCCGCTTAAATCAACTTTAATTGGGTCTTTTACAACGGGTGTCAGATCAAGGTTTTCGACAAATGTTGGATCTTCCAAAAAGTCCGTAAGATTTTGAATAACGTCTTCAATTGGTGCTTCCAGCTGTTCGTTGGGTTTCGCAACGCGTTTTCTTGTCTTTTTTCTGTCTTTGAATGAATATGGATAAGGACGTGTTTCTGAACGTGTCATTCCAAGCGTAAGCGGTTTTGGGTAAAGGTCTTCGATCGTTTCTGTATGTGTATCCACTTGAAGGTTATGGGCTTCAACATATGAGTGATCAAATGCATCGGGGGCCATGATAATTTCCATTTCTGGTTGTAACGTCTCTTCAAATTTTTGAATATCGTCTTCACGTGGCGCAAAAGGCTGGTCTAAGCGTAAATTCATGTCAAATGTACGCTCAACATAAAATTTATTGTCGCCATAGATCTTAAATTCTGGCATACGTGTTTGGCCTGGTTGCACCCCAGGTGTACGCAGTTTCATTGGTACACCGCCCGTTTCGGTGAAGCTTTTGTCTTTTGATCGGTTAAACGGTTTTAAGTGAATTAAGTCTTCAGTTGGGATAGTTGTACGAAGAACATTATGCTTTTTATAGAAGACAAGTGTTTTCGTCGTACCTTGCTCTTGAACTTCAGATTCATATTGAACTTTACGTTCTACATTTTCTCCATAGGCACCATAGGCTTGTGGACTATCCACTTGAATCGAATCGTAGACTGCTCGAATTCCTTCGTCGATTAAACGTGCATGATTTTCCTGTGCTTCTTTTGAAATGAGTACTGGCGTGAATGTGCGTGGCCCTTGAAACATGAGTTTTCGCTCTTGTTCACTTTGGCTATAATGGTGCAAATAGTTCACCATCCCAAAAACATAAGAACCGAGGGCAATTGTTGCTATTGCAGAACGATAATCAATGAATTGAAATGCTTGGCGTGCGAAACGACGAGTTTCGGTTTCTAGAAAGTATTTATAGCGGTATGCGACTGCGAAAGCTGGCGTAAACTCACTTGTCCATTGTCTCCATAAAATTTGCCCAGTTAAGCGATCTCGAGGAATCCAGTGTAAGAGGCGCCCACGGGTTACTGTCCAGACAGCTTTTGGTACACGTGGCCAATAGCGCATGCCGTTATAATAGAGACTCCATGTCAGTTCACTCCATGCACGTTCTCCACGTGCCACAAGAGTTTGCAGAATGAGTTGGCTTTCACGTGTCACCCACGGCTTTTCTGCATATTTTTTTTTAAATTCTTTGAGTTGAGGGTCTGGATCATTATAAACACTCCAGCCTTGTACTTTTGCATATAAGGTTTCTTCGGTGAAGAGTTCGCCGTTTGCAATTTTTTCAAGGTATTCACGTTTAAGTTCTTCTTGACGTGCCATTGCCTTACTATCAAATAGAATATTGAACCAGTCTTGGTTATAGGCAGGTTGTTCAAAAAGGTATTTACTAATCTCCTGGCCCTTGGTACCAGGAGGTGTTGGCACAAGATCCGTGAGTGTGACTAACTTTGTATTGTCTGAGCGCACCACGGCTTTGTCCACGTTACTTTGGGTTTCAAAATCCTCGAGTTGCACGATCATCCTCCAATTTTTTTCGTTTTTATAGTTTGTAGTTGCTCGACATTGAAGGGATGTTTCAAACATCCCTTCAATGTCGAGTTGAAAAACTACGTTTTTAACTTACTAATTGCTTTAAGATAAATTCCACTGAACGTGTTGAATCATCATTGGCTGGAATTCCATATGTTGTGTAGCTTGGGTCACAGTTTGAATCTAAAAGTGTAATTGTTGGAATGTTTAATTTTTGACATTCTAATACAGCATTTCGTTCATGTGGTTGACCTACAATTACTACTAAATCTGGAAGTGATGAAAGTTGGCGGACACCACCAAAGAATTTATCTTTGCGTTCCATTTCCTTTTCTTTCTGTACAAGTTCTTTTTTCGTTAATCCAGTTGTTTTCGGATCTTGCTCAAGAAGTTTGTCTAAGTCATTTAAGTTTTGAATACATGCTGAAATTGTTGACCAGTTTGTTAATAAACCTCCAACCCAACGTGTGTTTACATAATGTGCATTACATTCTTCGGCAATGTTTTTAATTACTGGTGCGATTTGTGGGCGTGTTCCAACAAAAACAACATTTTTTGCTTTTTTAAATGCAATGCGTGCTTTTTCAAGTTCATCTACAGTTTGAACAATATCTAAAATATGGATACCGTTCTTCTCTTCGTAGATGTAAGGAGCCATTTTTGCATTCCAGCGGCGTACTTGGTGGCCAAAGTGGACACCAGTTTCAAGCATAGCTTTTAACTTTTCTTTCATAGTTTTATTAAAGTTCATTTCAAAGTCGATCAACATTCACGGTGTACCTTTACTTTAGCACATTCTAGCTAATTTACAAAGGCAAATTGCAAACGAACCGTTGGCCTTATTCTATCAAAACAATTGAGTGTGGATTGTTTAAGGGTAGTACTAAGCCAACCTTTTATCTGTGGTCCAACTTCCGCCATTGTGGAGGCTTTTTAAAAAGCCTCCACCGTGGGTTTGTTGCTTAATATAAACCTGTTCCGGCTGGAATTAAGCGTCCTAAAATTACGTTTTCTTTTAATCCTGTAAGCCAATCAATTTGACCATTAATTGCGGCATTTGCAAGCACACGTTTAGTTTCCTGGAAACTCGCTGCCGAAATAAAACTTTCTGCTGTTAAGGCCGCACGTGTAATTCCAAGGAGTACAGGTCGGAATTTTAATTGTGGATCCACAAGACGTAAATGTTGCGCTCGGTACATATCAATCATGTCACCCGATAATAAGCCTGTCGATCCTGGGTGAAGAATAATTACGCGAGTTGTCATTTGACGGACAATAATTTCAACGTGTTTATCGGCAATATATACACCTTGGGATTGGTATACTTCTTGAATTTCATTCACAATGAGTGCACGAAGTTGTTCGAAGCTTCGTGTACACCCGTGTGTTGGTCCATAGACACGTAAATATTTGCGCCAGTAGCAGGCTAATTGAAAGTGAATACCCGAAAAGCGTTTCTCGACTGGTTCACGCGCTTCGAGTAATTCATCAATTTTTGGTAAACCTTGGACAATGTCACCTGCATCCGATTGTTCAAATTGTAAGCGCCCTAAAACACTATTCTTTTTAATTAAATCACCATCTTTAACTTTTAATTCGGTTACGACACGGTTTGGTAATGGGTACGGTTGCACATGTCGGATTACAATATAATTTTCACTTAGGAAAATAATTTGTCCCGAGACTGGGCTACGGTGTGTTGTTGTAAGTAAATCATCCACACGAATAAAATCGCCAACATTTACGCAGACCGTTTTGTTTTTTACTGAAAAGACTTGTTGGTCGGTTTCCGTTAACATGAGTGTTGATACTCGAATTTCTCCCGGCGCTTTCGCATAGGCAGACGCTTTTCGTTGGAGGTCAAATGGGAAAAGTGTACGTTTTGCAGCAGCTGTTTGGGTAGGTTCAAACGGTGGGAGAAAACTTAAATGGGTTGCAGCTGGGCGTAATTGAGCCGATGTTTTAATCTTCGGTTTTTGTAATACAAATTTTTTCTGTTGTGCGTATAAACTTCGGCAGATTAACTTTTTACCCGTAGTGGCATAGGTCCCAGAAGTGCGTGTTGTCAGCATTGGATTAGCGTCGTGCGATTCACTCACTTGTTTTTGTTCATGCAGTGTTTTGAAGACAACATTGTTTACTGGTTGAGGCTGCATTGCTACTAACCCTTCATATTGCGCGCCGTATTTGGTTGGCTTTGATCGTACTTTTTTGGGCATCCAACTGCGTAAGCCAAAATTAGCTTGGGTTGTTTGCACGGTGGGTGTAATCCAAGATTCTGGCGGAGCAAGACTCTTTTTTGTTTTTTGAATAAGGGCGACGCTGGGTTGTTGACGTGGACCCCAATATTCAGTGTTTTGAAGTGTGGTATATTTACGTTTAATGAACGCATGTCCTGATTCTTGTTTTGTTTGTTGCAAGACATGTCTTTCTTGCGTTGCATTGATTGTGGGATAGAATCCAGTGGTATAACAATCGCCTGGACGTTTTTCAATGGTTTCTTCAATTTCTTCAATTTTTGTTGGTTGCTTGATAAGTGTTCCAGCAAGAATCCACATTAAAACATCTCGACCTTTATACCATTTTGCAGCTTTTGTGTGTTTTACATTTTCAGGGAGGGTCGAAAAATAAATTTGGCCATCCAACGTCGCCAAAAATTCTTTGCTCGAGCGGTCACTAATTGTACCACTCTCATCATGCTGATCCGTTACTAATTTTGTTGTTTGCGAAGTTAAGGTTTCAACACGAGATACTTCGGCTAATGTTTGATGAAAGGAAATGGGTTGCCCAGGTGCTACGAATAAAAGTGTTAAGGGCGGAAATTCTAGAATTGATTTATGGTCCCCATTCACAATTTTTAACTTAAGACTTTGATACGTAAGAAAGGCTGTTTCTCCATATCTTGAATTAACTTTACGGCCGCGGGGCTTTCCACTATAAAAAACGATTCCCGCGTGTGGTGCGTAAACCTTTTCTGTTACCTCTCCTGCGAATACTCCACCCGTGTGGAATGTACGCATGGTTAGCTGGGTTCCTGGTTCACCAATAGATTGTGCTGCTAAAACACCTACTGCATCCCCAAGTTGTACCAGTTTTTGGTCTGCGAGACTCCATCCATAGCAAAGTTGACAGACAGAATGAAAGTGACACGTAAGTGGGGACCGTACTCGTACACTTGCTCGATGTTGTAATTTTGTAGCAAGACGTGGTGTAATAGTTTGGTTTTTTTGACCAAGAATTTTACCGGTTTGGGAATCTACAATACGTTCGGCTAAGACACGCCCGACTAATGAAGATTCAATTGTTTTCGGGTTTGGCTTAACGGGAAGTCCACTTGATGTTCCACAATCTAATTGTTGAATAATTACACTTTGTGCTACATCGACAAGACGTCGTGTTAAATAACCAGAACTCGCTGTACGAAGTGCAGTATCTACAAGTCCTTTACGGGCTCCGTAGCATGAAATCATATATTCTGTGACTGTAAGTCCTTCACGGAAATTACGTCGAATTGGAAATTCAATAATTTGACCTTGGGGGTCAGCCATGAGACCACGCATTCCTACTAATTGTCGAACTTGTGAAATATTTCCTCGCGCTCCAGAAAATGCCATCATGTACACGGGGTTAAAAATGTCTGTTTCTCGGAAGTGCGCAATTACTTCAGTTTTTAAACTATCGTTTGTGGTATTCCAAATATCAAGTGCTTTTTCTAAACGTTCGACAGCAGTACTTTGGCCACGCTTAAAACGAATTTCATTTTCATAAATTTCATTTTCCGCATTTTCCATAAATGCTGCTTTTACTGGCGGCACTCGTAAATCATCAATTCCAAGAGAGATTCCGGCTGCTGTGGCATAATGGAATCCCATCGTTTTTAATTGGTCAACAAGATGTGTTGTTTTTGTCGTTCCATAAGTGAGAAGAACCCATTTGATTAAACGTTTCATCTCATTTTTATCGACGGTACGGTTACAAAAAAAGGTTTTCATACAAAAGATTATTAAAAATAACACGACCCGGTGTTGTTCGGATAAAAAATTCCGCGTGTGGTGCTGCAGCACTTGGCGCTGGAATTGCGGTTGTCATATCAGGGACTGCCACAAAATCCGTTGGGTGGCTTGCTCGGGTTTCAAGCGCTGAATGTTCCATAATATAGTTTTTATAGACTGTACGCACCTGGCCAGAACGGGACAAAAGCATTTGGAGTGGCTCGGGGCTATCTGTATGAATACCCGCATGCCAACGTACCCAAATCCAGTCATGCATCTGAACTTTTCCAAGTGAAAAACTTTGTAAAACTTGAGCAAAGTTTGAGAAAATCCCTTGGTTCATTGTTTTGTCTTTTTTACGGTGTTGTCGAAGTGCACGACGTTTCGTCATTTTTTCTGTTGGTTTTGCAGCCGTTAAGTAGTAAAACCCAAGAATCATATCTTGGCTTGGTAAGATACTTGGTTCACCTGTTGCTGGCGACAGCCAGTTATGAGTTGCGAGCATAAGAAGGCGGGCTTCGGCTTGAGCTTCTAAGGACAAGGGAATATGCACAGCCATCTGGTCACCATCAAAATCGGCATTAAAGGCTGGGCAGACGAGTGGGTGCAATTGGATTGCACGGCCAGGTAAGAGAATCGGTTCAAAGGCTTGAATTCCGAGACGGTGTAAGGTTGGAGCTCGGTTCAGTAAAATTGGATGACCATGCACCACCGTTTCAAGTGTTTCCCAAACGAGCGGTGTTCGGCGCTGAATTAAATTTTTGGCGGC
>Ga0206129_10002674_pt1 | contig 21662 bp, 18 predicted proteins | sample Helgoland_Spring_8_FD_148616 | JGI IMG/M metagenome (GOLD analysis project Ga0206129, IMG submission 148616) | Pelagic subsurface seawater microbial communities from Kabeltonne, Helgoland, North Sea - Helgoland_Spring_Bloom_20160502_2 | ecosystem: Environmental > Aquatic > Marine > Epipelagic ...
CTTCTTTTAATAGACACGGCACCACTAAGGAATTTGTTAATGAGTAGTTATGATTTTGGTTTTATTGGCTTAGCTGTAATGGGACAGAACTTGGTTCTTAATATCGAATCCAGAGGCTTCTCTGTTGCAGTGTTTAATAGAACGGCTTCAGTAACCGATGCCTTCGTCGCTGATCATCCTGACAAAAACCTTCATCCTGCGCATTCTCTTGAGGAACTAGTCACTAAATTAAACAGACCTCGCATGATTCAAATTATGGTGCAAGCCGGTGCTCCTGTGGATTCGGTTATCGAAACTTTAATACCGCTCCTTGATCAAGGCGACATGATTATAGATGGTGGTAATACCCTTTATACCGACACGATTAGGCGCGAGGAGTATGTTGTAAGTAAAGGGCTACGATACATTGGCGCCGGTGTTTCAGGCGGGGAGGAAGGGGCATTAAAGGGTCCGTCGATAATGCCCAGTGGAGATATATCAAGCTGGAAACTTATCCAGCCTATATTTGAAGCTATTGCTGCACGTGTGGATGATGAGGCCTGTGTGACTCATATAGGCCTTGGAGGCTCGGGACACTTCGTCAAGATGGTCCACAACGGAATTGAATATGGTGATATGCAGCTCATTTGCGAGGCGTATCATATTTTCAAAGCGGCAGGGTTTTCCAATTCTGAACTGGCAGATATTTTTGATGAATGGAATAGGGGTGATTTAGAGTCCTATCTAATAGAGATTACTGCGAACATATTCAGGCAAAAAGATATCACCACAGACAATGATTTGGTTGACATGATCCTTGATAGAGCAGGTCAAAAAGGCACTGGACGTTGGACAGCGCTAGCAGCTGTTGAACAAGCGGTCCCTCTCTCAACCATTGCGGGATCTGTTGAAGCAAGAACATTGTCCTCAATGTTGGACAAACGCAATAAAGCCGCAGATATACTGCAAGGTCCTGACAACTGGCAGCTACTTTTCGATGCCTCGAATAAAGCTGCTTTAGTTAAACAGGTACACGACGCTCTGTATGCATCTAAGATTGTGTCCTATGCTCAAGGTTTGGACCTTATCGCATCAGTGGGCGCAGAGCATCAATGGAATCTTGATCTGGCAGGTATTGCTCGCATTTGGCGCGGTGGGTGTATCATCAGAGCCAAGTTCTTAGCCCATATTGCTGAGGCTTATACGGCTGACCCATCGTTAACCAACCTAATGCTGGCTCCTTTCTTTACTGAAGTGATGAATAGGTCGCAATCTGATTGGCGCGAAGTAGTTTCTATGGCAATTAAAGGGGGTATTCCAGTGCCTTCGTTTAGTGGTGCCCTGAGTTACTACGATGCATATAGATCTTCTCGTTTACCTGCAAACCTACTACAAGCTCAACGTGATTTTTTTGGTGCCCACACCTACGAGCGAGTGGATTCTCCGAGGGGGGAGTTCTTCCATACAGATAATTGGCCCGAATTAATTCAGTAAGTCTAAATCCATGCTCTTATATTAGATTGAATCAAGGTTTTAGCATTTGTAAGTTAAGTACGATATAGGTTTGCATTTAAGTGACCTGGGTCACACTTTGAGTACAAACTAGCTAGAGCCTGCACTTAGCCATAGGTCTTTCTGGTAAATTTCCCCGTATTCTTTACTAGAGAATTCTAACCCAAGGAACTCCCTGTGCTTGCAGCTGAAATGCTTCAAAAAACTATTGATTTCACCAATGCTTGTTTAATCGCGCAAAATGAAAGTGACCTCGAGGATATTTGGTTGTCATTGCAAGAGCTTTGTAATATTGACGGTTTGCTTTTGTTTGTTTCTGACAGCAATGAGAATGATGATTTAGAATCAACCCTTGTTGTGCGCTCTTTTGGTATTCACGATGGTTGGCATGATGTTTATGTGGATCGGAAGTTTGCACTTATTGACCCAGTGCTTATGATGTCAAAACACACCGATGAGCCTTTTAGTTGGGAAGATGCCTTCGAGAAATATGGTAAAGATGCTGATGAATTTATTTCAACAGCCTCTGAGTTAGGTTTGCGGGAAGGGTACAGTATAGCTATCCAGGCGAACGACTTTACCGGGATTGCATGCGCAACATCAGTAACATTTGAATCGAAAAATCTTGCCGATAGTGACCATGACATGATCAAAACACTCTTGCCTCATGTCAATCGTGTACTTGCTCGCCCTGGGTTCTTGAAATCTTCTAATTTAACAGAAAAGCAGATTGAAGTACTTAAGTGGGCAAGTGAAAACAAGTCCTATTGGGAGGTGGGAACCATTATGGGGATTTCTGAGCGTACGGTTAAATTTCACTTCAAAAACATCTTTCGTAAACTAGGTGTCTCTAGTAGAGGCGAAGCTATTATCAAGGGAAAGATCAAGGGTGTCATTTAGTCCCGCTCAAAATTCAATATTGATCACCGGCTAAAAAATAAACGTTTGTGTCCAATACGCTTCCTGCAACTAAACTTCGTAAGACGATATAGCCGCGTACTTTTTTTCCATCCTTTAAGTATTTGACCCTCCCAGGGTTACTAAAAAATTATCAAATCATATCCTGCGTTCGACTCCTATTTTGTCAGAAAAACAGTCTCAATCGCTAAGTTGTAGACAGCAGCTTTCTTACTTTGAGTATTAAAGGTGGGGTCTTATCCATACTTAAAACTTGGCATGTTAAATGCAGGACTAACAGTATTGCAGCGAAGATGACGTTAAACCGACGGTATTTTGACAGTTACGGAGATGGCACCTTAATTCTGCAATGGAAGGGTGTCACTTATTGTTTGAGTAGCTTAAAAATAATGCATGACGCATAAGCAGGAAGCTTAAAAATAAGAGGCTTCTGCAAAAGACAACGCAACAGTTACAATTATTAGAGGTAGTCCAAAATGTCAATTGCAAGAGATATAGAGAGAACAGAATTTAGTGATAACAGTAATTCCGTGGTTAATATTGGGGAATTCACTGCTTATTTTGCTGAGACAACAGAGCAATTAAACAAGGCGTACAGATTAAGACACCAGGTTTTTTGTGAGGAATTAGGCTGGGTGCCGACCAATGACTTTGAGCTCGAGTCTGACGAATTTGATGCAAATGCCAAGATTATCTGTGTAGAGAATACTCAAGGTGAGGTAGTTGGTACAAATAGATTGGTCGATTCTAAGCATGGGTGGATCTCTGAAAAGTGCTTCCCGCAAACCATCGCCGGAGATATTACAGAGGTTAAAAAAAATAGCATTGTTGAGTCATCTAGAATAGCAATCCATCCTGATTTAAGAAACAAAAGTATCCCTGGTTCTAGTCTCAGGCTACAGGATGTTTTGTTCCTAATGGCTATGGATTACGCATGGGATAACCTAAAACGAAGTAATATTCTGGTCACGGTTACGCCTTTGTTTGCGATGCTGTATAAACGAAAAGGCTTGGCATTTACTCAGATAGGGCCAATAGTCACCATGGACGATGGATGCAAAATTGCTAGTTATCAGGTGGATATCGAAGTCAGTAAAGATACATACACTCCGTATGCTAAATTTCACCAAGAAACACAAGGGTACTTGAAAGCTTGCTAGTTCTCTATTAACCGTGATTCTCGATCCGCGCCAATAGGATCTAACAGGAGCGGCAATCACTCTAAAAAGAAGTGGTTGTCGTCTATTTTAGTTAAAGATGAAACTGCGTTTTAGGGTGTTACCGGTGGTCTCGTGAAAAAACTATTCCAAACTCTCTCGTAACTTCCGCAATCTACAACCTCAAGACTCTGCTTGGGAAACTAATATGCAGTCATCGCTCTACATGTCTTCTGAAGAGGTCGGGTTCTTGAGTTGTTGCTGTCCGTGAGTACAGGCTGTATCGAAGTCCAGTCTGTTCCTCCATACAGTCTGTATTCAGGGACAGACTGCCCGACTATACAGTTATATTCATGTTTTATTTTATTTAGAATAACCTAAGTTAATCGAGATTGAGCTGCAGCAGAAAAAATGTTTTCAGTATGAAACATCCATCACGCTGCGAAATTTATATGATTGTTTAGGTGAGTCACTATGAGTAAAGTTGATATTGTCCCAAATGGGTCCAAAAGCTCTTGCTTCAAAGCAAGATTGGTTACTGAACTTCAGGATTTAAAATCACTGACGGGAGAAGAAATTCATCGTTATGGCGGCTCCATTATGGATAAAAAACTACTTGTCCATGAACTCGAAAAGGCTGTGGAAAGAAACTCAACGAGAGAAGAGTTTTGGGAAAAGCTCAGGACCTTAACGTTCGCTATCTTTACATTTGCTGAACAGGTGTTAATTTTGTGCCGACCTACGGAGCCTAACTATTTGTTTGATGATGGTTGCCACTATCAGTTTGCAGGGTAGAGTGATAGAGCGAATAGCGTGGAATGGATTCGCGGAACAATTTTTTGTCCCGCGCTGTGTCCTTGAAAATCAAAATTTGACAAAAAGGTTGATATACCGCGTTTTGCCATGCTTTGCGGCAATGTACTGTTTCCTATAACTCTTTAGAATACTTTTTCAATCTCAAAAGATACGCCACGTCCTTCGCCAACGAAGTAACGATAGCTACCAAAGCCATAATCAGCTCTATCGGCGATGCGTCGATCAGTTAGATTAGTTATCTGGCCATTAATCTGTAAGTTGCCATACCTCTGCTGAGCTCTCACATTAAACACATTGTGCCCAGCGTATTGATGAGCATTTTGAGGATCTAAAAAATATTTTCCCAGATAAACCCATTCAAATTCTATGCTTGTGCGCTCTGTCGGTTGATATAATGCTTGAGCACTACGTTGCCATCGCGGTGCAGTATCTACGTCATTGCCGTCAATATTGATTCCTCCAAAGAGACGAGTATATTTGTATTGGTGCTTAGCCCAGCTCACTGATGAAGCGAGTTGCCAGGCGGTATTCAGTTGAAACACTGTTCGCCATTCAATACCTTTATGGCTTGTCTTACCATCGTTAACAACGAAGCTATCAGAATCCTTAACGATTACTTGCTCTTTTTTCATCTTATAAATCGCTAGTTCAGTCTGCCATTGTTGTGTTTGATAGCGCACACCAGTCTCTAGGCTGTCGAGCTGCTCTGATTCAATGACCGAGGTCTCCTGTTCTTTTTGCAGACGATACAGCTCATTTATTTGAGGTGCTCTATAAGCATTGGCGGTCCGGATAAATCCGCCAAGACTATCATTGAAAACATAGTGAGCTCCCAGCTGATAGTTTAGGTTGTCGGTGCTGTTGGTTTGGTCTGAAGGCCGGTAATATCGGCAAGAACCATCGCCAGAATTGCACAGGGAACCATCATCTCTAGTACTGCCGTCAATCATATTATTTTGGTAGTCATATCGCAGTGATTCAAATCGTAATCCGGCTTCCAGCGTTAGTTTGTCCGATGTTTTCCATTCTGAATTAACAAAAACAGCAATTTGTTGACTTTTAACCTCAAAATCATAGTGTTGGCCTTGGTATCGAACGTTATCTGGACTGCCTAGTGCGTTCGTTTGAACTTCTTCTACCCACATATCTGCCCATTCGACATCCGCCCCAAACCAAATTTGATTATTATCATTGGGGCTGACTTGATAGCTAGTTTGAAGCCCCACGCTGGTTTGGCCGTTCTTTTCTTGCGCTTGGCCCGGAAGATAGTGCTGTAAAAATGTCATTGAACTTCGTCTAAAATAAGGAGTTGCTTGCCATTCTCCATCGAAGTCTCCAACAGAACTGGCGCCACGGAGGTGTGAGGATAATCGAACTGCCGAAGCATCTCGGAATGCTTCAGGATTGGGATTCGATTTCCAGGTAGCATCATCTTTATAGGATTCAAACCCTTTAATATAGCCAGCGGTCTCTTGGTTGAGATTGACCGCTGACAGGTGAGTGGTGGCATCGATACTGGAGCCGGACCATCCGTGTTTGATGGATACTTTTTGTTGGTCAAATCCAGATTGTTCTTTAAATCCCCCATCAGAGGTCCCATTAGCGGCGATTTGGAGGTACTGGGAATCTAGCTGGCGTTTCCACCCAAGCTTTACTCGCCCATAGTCATGACTGCCTATCTGCAGAGACAGGTTGTTATTTATAACTTCGGGGGAAACGGTATTAATTACACCGTGCATAGCATTTGAGCCATAAAAGACCGTTCCCGGACCACGCCAAACTTCAAGACCTGATGCCTGTTCGGTGTTGACTTCGAAAAGCTGGTTAACGTTACACATCCCTGTTGGACGGATGGGCAACCCATCTTCAGTTGTAAGAATTTCAGCGCAACTCCCAGACCCAGTGAATACTGGAGAGCGAACAGCGGCAAGTAATTCTTGTCCATTCCCTCGGCTCAACCAGACGCCGGGAATCCTTGCTGCAGTTTGATTAATGTGAGCGTGAGAGATTCTCCCAAGTTCCTCGGACGTGACGCTAGCCACGGAGCCTATCAGTTCACTAATATTTTGGTCGTTACGACGGCCAGTGACGGTTATAGTCTCAATTTCTATGTTTTGAGACGTATCATCGCTGTAGCTCTCGGTTGTAGTCCCGCAAAAAACGAAAGTAAAAAGAACAGATTTTAAAAGGTTAAACCGAGTCATTGGTAGCTTGATCCTTAAGATGATTGACAAACGAACAAACGCGACAGTTTAGGCCAGTCGCTACGAAAGTAAACCATTAATATAGCTGGTTGTCTTTTAAGGGAACCTCTAGGGTGTTATGAGACGATTTCTCTGCTGCACCTATCATCTCATCGTAAGCACTTGTGTGTCTGAGCACTGCTTGTTCTGCGAGAATATTTCGTAATTTTTTCTGTAACTCCACCAGATTACCTGATCGCAAAAACTTGTTTTTATCATCAGTGATGTAGTGCTCCTGCCCATCAATTATAACGGAAGCCTGATAGAGACTAAGGTCTACAGAATGGTAGATGAGTTTCTCCACGGAAAAGTACTTTTCTAATTTGGATAAGCGTATCGTCAAGATTTGATTCCCGTAACTTCTGCACACACAATGGTCGATGTACGTATTGTGTAGTTTGTGAGATCAGTGTCTTATTCTCGATATGTGGTTAAGCTGGAAGAGAGAAGGCATCCATAAGGTGCTGATTTTGAGTCGGACATAGTTGCGAATAATGTGAGTTTACTGCAGATTAGTGGAGGTGCTAAATATGGCTGATAAAGTCGCATTTACAGCGATGGAACATGGCACTCGTGCGGACTACGATCTAGTATTCGAGCATGAAGCTGAGAATATGCAAAGCCAAACAGACCGGGTGATTCAGTGGTTAGAGATGATGGATGGAGACTCTCCCTATCAAATAAGTCGTTTGGAACATTGTTTGCAGGCTGCAACTCGTGCAGAACGCGATGGGGCTGATGAAGAAACTATAGTCTGTGCGTTGCTCCATGATATCGGAGATGTCATTGCACCGGCTAACCACTCTCAAGTAGCAGCAGCACTGTTGCGGCCATATGTAAGTGATAAGAATTATTGGGTTGTACTTCATCATGGACTTTTTCAAGGGTACTATTGGATGCATCACTATGATCAGGACAGACATGCTCGAGAAAGGTTGACTGACAGTCCTTACTATCAATCTTGCGCGGATTTTTGTGCTAAATGGGACCAAACCTCCTTTGACCCTGATTACCCGTCTCATAATCTCGAATACTTTATACCCATGGTGAAAAAGATCTTCGCGCGGACACCAGACTCTCACGTTTAAGTTCTCTTCTGTATTAGGTGGCTCCGGATTTAGCCAGTTATAATGGCGGATTAGATGCAAATTATTGAAAGGTATACTCTGCTTTGACTGTTAATAATCGTAATGAAACTACCCTCGGGGAATCTGTAAAAATTCCGATTTCTGGCCCCATAATTAGCTTCTTGGTTCCCTATACTCGTCAGATTATGGTGTTTTTAATAGCCCTTTTGGTCACTGCCGGAATTACTCTTTCAATTGGGCAGGGTTTGCGACTAGTAATTGATCAGGGCTTTGCTGGGGAATCGATCGAAGGACTTAATATTGCCATTGCTTTTATTATGGGTGGGGCGGTAATTATGGCCCTTGGAACATATGTTAGGTTTTACTTAATATCGTGGCTCGGTGAGAGAGTGAGCGCCGATATTCGTGCAGCGGTCTTTGACCACGTAGTTGGTTTGCATCCGGCCTTTTTTGAGACTAACCGTAGCGGCGATATTATGTCGCGCCTGACTTCGGATACCACCTTGTTGCAGTCAATCATAGGTTCATCTCTCTCGATTGCACTGAGGAGCTCTATCAGCTCTGCTGGTGCTCTAATCATGCTGTTTATTACTAATTTCAAACTGTCATTGGTTGTTATCTTTGCGATTCCCGCCGTTTTATTACCGATTTTATATTTTGGTCGAAAGGTACGGGACCTGTCTCGTAAAAGTCAGGATTCAGTAGCCAGCGTGGGTAGCTACGCTGGTGAAGTTATTCAGCAGATAAAAACTGTACAGAGCTTTACCCAAGAGCCTCTTGAAAAAAAGGCTTTTGGTGAAGAGGTAGAGCGGGCTTTTCGGGTTGCTAAAAAGCGCATTAGCCAGCGAGCAATTTTAACAGCGGTTGTCATTATGGCTGTATTTACCGCGCTCAGCGCTATGCTTTGGTTTGGTGGGCGAGATGTAATCACTGGACAGATGACAGGGGGTGATTTAGGAGCGTTTATCTTTTATGCCATGTTAATGGCCGTCGGTATGGCTTCCCTATCCGAAGTTTATGGGGAATTGCAGCGCGCCGCTGGTGCTGCTGAGAGGTTGATGGAGCTATTACATGCGCCCAAGGAGATCATCTCAGCAGAGATTATAAAAGCTGAGGTGGAACACTTGCCCGCAGTTTTAGAATTCGACAGAGTAAGTTTCAATTATCCCTCGAGGCCCACTCAGGCGGCTTTAGATGGATTTTATTTAAAGATTCCAGAGGGAAAGATTCTAGCGCTAGTTGGGCCGTCGGGGGCTGGCAAATCGACACTTTTCGCTCTTATACAACGTTTTTATGATCCTCAAGAAGGGACGTTGTTTTTTGGCGGTCATGATATTCGAGATCTTGATCTCATGCGGCTTCGTCAGCAAATAGCAGTAGTAGAGCAGCAACCTACGCTGTTTACTGGTGATGTTATGTACAACATCCGCTATGGAAAAACGTCGGCCACTGATGAGGAAGTTATAGCGGCTGCTGAAGCGGCCCATGCGGATGAGTTTATAAGAACTCTACCTAACGGTTATAAAAGTAACCTGGGGGAGCAGGGCGTTAGACTGTCAGGGGGTCAACGCCAGAGAATTGCCATTGCACGAGCGCTACTTAAAAACCCAAGAATCCTGCTGTTGGATGAAGCGACCAGCGCTCTTGATGCTGAAAGTGAATACAAGGTTCAATTGGCACTGGAAAGGTTGATGAAAGATCGAACTACAGTCATTATTGCCCATCGCTTGGCGACCATTCTTCATGCGGATCAAATAGTTGTTATGGATGATGGGCGAAATATTGCGGCTGGTAGCCATCAAGAATTGTTAGTCAATAATGCACTGTACGCTCGTTTGGCGGCATTGCAGTTTTCTGCAGATGCCACCTAGAACAAACATTTTGATTAGCGTTTAATTCGTTCTGCCTTAATCCAGGGAAACTCACAAACCTTAGCGATTAAATCTACTTTAGATGCTTTGACAGTGATTGTTGTCTGTGGGGATGAGATCTCTGTCGGTATGTTAGCAAACCCAATGTTTTTACCAAGCCGTGGAGAAAAAATACAACGTGACACAAAGCCAACGCTTTTGTCTCCGTGGAACACAGGCCAAGGGTTTTCTGGTGGAAGAGTGATTGGATCGCCCTGAATTTCAATGCCCACAAGCTTACGTGCAGGGCCGGCTTCCTTAATTTTTTTCAGCGCTGCTTTGCCGATAAAGTCAATATCTTGATCAACGTCCACTAAACGATCCAGACCGATAGTATAGGGTGAGTCATCTCTGGTAATGTCAGAAACGTAAGACAAAAGCCCACCTTCAATACTGCGTATGGTGTTGGGCGCGGCAGGGGCAATGTTGAACTCGAGCCCCGCTTGTTTGACCATGTCCCACAAGACGTTCCCTTGTTTGCCGTCGCGAAGATAAAGCTCGTAACTCACTTCTCCGCTCCAACCAGTTCGACCAATTACTAGCGGAATCCCCTTTAGAGAAGTCTCGCGAGCTCGATAAAAACGCAAGTCGTTATGTTCGCCATCGAAGAGTTTGTCAATTAGCATTGGTGCTTTGGGACCGCCAAGTTGCAAAGGTGAAACATCGGGCTCAAATATATTCACATCAAAGCCAGAATTAATAGCCACGCCCTGTATCCAAAGCAAGACATCTCCATCACCAGGAGAAATCCAAAACTGATCGGGCTTGAGGCGCAACAACACCGCATCATTAACAATACAGCCATTTTGGTCAGTCAGAATAATGTAAAGACAATGGCCGATTTCACATTTGGCGAGATTGCGCGGTGTAAGTAATCGAACGAATTCATAGGCATCGGGACCATTGATTTCTATTTGGCGTTCTACAGAAACATCCCACATGGTCACATCATTGACGAGACTCTCATATTCAGATGCTGTGCCCGCGTATGCAGTTGGCATATACATGTGGTTATAGACAGAAAATGCCTTAGCACCATCTCTTCTAGTTGAATCAAAGAATGGTGATTTTCTCACCCTCGCTCCAAAAGAAATAGAAGCGTTTTTATTTTCTTTAATCATTGTATCCCCTCTTTTGAGACCATATTTTTTGCGGAGTTTAATCCTAAAATATGACGCGAGTAAATCAAAATTTGCATCTTTTTATAAGACGTTTTTTTTTGTAAATATTTGTTCTAAAAACGACATTTAGATACTTAATTTCCCCTGATATCAGGGTGTGATTGAATGCTCAAAAAGATAAGAAATAGCCGACTATGAAAATCGATATCGTTGTCGATAATAGTTGTAGAGTTAGATTAATTTACGAGAACGTAAAATAGTGATCGTTTATAAAAATTTTGACGTACGCTTTTAAACTACTTGTACAATAGTTGTCCTTCCTAACATTAACATGGGCTTATCAATGAACCGGATCAAAATTGCAGCACTTTTAATTGTCTTGGCGTCCTGTGTTGCTACAGACGACAAGATCATAGATATTGAAACCCTCAAGGTAGGTATGTCTACCGGAATTGTTCAGGGCTATATAAGCGATTCGGCTGCAGATGTGGTGGCTTGGGATGACATTCCGTTTGCGCAGCCACCCGTGGGTGATCTTCGTTGGCGCGCTACGCGTCCTTTGACCGCGGCAAACCAGATAATTCGCAGTAAGGATGATACCGCCTGCGTCCAGAAAGCCAGTGATTACGGAGGTGTCTCGGGAGAGGGAATTTTAGGGTCGGAGGATTGCCTCTACCTCGATGTTAAAGCTCCAGCGGATTTTAAAGACAAAAGCTATCCAGTGATGTTTTGGATTCATGGAGGCGGGAATACCACAGGGCTGAAGGATTTTTATGATTACAGTCGCTTAGTTGCCTTGAAAGACGTTGTCGTTGTAAGCACTAATTATCGCCTTGGTGGGCTAGGGTGGTTTTCACATCCTGCCATTCAGAATCATCAAGAGGGCGAAGACAAATCCACAAATTTTGGAACTTTGGACATTATCGAGTCACTCAAATGGGTCCAAACTAATATATCTAAATTTGGAGGTAACCCGGATAATGTAACCATTTTTGGTGAGTCTGCAGGTGGCCACAATGTCTACGCATTGCTCGCTTCACCAATGTCTGATGGGCTCTTTCATAAAGCCATCTCGCAGTCCGGTTACACCACCAGCCATAGCTTAGAGGATGCCCACAACCGAGATGGAGGTAATCCATTGGTGGAGAGAGGCTCATGGCAGATAGTTGAGTCGATCAATGACTTTAACGTCGAGCAACATGACAGTGAAATTCTAGCGAATCAACTTAGAGGCATGGATGCTCGAGAATTTATAGGTTTGTACTACCACAAAGAGAGCATTGACAGCATCCCATTGACTACCAGAGATGGAATTGTAATCCCTGAGATAGGATTACTGGCAGCGCTAGGGAACCGTAAATTTGCTAAAAACGTTCCTGTAATGGCGGGCGCTACCAAAGATGAGGTGTCCCTCTGGCATGGCTTGCACAGGTATTTTATGGAAACTGATTACCGTTTTACCAAACTTTTACCTCCAGTTATTACTATAAAAAGTCCTGAGTTGTTCGATGTCTGGGTGCGCACACGTTCTCACGCCTGGAAACTGCGTGGTGTAGATATTCCGCTGTCAGCCATGGAGTCTGCAGGTTATGAAGAGCTCTTCGCCTACCGTTTTGACTGGGATCACCAAAAAAGTTCGATGTTTGCAGACTTCCCCAGTATATTGGGTGCTGCTCATGGCACTGATATTGCGTTTGTTACAGGCCAGTACACCTACGGCCCGATATCTTCTTACATCTATCCGGATGGACCTGCGCGAGATGAGATGGAGCAGACTGTCATGAGCGCGTGGAGCAGCTTTTCTTCTAGTGCAACTCCCGATACAGGGTCACTGGTTCAATGGAATGCGTTCGGGAGCGCTGTACCTGCATTTATCCATCTTGATAAGAATGATTTGTTACGAATGGATATCGAAACAGAGTCAATGGATTCGCTTTTAGGTGCAATTTCCGACGATCCCGTGGCAACTGATCTTGAGAAGTGCTTAATTGTGTGGGAATCCCTGATTAATGTTGGCGATCCTGATTTAGGGGCCTTCCGCAATTGGAATAATGGATTTTGCGATAAATTCGATGTGCGTCAGGAGCAAAAAGACATTCAGGAACGGTTGATTGGCGAATTTGGCAGTATCGGCGTTGGTTGAAAAAGCGAACCCTTCTCGCATCCATCAACTGGCTACAAATTATGGGATTACCGACAGATCTGTTTGATGGGTTGGGGTAAAAACTCAAACGTTTCAGTGTACGCGTTAGAGTTTTTCATAATCCCAGCACTAGAAGCCGCGCCTTAATGTACGTAATTCAATATCGATCATGAGCCAACTATGGCTAGAGAGAGCGTCAAGGTCTGGATCAATATCTACATCTGACTTTTCAAACCTCATTACGAAGAATTGATCAGTATCAACAAATTGCTTATTCGTATTGGCTCCAGCCAATTTTATACTCTACAGTTTAATTACTAGCAACCAATATGTAATTACCTTCCAACTGGAGGTACACATGGTAAAAGTAAATGCGCGAGAATCCAGAGATAAATCGCCGAAGCCATCAAATCAAATATTTTCGGTGAGAATTGAACAATACAAACGGATAGCCAATTCGCCCGGTTTCGTTATGGCGACAGATGGGGACTTATATCGTATTGATAAATTTCAGGTTAGAAATGCCAAAAAACTCGATTATTGGGCTTGAATGTTGTGTTACTTTTGTCAATGTTGTGCTGTTGCAACACTAGGAGAAAAGTAAACTTCTAACTTTGGTATTTATTACTACTTCTCTGTTTGGATACTTATTAAGGGTGTCAGACAATTCATCATTTCTGTTGCAGATCGAATATGACCTAATTATAGTTTTTTTTACGAATCGAAAGTCTATTGCTCATCCTAGTGATGTTATTCCTCTCTCAAGTTAAATTTTATTAAGCATAGCTACGTGCAAAAAATACAAAATAGATTTTTAACTCACGTTGGAAATGTATGTTTAGGCTTATTACTAGGGTTCATGTTTTTAATTGCAGTAACCTCTTTCAATTTTGTAATCTTGGTTGCGATCCTGCCATTTTTTATAATTGTACTCTTGGTAATGAGAAATTTGCGTCTCTACACAACACAGTCTTAATAGCGTTTTGGAGCATTATTAATCAACTTTAACTACAGATATTCCGTTCGCAGATTCGCCCGCTAAACCGTAGTCATATTATGCAAATAATTCTCGTTTTTCTCTAATCTCTTAAAAACACTTCTGCTAAAGGTTAAACGAAGCTAAACTTTGCCTATGAAAAAAGAAATATTTGAACTATCCAGTGAGCTCGGCAGAGCACTGCTAGAAAAAAAAGCATCTGTCACCACGGCTGAATCTTGCACTGGGGGTGGAGTTGCCAATGCGATCACAGCTGTCAGTGGGAGCTCCCAGTGGATTCATAGTGCCTACGTTACCTACGCAAACCATGCAAAGCACTATCTGCTCGGAGTTCCCGAGGCTCTTTTATTGGATCAGGGAGCTGTTTCAGAGGCGGTTGTTACGGAAATGGTAAAAGGCGCAGCCCAAGCGGCCAAGGCGGATTTCGCTGTTGCAATTAGTGGCGTAGCCGGCCCTTCTGGTGGCAGTACAGCTAAGCCAGTAGGGACAGTCTGGTTTGCCATTCTTGGTCCCCAGGGCATTCGTAGTCTGAAACACCAATTTGCCGGTGATAGAGAGGCCGTGAGAGAACAGTCTGTACAAATATCTCTTCAAGAACTCTTGCATCAAGTGTCTGAATGTACTACTGTACACTCATACAGTAATTAACTGGGTTTCGAGAATACAATCACTTAGCAGCTATCGATACAGAGGTATAGAATATGGACGCCAACAAAACAAAAGCACTTGAAGCAGCACTCGGTCAAATTGAGAGGCAATTTGGTAAAGGCACTGTAATGCGTATGGGAGATAATACACGCCAAGCAATACCTGCCATATCCACGGGATCTTTAGGGTTGGATATAGCTCTAGGAATTGGCGGGCTGCCAAAGGGTCGTGTTGTTGAGATTTATGGGCCAGAATCTTCAGGTAAAACTACCCTCACTCTGCAAGTTATTGCCGAAGCTCAAAAAGCAGGTGGAACCTGTGCATTTATCGATGCAGAACATGCTCTTGATCCGGTTTACGCAGAGAAGCTTGGAGTTGTGATTGATGATCTTATTGTATCCCAGCCAGATACGGGTGAGCAGGCGCTAGAGGTCACTGATATGCTCGTTCGATCAGGTGCCTGTGATGTGCTTGTTGTTGACTCAGTTGCGGCATTGACTCCCCGAGCAGAGATAGAAGGGGAAATGGGTGACCACCATGTGGGGTTACAAGCAAGACTGATGTCTCAAGCGCTGCGCAAACTAACCGGAAATATAAAGACAGCTAATTGCTTGGTCATCTTTATTAACCAAATCCGTATGAAAATCGGTGTGATGTTTGGTAATCCAGAAACGACGACCGGTGGTAATGCCTTAAAATTCTATTCATCTGTTCGCTTAGATATTAGACGTATTGGAGCTGTTAAGGATGGAGATGAGATTATTGGTAACGAGACTAGAGTTAAGGTTGTAAAAAACAAGGTTGCACCGCCCTTTAAACAAACTGAATTCCAAATTTTATATGGTCGTGGTATCAATCGTAACGGTGAATTAGTTGATCTCGGTGTAAAACATGGATTGGTTGACAAGTCTGGCGCTTGGTATGCATATAAAGGTAATAAAATCGGGCAAGGTAAAGCCAACGTTGGTATCTATCTGACCGAAAATCCAGAGATAGCCGCTGAAATTGAGAGTCAAATTAGGGCGAAAGAACTTGGCGACGTTTCTCCTGAGGCGCCAGACCAGCCAAAGCAAGATTTTAGTGAAGAGTAAAAGATAGGTCTTAAGAAAAAGCGCCAATGGGGCGCTTTTTTATTTAGCTTAAGGGGTAATCACAATGAAAGATCTAGGTGTAATTACTCCAGCAAAACTAAGAAATGCAGCTATGGATCTTCTCACAGGTCGAGAATTTTCGAGAGCTGAGTTGCACTCAAAATTAAGTAAACGATTTGAAAATCACTCCGCAATAGACGATGTTCTAGATCAATTGTGCGATGACGGCCTGCAGAGCGATAGTCGATTTACTCACGCTTTTGTTCGATCTCGTGTAGGTAGGGGTCAAGGTAAAGCCCGTATTCGAATGGACATTAGAGAGAAAGGCATAGATCAAGAGTTGCTTGCCAAAGTTCTAAATGAACAAGAGATTGACTGGTTTGACTTGGCAAGAGATGTGGCCCAGCGAAAGTTCGGTAACGGGGAGGCGAAAGATCAAAAGGCCAAGGCCAAGCGCATGCGGTTTTTGCAGTATAGAGGATTCAATTTCGATCAAATAAAGTATGCCTTAGCCGCAGAGGTAATTGACTAACGAGCCTTTATTGAAGCTAATTAAATGCAGATGTTTCCAGATGACTATTAAATATCTCAACTAATCTTTGTTCTACCCAGCTTCGTCCCTTCAGGTCTTTAATGAAACCACAATGGCCGCCATGATCTTGTCTCTCGATGATTAGATGGTCCAACGCGTTTATCTTATCTACATCCTCAGCCGGTAATATCGGGTCGTCATTAGCTACAATCAGGTGAGCTGGTATTTCAAGAGTTTTTAATCTGTCACCAGTTAGGGCATAAGATGAAAAATAATCTTTTGGATCTTCAAACCGGGTGAACTTTGGGACAAAGGTTTGATTAACGTCTTCTAAGGTTTTAATCTGATCCATTTCCGCACTAAAGTCGAGCTCTGGAAAATATTTGAGTTTTTTCTGTAGAGAGCGAGTCCATCTGCGGAAAAAATATTTCTCATAGATAAATAAGCCATTGTTCATGGCAGTCATTGCATTGTTAGGATCAATTGGGGGACAAATCGCAACTGCTGCAACTATACCGAGCTCCTTGGCGCGATCAGCAACGATTCTAAGGGTAAAGTTTCCTCCAAGTGAAAACCCTGCTAAAAAGATGTTCGAGTAAGAGCGATCACCTGTAAAGCTTCTAATCGCATCGCCGACTTCTGCCAAAAGGGTTGAGTTAAATAATTCTCGGTTAAGGTGATGGCTGTTACCATGGTCTCGTAAGTTTAGACGTAATACGTCAAACCCGCTGCGTAAAAGGTAGGATGCCGTTGTCACTTGATAGGCGGATTGACTAGAGCCTTCCCATCCATGGATTAGAATCACCAGTGGTTTAGTGTTAGTCGCGGGATGGCTCACGTTTGTTTTATCAAGCTCAGCGGTAAGTCTAACTCCTGCCTCTGTGGAGATGATTAGTTGCTCAGAGTTCAAGCTTTTGGTGATTCTTTTGGCTCTAAATTTTCGTGGTCCAACACTGTTCATAATGCTTTGTATGTGAGCATTTTTTAAGAGTGTAGGGGGTGAAAATTGGCTATAAATCATGGTTTTCAGTACATCAGGTTAATTAGGTTATTTTGCTTTGAACGCTTCATGATAACTATGGTGTGTTATTAACGCTATGCTTAATATTAAGAATAGTGCTTGTTTCGTTTAATTGGTGGTCTCTAAATCCCCAGCACACGTTTTGATGTGAAAACGTCACTGTTGGGTGGGGTTCCAAAGTTGCTACTTTCTTTAATAGATAAGCGTTATTATAGAAGGCGATAGGTCAGTCCATAAAAGGAGTGAGGTATGAAAATTAGTGGAGTTTTAATCACCTTTATTTTATCGGTTGTTTTTAGTAGTAGTGCAATAGCTGAGTTGCAAGGTTCAGAGGAAAGTAATGTTGGCATGGAGTCTAGTGTCGTCGAATCGGCGCAAGACCTCGATCCTAAAGATTGGGGAATCCGCAATGGTTGTATCTCGCGCTCCCGCATTCGACATATGCATTTTGTTGACGATGAGACAGCTATTATCGATATTATGGGTAAAAAGAAAGTGCTTTTGACTATGCGTCGAGAGTGCCGCGGTATTAAAAGAGAAGGCTTTATTTCACGAGTTCGTGGTAATTCGTTGTGCGCTAGGTTTGATCGATTCGAAGTGCTTGATACCGGCATGCCCTGTTCTATTAAATCCTTAGAGCCATATATAGAGCCTGAAGAAGAGGATATTGAGGAGCCTAAAGATTCAAAAGATCAAAATGAAAATGTTGTTTAGAGGCTGAGGCTTTGAAAAAATATAGCTCTTTCCTTCTGATTTTGTTTTTAATATCCCTCAATGTTGATGTTGCTGCTAATGATTTGGCGTCTAATGGGCTGATAGTTCCGAGTAATTTAGTTCAAGGCAGTTTGGTTGTTGCCACTGTTGCACCAGGCTATAGCGTGAATTATAAAGGAAAGCCCCTAAAGATTAATGACAATGGAACGTTTATCTTGGGTCTAGGAAGGGACGCTCGTGAGATAATGCGGCTTGTGGTTGTCGATGACAAAGGCCATCAAGAAGACTATATGTTCCCCGTGGCTAAACGAAAATATAATATTCAGTCTGTTGAGGGAGTTCCGCAGCGCACGGTTACGCCGAACCCAGAGGATATCACACGCATTAGACAGGATTCTTTGCTAGTTAGAAATGCGCGGCAGGGAGTTTCTGATAGGCAGGACTTTTTGGCTGGATTTAGAAAGCCGCTAGAGGGTCCAGTGACTGGGGTTTATGGCAGCCAGAGAGTGTACAACGGCACTCCCAAGAATCCTCATTATGGCGTGGATTACGCTGCGCCCGCCGGGACGATCGTGCGTGCCCCTGCCGCTGGAGTCGTTCAGTTAGCACATTCTGATTTATTTTACTCTGGAGGCACCCTTATCATGGATCATGGTTTTGGACTCAACTCTTCATTTCTCCATTTAAGTGCGGTTTTAGTCTCAGTAGGACAAGAGGTAAAGCAAGGAGACCCAATTGGGAAAGTAGGGTCTACTGGAAGGGCCACAGGCCCGCATCTTGATTGGCGAATGAACTGGCTAAATGTCCGTATCGACCCACAATTAGTAATGGAGTCACTTCCAGCGGATTGAGAAGGCAGGTGTTTTGTTGGTTGTATTCTCAACAGACTAATCTATCGATGCCGTAGCGGTTTTTATCTATTTTGCGTACAATGATTTATCGCAGAAATGGATGGTTAAAGTGGACAAAGAGTTATTAAGTATTCTGGTTTGCCCTACGAGTAAAGCACCGTTGGTATTTGATGAAGATAACCAAGAATTGGTGTGCAAGGCTAGTGGGTTAGCTTATCCCATTGAAGATGGTATTCCAGTTATGTTGGAGTCCCGGGCCAGGGTTTTAAGCGCCGATGAAAAGCTGAACGTTTCGCCTGTAAAGCGCTCAGGTAAGGGGTAGTCAGAAATTATGACTGATCAAGTAGATACACTTTTTACTCGTATTATTAAGCGTGAAATACCTGCAGAGATAGTTTATGAAGATGACCTTTGTATCGCTATTAATGATATTGCTCCTCAGGCCCCTGTGCATGTGTTACTTATTCCTAAGCAGCAGATCCCTCGGTTAGCAGATGCTACAGAAAGTGAGCGTGCTATCTTAGGACACTTAATGCTTATTGCTGGAGACATTTCTCGACAACTAGGTGTCGATGAGGCCTTTAGGCTGGTAGTCAACAATGGAGCAGATGCAGGACAAACAGTGTTTCATTTGCATCTACACATTTTAGCTAACCCAAAAGACAGCAAACAATTCTCAGAATCTGACACTGGTATCTAAGATATACTGATGCCCACGCATTGAAATCCGCAAAATCTTGACTATAAAGTGATGAAAAAAATGATGAAAAGCGCCGATATTCGAGACGCATTCCTAAATTACTTTGGCGATAAGCAACATCAAATAATCCCAAGTAGCAGTTTAGTACCTGACAATGACCCAACGTTATTGTTTACCAACGCCGGCATGGTGCAGTTTAAAGATGTCTTTTTGGGCGCAGATAAGCGAGGTTACAATCGAGCTGTTTCCTCGCAACGATGTGTTCGAGCGGGCGGAAAACACAATGATCTTGAGAATGTAGGCTACACCGCAAGACATCATACTTTTTTTGAGATGTTGGGTAACTTTAGTTTCGGGGATTACTTCAAGAGAGACGCCATCTTTTATGCCTGGGAATTTTTGACTACTGTGTTGGAGTTACCCAAGGAAAGGCTGTGGGTCACGGTGCATATTAGCGATGATGAGGCGGCGGATATCTGGATTAACGAAATAGGGGTTGATCCAGCAAGGTTGTCTAGGCTTGATGAAGATAACTTCTGGCAGATGGGTGATACAGGCCCCTGTGGGCCATGCACGGAAATATTCTGGGATCACGGTGATCATATTCCGGGTGGACCACCGGGTAGCCTCGATGATGAGTTGGACCGTTACATTGAGATTTGGAATCTTGTTTTCATGCAGTTCGAGCGGGATGCCGCGGGCAATATGATGCCATTACCTAAACCGTCAATTGATACGGGTATGGGATTAGAGCGTGTAGCAGCAGTGATGCAGGGTGTGCATAATAATTATGATATTGACTTATTTCAGTCTCTTATCAAGGCCGCTGCAAAGGCCACAGGCTGTAAAGATCTCCAGGACAACTCTTTAAAAGTGATTGCCGATCATATTAGATCCTGTGCCTTCTTGGTCGTTGATGGAGTTGAACCGTCAAACGAAGGACGCGGATATGTTTTGCGTAGAATTATCCGCAGAGCCTTGCGCCATGGCTACAACCTCGGAGCATCGGGCAGCTTTTTCTACAAGCTTGTCAAAGCGCTAGGCGAGGTTATGGGAGAGGCCTACCCAGAGCTGGTTAAAGATGGGCGGCACATAAGCGATGTTATTAAAAAGGAAGAAGAGCAGTTTGCGCGTACCTTAGAAAAGGGTATGGGAGTCCTTGAGGCCGCCTTAAGTGCTTTGTCCGGTACTGAGTTGCCAGGTACCCTGGTATTCCAATTGTATGACACTTATGGCTTTCCGACAGATTTAACCAACGACATCGCAAGAGAGAAAGGTTTTACCCTTGACATGAAAGGTTATGAAGCTTGCATGGAAGAGCAGCGTACCCGAGCGAGGGCAGCAAGCCAGTTTAATCTGGATCATACGGAGAGTATTCGTGTAGAGGGCTCTACAGAGTTTTGTGGTTACGATGGTACAGGTTTAGCGTCTACTATTATTGGCCTATATACCGAAGGTGAGGCCGTTCAAAGCGTATCTAAAGACACAGATGTGGTAGTAATACTAGATAAGACTGTTTTTTATGCAGAGTCTGGTGGTCAAGTTGGTGATACCGGTGTGTTATCCAAGGGCTCTGCAAAAATAGCCATCGCTGATTGTCGTAAGGTTGGTAATCATCACATCCATATCGGTCATATAGTTTCTGGAGAGTTTGTAATTGGAGATGAGGTAGACGGGCTGGTTGACCAAACACTGCGCCAAGCCACTGCTCTGAATCATTCTGCAACACATTTACTCCATGAAGCGCTACGACAAGTCTTAGGCGACCATGTGAAGCAAAAAGGGTCACTGGTTGACAGTGAGCGTTTGCGGTTTGATTTTTCCCATGGGGAAGCAGTGAGTCCTGAGCAGATTAGAAAGATTGAGCATATTGTTAATAGTGAAGTGCTCAAAAACACCGAGGTCACCACCGGCGTGATGAGCATGGAAGATGCCAAAGCAAAAGGAGCAATGGCCTTATTTGGTGAAAAATATGGTGATTTAGTGCGCGTTGTAAGTGTTGGAGCTGAATTCTCAGTCGAACTTTGTGGAGGAACTCATGTTTCCCGTACGGGGGATATTGGTTTATTGAAGGTATCAGCTGAAACCAGTGTTGCCGCAGGTGTAAGGCGCATTGAAAGTGTGACAGGCATGAAAGCACTAGAGTTTTGCGATAATCAACAGGACTCAATCACCGATATTGCATCGATTGTTCGCGGTAGTCGGACGACCGTAGGTGATA
>Ga0206129_10002685_pt1 | contig 21607 bp, 13 predicted proteins | sample Helgoland_Spring_8_FD_148616 | JGI IMG/M metagenome (GOLD analysis project Ga0206129, IMG submission 148616) | Pelagic subsurface seawater microbial communities from Kabeltonne, Helgoland, North Sea - Helgoland_Spring_Bloom_20160502_2 | ecosystem: Environmental > Aquatic > Marine > Epipelagic ...
GCTATCATAAATAGCTTTTCCTAGAGAATTCAGATTAATATATGGTTTTCCTCCAGTATCATCGACAGTCACATCTTCACTAAAAAGAACTTTTAATATAATGTCGATACCTGAACGATAAGCCCCTAACGCTTTATCGGAAGTAATTGAAGTTATAGTAGCAAGTGCATTAATTACAAACGGGTTGAGAATAAGTGTAGAAAAATTACCAGCTACATCGGTGACCGTTAATATTATATTACTATATATATCGGGAGACAGAGCATTAAAGGTTATAGTAGTATTATTTCCACTGATTGCAGTATAAGTATTAATTGGATGTGCCGGATCCAAGGTTATAGTGCCAGCTTTATCTGAACTAAATATATACGACGGTGTTGTAACATTCGAAGGTGTTGGAACTTCAGTTACACTTAAAAGTATTGGAGCTGTAGTATCAATTACAAACGTAGGAACAGCAAGTGCTAAAGAGTCATTACCACCCGCATCAGTGACGGTTATTGTTATGTCATGGGTTCCCGGTTCCAAAGTATCAAAGGTTATAATATTATTTCCCGCATCTGCGGTAGTAGTACTACTTGAATAGCCTGTATTAAAGGTTATAGTACCTGCTTTGGTTGTGTTAAATGTAAATGAGGGTGTTGTATCAGCCGAAGGTGTTGGAACTTCAGTTACACTTAAAAGTGTTGGAGCTGTAGTATCGTTAATTACTATATCGGTGTTCCCGCTCAAAGAATTAAGGGGTAAAAGTAAACTAGCTACATTTCCAGAAGCGTTAAAAATTGAACCTTCCCCACTTAAATTTAAGCCCCCCGAGCAGTCTAAACTAGCAGTATTTTCCCCTGTTTTAACAGTATATTGGAAAAGTAAGGTATTGCTATCAGTTCCAGATAAATAATTGGCTTTACCTCCAGTATTTAACTCTATAAAAGGTTGCCCAGAGACATTAACTTGTTTATCAAACGTAACGTGTAAAATAATATCAGCGCCTGTTTTAAAACTTCCATCCACCCCTGAAATATTAGTTACTGCTGGGATAAAAAATCTGATATCTGGGGTGTTCCCAAAAAACACATTTGGTGACGTTCCGATGCTTCCATATAGATTATGCATCGCTGCACCGCCAGCGAACATATTTACCATATTTCCAGAAAGGTTTACATTTATTAGCCAATTAAAAGGTTGTTCCTCATTATTAAACTGCGTCGCGGCGTTGAACATATACCTCATATCAGTTACCAAACTTGTATCCCAATTCCCAATATCTTGATTAAACTGCTTCGCGGAGTTGAACATACCCATCATATTATTTACCAAACCTGTATCCCACCCCCCGATATTCTGGTTAAATACAGACGCATTTGTAAACATGGATGCCATCGTATTTACCGAACTTGTATCCCAATCACTAATATCTTGATTAAACACGAACGCGAGAGCGAACATGCCCGCCATCGTATTTACCGAACCTGTTTCCCAATTCCCAATATCTTTATTAAACTTCTCCGCACCCATAAACATATGCACCATATTTGTAACGGATGATGTCTTCCATGCGATATATGGAGTTCCGTCCGAGCCAATTACAGACTTCATGCTTATATCTTGATTAAAATTCTGCGCGCCGTTGAACATGTTCGCCATCGTATTTACCAAACTTGTATCCCAATTACCAATATATTGATCAAACTCCCACGCGTGAAAAAACATTTGGGACATATCCGTCACAGCACTCGTGTCCCACGCCCCGATATCCTGGTTAAATCCATACGCTTTTGAAAACATATACCTCATATCAGTTACCAACCTTGTATCCCAACTACCAATATCTTGATTAAATGCGGATGCGGTGTGGAACATATCGTTCATGTTGGTGACGTTGCCCGTTTCCCAATCCCCGATATTCTGGTTAAATACAGACGCGCCGCTGAACATGGACTCCATTCTAGTTACCAAACTTGTATCCCAATCACCAATATATTGATTAAACACCCTCGCTCCGGCGAACATGTACGCCATCGTATTTACCAAACCCGTTTCCCAATTCCCAATATCTTGATTAAACTTCTCCGCACCCCTGAACATATGCAACATATTTGTAACGGCTGATGTCTTCCATGCTATATATAAAGTTCCCTCCGAGCCAATTACAGACTTCATGCTTATATCTTGATTAAACTTCCGCGCGCCGTTGAACATGGACTCCATCGTATTTACCAAACTTGTACCCCAATTACCAATATATTGATCAAACTCCCACGCGTGAAAAAACATTTGGGACATATCCGTCACAGCACTCGTGTCCCACGCCCCGATATTCTGGTTAAATACATACGCTCTTGAAAACATGGACACCATCGTATTTACAGAACTTGTATCCCAATTACGAATATCTCCATCAAACTCCCACGCCTCATAAAACATACCGTACATGTTGGTGACGTTGCTCGTGTCCCACGCCCCGATATTCTGGTTAAATACATACGCTCTTGAAAACATGGACGCCATCGTATTTACCGAACTTGTATTCCAATCACTAATATCTTGATTAAATCTGGATGCGTATGTGAACATGTTGGACATATTAGTTACTAATATTGTATCCCATGCAGTATATGTAGATCCGTCCAAACCACTTACATCCTTCGTGTTTAAAGGTTGGTTAAATGCGGATGCGCTTCGGAACATCCCCGCCATATTAGTTACTTTAGAAACATTCCAGTTGTTTAAAGGTTGGTTAAATGTGGATGCGCCTCGGAACATCCAGTCCATATTAGTTACTAAACTTGTATTCCAACTACTAAGATCTTCGTTGAATCCGGATGCATCTAAGGTGCCGTCCGCTTCGCCGCCGTTGGCGTTGAATTTGGACCTGCCATGCTTAAACAAATCAGTCATAACCGTAACCCCTGATACATCCCATGCTCCAATATTATCTCCATATGTGGCAGACACTCCGACAGGTTCGGCTAACCATTCATCTACCGCATGTTTTATATTATAATTTGTAAGAGTTTTGTAGGGTGATTGAAATATTGCTGTTTCTGAAGTTATTTCATATGTTTTAACTTTAGCGATGTCTTGTATTCCCAAAGCAACACGGGTTCCCAGAGCATTTATATGACTACCAAAGGATAAATAATTATTTATTGTGTCACCCTCAATATCCCATTCTTCAATCCAACTACTTCCATTATATTTATAAATTGCCACTTTTCCACGATCTTGTGCGCCCGTATCGAAACCAGGCGAAGCAACGACAACCTTGTCGCCAGCAGCATTTACACTTATCTTACAGCCTGTCATAGTGGTCCAACCTATGCCCTGATCGCCAACTTCTACTGTAGTTCCTGAATCAGGACTACCATTTGTATATCTATAAATAAGGGCCTTCCCTTTTCCGTTGTCAAATAAAGATAATCCCACTGCTAAAACACTGCCATCCCCGTTGAAATCCACATATATATTCCGGCTGAACGACGGGTCAACTTCTTCAATAGAAGGGGCAAAAGTAGTAGCCCAAGTAGAACCTGTTCTTTTATATACTCTTAATTCTGTGCCAGGGTCATTGTCGGTGTCAAGATTTTGTCCACCAACGACAACCATATCACCATTCCCATTAATAGAAACTGACTGACCAATCCAAGAAGTAGGTGTAAATGAACTTTCGGACGACCAACTTGAGCCGCTCCATTTATAAATAACTACTGGGCTAGCACTTATAGCTATTCTATCTCCTGTATCATTTAATGAAACACTTTCACCTGTAGCACTTGAAGAATTAAAAGGTATAATCGTACCTTGAAGACTCCAACTATTGCCCCCACTACTATGAGCACTATTTTTATAAATTGCTGTACCATACCCTCCGTTACCACCGAACGCTATTATATCTCCAACATAGTTAATAGAAACAGAGACCCCAACAAATTGATTACTACTATTACCATTCCAGCCCGCTTTCTCTTCCCAATCACCGTTTGAGTCAAGATTCCATATAGTCACTCTTCCACTATTACTCCCTCCATTATCATCATATTGTGATCCTATAACCATTATATTTCCTAAGGCATTTAAAGCTACGTCGTCTCCAAAACCATCGGTAATATCATCGCCATTAACTGTTCCTCCATATTGTGACCAAGACATAATTTATTTATATTAATATATAACTAATATAAAAAAAACAATTTTTAAACCTATAATAAATATCCACTTAAATCATTCCAAATATTTTCAGTATTAATTTTATTTAAGTATGCACCACTTAAATCTACGATACTCTGTTGTTTTAGTGTGGCTGCTTGGTCTCTTTCTAAAATAGCTATTTCTAAATCTCTGTTATATTGGGCACCAGAAATATCTGTTATATCAGATATTCCACCAGATAAATTATTAAAATCTCGTTTAGCTAACAAATATTCTGTTTGTAAACTCAAATAATCCCTATAAACTTCTTCCACTAAAGTTTCAGCATATGCATCTATTTTTAATAATTGGTCGTTAGTTAATTGTTCCCCCGAAATATCGTTAAATAATTTTTCAAATTTAGTTTTATTTATATATTCCCCACTTACATCCACCGAAGCTCTTTGTTTTTCTCTTGATGCTGCATCTCTTTCAACTATACTTTTTTCTAAATTTAGTTTATATTCGGCACCTGAACCATCATAGATAGGAGTTACAAATCCAGATACATCCGGATGAGAAAGATACGAATTCAATTCGGTGATTGCTAAATTATAGTTATCTATAGTATTATCTAATTCACCTGAAATATTCAGATAAGCAATTTCGGCAGCCCAATCAAAATATACAGTCTTTGTCCCCGATATTGAGTTATAAACTTTTAAAGTATCTATTTTTTTTTGATAAGCCCCACTAACATCTATTTCAGCAGTAATTTTCTTTTGATTAATTACATCTCTTTCATGTATACTTTTTTCTAAATTACTTTTATAAATATAACCTGACATATCTGAAAATATTAATATATCTGTAACTAAATTAGTTATTTGTGTGTCCTGGGACATTCTGTTTAATTCGGCATATGCCTCGTCGTATTTACTACTAATATCAATGAAGTCTCTATAAATATTACTTAAAATTACATCATTTTCTACATTAATATCTTTTAAATTATCGTTAATAACTACTATACCTGATAAATTTTCCCAAATAGCTGAGGTATCGGTTTTTTTTTGAAGGCCTTTTTGTACATTAATGATTGCTTGATTTTTTTTATTCAAAGTAGTCATTCTTTCTATCACAGAATTCCGATATTTTTCTTCTATAGTATTCCCCGAAACTGTAAACGTTACGGACGATAAGTCGAAATTAGTAAGATATCCACTTAAATTTAACTCTTTTGATGATATTTCTAAATAATCTCTTTTAATATTGGCATATTCTACTGCTGCTTGAACATCAACCCCTGAAATATTAAAATTGTTTAAATAAGCTGAATTATAATTCCCCGATAGATCTATAATAATTTCTTCACTTAGTGTATGTTCTCCTTGAAGTATTGTATTAAGCTCTTTAATATTTTTAAACTTCCCTGATATATTCTCTAAATATTGGTCGGCAATAATAGTTTCTCTAAATATAGGATTTTCGTCTAAAATTATTTTATTTATTTTAATAGAGATTACTTCATTTATAGATTTTCTCATATGGATATAGGCATCTCCTATCGCAGATACTGTATTCACGAAGTCGATTTTATGATAAGTGTCTTTTCCCTTTAAGTCCAACATAATACTGATATTATTAAGCTCTTTTTTTGGATCCTCCGTCTCAAATGGTTTGTCAACCAGGTCATTTTTATAAACATCAGCACCTTCATATATACCCCCATCGTCATCATCTTCCGCCTGGGTAAAATTCTCATATTTTTTTTGTTCATTTTTTTTTCTTTCAAGTAATAGATATAAATCCTGGGTTTTTTTATTTAAAATTTCCAGTTTCTCTGCGGGGGTTTTTTTATTTGTTTTAAATTTATCTACTTTGGAATAAATGTATTTCATAATATCTATTATTTCTTTAATTCTCGATTCATCATTTCTGATTGAAATTTTATATGTCGTTTTAATTTTTTTGTATATATTTGTATAATTTTTCTTAAAATTTTCATTAGAAAAAAATAATTGTTCCATTCCTATAGTAAGTTATTTTTTTAATAAAATAATAATTTATTATTAATTTCAAAGATATTTAAATTCTAACATTAATATACATTCTGATTGATATGATTCGGCTTTACTATTCTGAATTGTAAAGTTAAAATGTGATAATTGCTTGGATGTAAATTTATGTGTATTACTATCCTTATTTATAAAATGAGTGTAACCCATAATATTTATATCAGGGTATAACTTAGCAAAAATACTCGTTCCAATCAGCTTATCAACATTAGTAAGGACCTTCCCGCTTAAAGTTCCTTCTTCCAATTCGTCGCTGCATAATAGTAAATATGGTTCGGATTCCTGCGTTGCTTGATTTTTTTTAGTAACTTGAATATTTTGTTTCCCACTTAAATCAAGTGCGACACCAGCTAATCTCTCTGTCAGTAACTTCTGGTAACCAGAAATATCTTTAAAATCTGCCTTAGCTTTGGCGTTTGCCATATATCCAGCTATATCCCATTCGTTATTTAATAGCTGTTCAGACGCATACCTGGCTCCTGATATGTTCGTCAATTTTAATTCTAAAAAGTTTCTATTAGTATGTAAATTATAATAATCCCAACGAGCCTTTTTATAAATAAAGTCCTTTTGCGCGTCGTCTAACTCTGTTTGTTTAATATTTTTTGTGTTTTCAGATTTAGTATATGCCCCTGACGCGTTCGTCATATTTATTTTAGCCTCAAGGAGTTTAACACGTGCAGCGACGTCCCCACCACTTATATCCCTGGCAATATCTCTGGCTATGGTTGCTGTGGAAAGCTTATTTATTAGATTATTTGTTTCACCGCTAAGATTAAAAACTTCTAATTTAATTCTGCGCACATCAACTATTAATTGGTTTTTAGTATACTGAGTTTCGGTGTTTAAAATTTTATTAGCCATTCCAAAATACTCACCAGATGCATTTACATAATTTATTTCTACTTGTTTTTTTATAATTTCAGCAGCAGCGTCGGTTCCTCCACTTAAATTTACTGCATTATTTATTACATTTAATTGATGTTCTAACTTATTTAATTCACCACTAATGTTAAAAACGTCTAATTTAGCTCTATAAATATCCACTTCTAGTTGTTTGTTATCTAATTTGGTGATAGCGTTACTATATACAGCAGATGCGTCGGTGTATGCACTTAAAGCACTAATATATTCATTTTTAATTTCTTTGAGTAAAACTCTCGCGGAAATATCACCTCCACTTAAATTTAATTGATTATCTCGTATACTTTGTAAATTTGCTAATTTCGTTTCTAAACTTGACTTTGCTCCGCTCAAATTAAAAACCTCTAATTTAGCCCGATGAACATCAACTATTTTTTGTTTTGTTACTAAATCGGCTAAAGCATTATTATATACACCTGACGCGTTTACGTATGCCCCTGAAGCATTAGTAAAATTAGCAGAGGCCTCCTTTATTAATACTAACCCAGCGAAATCATTATTACCACTTGCATCTGCTTCATAGCCCGATATATTTTGAAATACCGCAAAAGTATCGTTTTTTAGCTGGAGCGCCCCGCTTAAATCGATAAGAGCACGCTGCGTTTCATCAGAAGCAATATTTCTATTTAAAATTGCTAATTCTAAGTGTCTATTATATTCGGCACCCGAGGCATTTAAAATACTACTATCTATATTTAATACATCTGCATCACCTGATAAATTTTCTAAATGCGTTACGGCAAACGTTTTATCTATAGTAACCTTAGATAAATCACCAGAAACATTATAGATTATAATATCTGCGGCAGTATCTATTCTAAGTAACCCATCATTATTTATTTCAATACCAGATATATCCATCCACAAATTCATAGTTTCGGTTTTCTTTTGGTGTTTACCACTTAAATCTATAGCTGCTCGCTGTTTTTCATCCAAAAGACGATTCCTATTTAAAATTCCTATTTCTAAATCCTTTCTATATTCTGCACCAGAAGCATTTGAAATATTAATATCTATATTAAATGTACTCGCGTCACCCGATAAATTTAATAAATGCGTTTCCGTAAATTCTTTATCAGTTTTTATACTATCTATTTCACCTGAAATACTTACAATCGCTACCCTCGCGGCAAAATCCCCACTAACATCATTAATAATTGATATACCAGATATATTCTCCCAAAGATTTTTAGCATTGGTATATTTTATATATGATTCGCTCGCGTCAGCTATTAGTAATTCCTTTTTAGTAAAAATTCCATCTCTTTCTAAAATAGCTATTTCTAAATCCTTTTCATATGTCGCCCCCGATGCATTGGAAAAAACCATTATATCAGAAATAAGTCCAGAAGCATCGGTATTTAATCTATTAAGTTCTTGTTCCGCATAAGCCCTATCGCTGCTAATGTTAGCTAATTCCCCCGATAAATTCGCTACCATTATATTTGCCGCGGCATCTATATTTTTTCTAGCGTCATTCGTCGCAACTTCTCCTGATATGCTTTCCCAGATAGCCGCTGTATCTAGCTTTTTTTGATATGCCCCACTCGCATCAAATTCTGCCTGATCCAAAGAATCTCTGCTTTGGTTATATTCTAAACGGGATATCTCGTACGATATTTCATATTCGTTACCCGATAAATCTGATATTTGAACTGAGTTGCCCCCACTTACATTGTATAAATGCCCCGATGCGTTCTCCGATTTAGTTTTAGATGCTTCGTAATCGTTTCGAGTTTTAGTATATTCTAAGGCAGCGGCAACATCAACACCTGAAATATTAAAATTGTGTAAAAAGGCCGTGTTATATGCTCCTGATAAATCATTTAAAATTTCTTCAGCCACAACTTTTCTACCTGTAATAATATCTAATTCTTCTGTAATATTAGCAACTTTATTGTTCATCGATTCTAAATAATCATCAGCGATAATACTTTCTCTAAATATAGGGTTTTCTCTTATTATTAAACGATTTACCTTTATTGAAACTACGTTTTTAATATCTTCGGAAATATAAGCATCTCCATCCGTATTAGCATTACCTGGGCCAAATATCACCGTATGTGTCCCGGTCGTGCTACCCGAAACATCTATAATAATATTTTTAGTTTTTAAGTCGCCCATTCGCCGCTTACGACTCTGTAATTTTGGTTTTGTATCAGATTCTATGACACTTTTATTTAATTCGGATAAATTACTCTCATTAAAATTAAACAACGATGAACCCGCAATGCTATTCCCTGAGTCAACGATACCACCTTTTGTGTTCTGCTGGTTTGATATTAGTTCAGATGAGCCATTCGTGTCCCAGGTGGCACCCATCGCGGCTGCGGTTAAATCTGAAAAGATATCTTTTACATCAGTAGTAATAGGCTGTGGAACGTTATCTGAATTATAATAATCTTCCCTACTTTTGGTTATCTCCAAATATTTTTCCTCAATATTATTATGTTCTGGAGTATTTTTATCGCGGAAATCAATAGCTGGTTTTTTTTCTGGTTTTATATTTCTAGAATCGACTAGTTGTTTAAATTTATCTTCTAAATTTTCGGTATCTTTTTTAAATGTTGCCTTGGGTCTATTAATATCTATTTTTCGTTCTTTATTTTTTACTGGTTTTTCTCTATTAATACTTTTTTTCTTCTCATTTTTAGATTTGAAATATACTAAAAAAAAATTAATTGCTTTTTGAGAAAGATATCTAATTTTATCTTCTACACTAAGAGCGTCTATATTAAATTGTTTTTTAATTGAAAATGAATATTTCATTACATCGATAATATTATTTTTATACTCGCGCTTCCTTATAGAAATATTATATTCGTCCTTAATATTTTGTTTAATAACTTTGAAAATTCTCTTAAAATTATCTTCTGAAAAATAAATTACTTCCATTAATATAATATATTATTTTTAAAATAATAAATAAATTTACTTTAAAAATATTAGCTGTTATTAAAAGGAGATACATTAATCTCGGGCACATAATTTTCTAGAGTATTTATTTGAAACATATATTGGACGTATGTATCTAAATAATTATCACTAGAATTGTTACAATCATACGTATTAAAAGTCCAATTATTACATAAATTTGTACCGACTGGGGTAATTAATTTAATACTCAATTTAGATAAAGTAGATAAAGGCGTTTTAAATATTTTGATGTCATTCTCTTGATTCACATAATGTAAAAACCCGCTGCAATCATTTGAGCAACCGGTGCAGTGTCGTGTGTTAGAATCTATATACATTTTAGCAAAAATATTTTTAATATTGCCAGTTGTTATTACGTTGGATTCGAATTCCTCAATACACAGATACAGGAATGGATATCTGGCACCCGACAAATGAACCTCTGGTATAACAATTCTATCCAATCTTATAGAATGGACATTTTTTATTTCATCACTTACATAAAGATTACTGCATGATGGTTGGGAATTATTATACCCTGATGAAAACACGACCCCGTTCGATTTTTTAGGTACGGATGTACCAAAAGAAACTTTTACATCAAACGGTGAGACGGTTTCGCCACTACAACTTTTAGGGGAATCACCTGTATCAATTACTAAATTAATTGATTTAACTTTAAAATTAGCACCATCCTTTAGGGCATAGAATAATTGCTTCATGTCCGAGACCGTAGTTAATGAATTATTTTGTTTTAAATTATTTTCTAAAGTTACCAATTTTGATTGATTTTCTAATAAAATCTGCTTTAAAGTTTGGTTTATTCTGTTAGGTGGGTTTTCAGGATGTGTATTATTAATAGGTCGCTTAATTTCAGATGTAGTCGAATTAACCCCGTAATCCTTTTCATTTACTCCGGTAATCGTGTTAGCCGGGTTATTTAAAGGATACACCGTTTCGATATTTTGATCCAAAATATCATATTTTAAGGAGTGATACCCCGTCATATTATTAACTTCGTATGACTGTATCGCGTTGTTATTGATACCGTCTTGTGTCATTTCTTTTTGAGTCAGAGGGGATTCGGTTTCACTTGAATTAATATTTTTTTCAAAATAAATCATAAAATATTGGATAGATTTTTTAATAAGAATATTTAATGTGTCATGTTTATTTAGATTCTGTGAAATATTCAGTTGACGCTTACTCGCATAAATAGTTTTCATTATATCTAATATTTTTGTCGAATACGTATTATTTTTGGGAATACTAAACCCATACTTTCTTTCTATATTATTGTTAATGTTATTATAAATTAATTCGAAATTTTCGTTGGAAAAAAACGCGGAAGTCATTAATATATATTATGATTTTAATATTATAAATTTATTTTATTGCATCTAGTTTTTTTTATATTTCAATTTCCATATACGGAAATCTTCTGAAAATTTCGTTACTCTATCCTTAACCTCTGGTAAAGAATTATATTCTTCTAATGTTAAAATACTTAATTCCTCGTTAGTGAATGGATTAGTTTGGTTGAAATATAAATGGTTATAAATCGTATATTTATCTACAATTTGTTCTACAGAAGGGATTTCTATAGGGTTTTTAATTTCGTTAAACATAATTGCATCCATAAACTTATCGGGGACATCGGTCGTGTATTTATCAGTATTTAATTCTAAGAACTCTATAGTTGATTTAATATTGTTAGATACATATTTTAATATATCTGTTATTCTTAAATCGTCGTTTATTTTAAATTCACCATACTTAATAATAGCGGTTTCTATATCAGGTTCGTTATAAAAATATTTATTTTTTGACCAAATATCTATAAAACTTTTATTTTTAGAATATATATCTAAATTACTAAAAACCGTTTCAAACATACTATTAAAATTTTTCGAAAAACATTCGTTGACCGTATTTTCTGGTGAAATATTATATGTTACGTAATCACTCAACTGTCCTTTTTCGACACAATTCATAAAGGTAAACAAAAATTCAATTAATTTAAAATATAATAAATCACTATCAGTAATATTTTCATAGAGTATATGTAACAAATGTATACTTTGTTGAAAATAAATAGTATATTTAATAATAAGTAACCTATTGTGTTCCGATGCGTATGTTTTAAAATTTGTATTTAATTCTACCAAAGTATTGATTAATTCATTTAGATGATTTGTACATAATGTGATGAAAATATTTGTTTTTAATTTTTCTTCAAATTTTTTCTTAGACAAAATATTTAATATATCCAGTATTTTCGATCTCGTTTTCAGTTTAAATTTAAACCCTGTATTAATATCGTATTTTTGAAGTTCTATAAATATTTCTACTAAAGGTTTTATAAAATCTATATCGAGTATTTCATTTTTCATAATAATCCTGATTTTATTATGTAAATTAATCGTATCGGATTTTACGATATTTATCAATATGGGCGTGAATATTTTAATAAATTTATCAAAATCCTCCCCTACATACGTATTCTTATTACACATACTCGCTATAGTTTCTATTTCGTTATCGGTGCAGGCTCTTATATTAAAATTTACTATATTATCTAATAATCTTGTCCGAAAATCTATAAAAGTTTTAAGTTTATCTATAAGACTCCCGTAATACTTAATAGATTTTTCTAAATCTATTGTTTCGCTAGAATTTACATGCAATTTATAAAAATTTACAGTATCTAAATTTATTAGTTTCATATTTGCTACACCATTGTAGATAACTATATATAACTTATACAGCGCATCTTGTAAAATTTTGAAATTATTATCGACAGGTGTATATTTATCACATTCCCGCATTAGTTCTAAAAAATTTAAAGTGATTGAAAGCTCGTATTTATTCAAAATAACAAATGATAGCAATTGTTTTTTTATAAAAGCTGTTAAATTATTAGTATGAACAATATATTGTTTTAAATATTGGGAGTTGAATTTTAATGAAAAATAATTAGTTTCCAAACCTAATAATTTATTAAATAATGTATCCCCAGTTCCTACATTATATTTTGTAAAAAATTTTTTCTCTTTTACTAAGAAATCGATAAATGCGGGGGTCATTATATCATCTGGAAATTCTGTTAAATACCTAGTATGCATTAATTTAGTGACAATAAAACCCGCTATATTAGAACATATATATTCGTCTATTATGGTAGGACTGTTAGTCCATATAAGATTAAATTTTTCTAACAATATTTTAATATTTTTATATAACACTTTCTTATTTTCTAGCCCTGATATATTACTATGCGTTATTAAAATATCCACATCTCTGGAACATTCATACTCTATTCCTATCGTATTACTATTTGTAATATAATCTAATAAATTACTATCTTCTATTGATAAGGTTACGCTCATCTACTATATATATTAATTAAATTTTTTTTATATCAATATTATATAAGAAATGTTAAAACTTATAAGTATAGTAATATTTATAGTAATAGTTTTTTTTGGATTATTTCATTCATCACAAGTTACAGAAAATTTTAATATAGATAATTCACAATATAATAAATTAATGGGAAATATTAATGACAACGCCGACCAACCCTTTGATATTGATAATTTTAAAAAAGAGATGAACAGAGTTAGCGAAGATTCTAACAAAGGAATAGGCACTATTAATCAAATTATTGCCTCTGGGGAATTGGAATCTATTCAAAAGGACTATCCTAATCTGAATATAGCGAGTATTAAAAATAATGAATTTGATAGATATTCTACTAATTTAAGTATAGTTAATTATAGTAGCAGAGAACTATATGCTATTTTAACAAACGTTATTAATAGTGATAAACCTAATCAACAAATAAGCGAGTTTAAAAATATATTATCGGCGCTTTTATCAGCATGTTGTAAATTATTAGAAAAAGAACACGAAGATACTATTCATATAGATTCTAAATATTTAGATAAATGTATTTCTACATCAAATACATTAGACGATATAGGAAAACTTCATAAAATAATTAATAGGACATATATGTATATTACAGATGCCGGGAATAATTCTAATATTAATTTATATCCAGTTCTCGTTTCAGAATTTAATACTCAAATGCCTAAACTAATGGATAAAGGGCGTGAAATAGTATTTGAAACTAGTAATAAATGCTATTGTTATGGGGAAGAAAAACTACACCGATTTTTAAGAAAACTGAAGCGAAAACAAAAATATATCGAGAATTTACAAAAAGAAATTAATAAAATAGACCAAGATTTACGAAAATTGAATAATGAAATCAAAACATCACAGAGAAAAATTTATTCAGAACATAATAGAATAGCCCAGATTAAAAATGTTATGCGATACCCGGTACGGGATAGAAAATTACATTGTTGGAACGTTCGAAGGTATGTATGGTGGAGATGGCGAACATATAGAAGATGCAGATGGCACTCATATAACAGAGCAAGAAATAGTAACGAAATTAAAGTTTTACAGGGGCAAATAGATAGTGTTAAACAGCAAATAAAAAAAATAGACGCTGTAATTAGTAATAATGTTAATAAAAGAACTTCTTTAAGTAACAAAATTAATCAAAAATATGACAAAATTTCAACCATAAATAGTGAAATATCTGTTCTAAATGGACAAGTAGCAGAAGAAAGGCGAAAATTAAAAGAACCGTGCCAACCTTGTTAGCGGAGGCGTAAAACGAGATGGAGGGTTGATTCTTTTTGAATATTATAATCCGAGAGGGTGCGACCATCTTCTAATTGCTTTCCTGCAAAAATTAGCCGCTGTTGGTCTGGTGGTATACCCTCTTTATCTTGGATTTTTTGTTTAATATTATCGATAGTGTCACTTGGTTCAACATTTAAAGTAATAGTTTTGCCTGTGAGCGTTTTAACGAAAATTTGCATTCGGTGTATATTATATTATAATATAATCTTTAAATATTTTTTAATCAATGCTATCACTTGAAGTTTCGCCAGATTCCGACGATTCGGATGATTCTTCCCGAGTATACTTATGAGTTTCTCTGCTTGTAGCCATCTTATAACTGTCTTGGTTTTTTTTTCTCTGCTGGATATACCCATCGTATGTTCGGTTTTCTATTTTTACTTTCCTGACATTTTTTTCTCCTAACATTTTAAAAGCATTTTGATAATCGCTCATATATAATTTCCCTGTGGTATAACTAAAATCTTTTACTTTCTTAACGTCAAATCTTTCATGATTCCCATAAGATTGTAAGAAAGACTCGGGTTCTCGGTAAACTGTAAGCGAATTATTATCAATATTAGTAAAAACATGTTTATGTTTTTTACTTATATTTGTATTATCGTATGACAATTTCCCCTTCGTATATTCAGATTCAGTCATTAAAGTACCATATCCTTTGTCGAAACTGGTAATATTATTTTTCTTGGCCGCTTCGAATTTTTCATTAAATTTTTTCTGTTTACTAGCATAATCACCACCGCCTTCGTTATTATAAGTAAATTTAAAACCAGATTCCCGTTGTTCTTGTGTTTTACAAAACTGTGTAAATTCATTTTCCAACTGTTCATACGTTTTTAGGTCTTTGCAATTTAAAAATTGTAATTTAATATAGGCATAAGCATACTGAAGGGTTCGCATAGCTTTTTCCGAACCACCTTTATCTGGATGACAAATTTTCACAAGAGAATAATAGTTTTTCTTTAATTGTTTCATATTTGGGTTATATGGATCTATACTTAATAATTCATATGGATTTAAAACTGTATCCGAATTCATAATATTTATATAATTTGTTTTCTCTTTAAATAATATTATAAATTTTCTAAACAAGTTTTTATATTGCCTATGTCTTCTTGTGTCGATATAATTATATTCATTAATTTTGCGTGGGATATATGTAATTGTTTAGAAAGTTTAATATCTTCCCAACCAGGTATATAGAATTTTACCATTTTATTTATTTCAATATTATCGAGTAATTTAAAATTAATTGTAATATCTATTCGACCGGGTCTAATTAGTGCGGGGTCTATTTTATCGATATGGTTGGTCGTCATTATAATAATACGCCCATCCATTTCCAAAATCCCCTCCATTAAATTTAAAAGAAAGGATAGACAAACGTCATTAACCGTTTTAGTATCATTTTTGGAGTCGGTTATCAAAGAGCTAAATAAATCACCGAAATCTATTTTTTTAGATTTATTACTTGGTTTATCTTCATCGTCATCATCGCTGTCCTCATTTTCTACGCGGTTTTTTCCAAACTCCTTTCTTTTATCTGCAGGTTTAAAAATTCTTTTTTTAACAATATCACCCATCGCGTCAATATCTTCTAAAATAATTATCTTTTCGTCGAATTTTAACGACAGCCCTTCGATGCCTTCGGTATAAAATGCGTTATATAGAGACTCACAGCTATGAATTTTTTTTAAAGGTATCTCAATAATATGCCTTTTTAATAGATTGGCCAACGCTTTAATAAACGATGTTTTACCAGTCCCTGGTTCCCCATGAAATAACAAACCTAAAGTATATGGTCTCCCCATTTTAGCATAGTAATCCTTATTATTTATAAAAAAATTAATTTTATCCACTATTTCATTTTTACAAGATATATACATATTATCAAAATTCCTATTACTTTTAAAAACGAATTTATTCCACATAATTTTATCTTTATCGGAATTTTTTATAGTACAGAAAAATTGTTTATCGGTTTTATTTTTAAGATAGAGTTTATATTTATCAATACACTTATCTAAAAACTCTAGAATTTCAGTAAGACTGTATTTATAAGAATACACCTTAATTGTATAGGTTATTCTTTTACCATCAACACCGCCATTAGAATCTATATCTTCTTCTTTTGTAATTATTTTACAATATAATTTAGGGCTAAGGGAAAATTGAAACGTTTGGTCAACGATAAACTGCGTCGTATCAAAAGTAGGCTTCTTATGACTATCGGTCTCTTCTGTATCCCAACTTCTTAAATCGTTATGGATTATTTCTTTTAATTGTTTAATGTTATTGGTTTTATATCCAACATTTAAAGTAGAAATATAATATAAAAGCCCTTTTATTCTTTCACTAAAAGAAGTATAACTTTCCCAGCGACCTTTTTTAATAATATCACCTTCGAGCGTAACCACATTATAGTTAAACAGTAAAGAATATATACCCGTGAAATGATTTTTAATAGATTGTAATCTAACATAATTATAAACAAATGTCATAAAAGCAGGCACTAAAGATGCAAACACTAAATTAAACGCCGACGACAAGACGATATTGTTTTTAATACCCAACTTCTTATATAGATTATCACGATAAGTTAGTAGGGACAAATCAGTTATCGACATATTAGAAGACATTAAATATTATATTATAAAAATCCTTAAGATTATAAATAAATATCTTTATATATAGTAAAATGGTAATGTGTCCTTCTAAATTTTTTTGTTTAAATAAAGATACCCTGATATTATTAATAATAGGACTTATAATAGTAGTTATATTTTACATTAATAAAAATAATTCTAAATTTATAACACTCAGTAACAATATAAATGAAAACAAGGTAATATTGGAGAATAAGATGACTTCCATGGTACATATACAGCAACCGCCTATGGATCCTAGACTTGCTCCACCATTAAGAAAATTATCGGTAGATATGAACCAACCTGGTATACCTATTAATGTTCATACCAGAGGGGAACCTACTGGATATCAACAGGTTGGAGTATTAATGGATAATGCTAGTGGTGGTGATGGTAAATTGCTGCCTTTATATGGACAGGAGACCTACTCAGGTTCTAAACAATGGAACTATTATACTTCGTCAGATGGATACCAATCAGTTAAATTAGGCGTTGTCCAGGGGAATAAAAATTGTCAAGAACACTATGGGTGTAAAGAAATATACGATGGGGACAGTATAAATGTTAACGGGTATAATAACCAGTTTAAAGCCAACGTTTATAAATTACAAGTTCCGAGATATATTCCACATATTATTTAGATGATTAAAAATACTTAAATATAACAGGTTAAATTATATTTAGGTATGACTGATATTATAAGATATTCTTTTGCTGAAATTGAAAATATTTCCCAAAATTTTGATGGGGTTTTAGATCCTGAAATAATAAAAAAACTCTCTGTTATAAAAAGAATTTCCACATTCCAAGAACATACCATAAACATTAAATACACCCTAAAATCGGATTCTTGGCGCCAAAATAACGGAGATGAATATGTGGAAGAATTAACCCAGGAAGTTTTCGAAAGTAAAATTATATCTAATTTGAATAAATTAACGGGTGCTAATTATGAATCAATTAAAAATAATATTTTAACGGCTATAGACAATATAGGTACTTTAGAAATAGATAAAAATCGCATAGTCGATATCATATTTGATAAAGCAACCGAGGAACACATATATAGTGATATCTATGCCAAATTGTTAGGAACTTTAGTAGAAAATCTGGATACGCTCGACGGTGTAATGGTGCATATTTTTGAGAAATGTAAAAAATTCTATGACGACAACTTAAATTTTAATATAAATGAATTGGACCAGACAACTAATTATTCTGAAATGTGTGATGTGAATAAAAATAAAACGCTCATTTTAGGAGGGATAATTTTTGTAAGTAATTTATTTAATTATAAGCTTGTTTCGTATTCGTGGGTAAATAAATATTACAACGGATTAGTTAATATCACTAAGGATATAGGAAACGAAAAAATAGGTATTTATATAGATACTTTATGTGCGATTATGAATACCTGTGGTCAAAACCTTAAAGAATATGAACCTGAAAGTTTTAACGAAAATTTTTATGATATTCTAGTTTCTTTCTCTCAAAACAAACAACTTATTAAACCAAAATATAGATTTAAGATAAAAGATACAATCGAACAATTTTAAAGTACTATGAAAATATATTCATTATATTTTCTTATTATATTTAATAATGTATAATAATAAAATAAATAACGATACTTTTTTAGAAGAACGAAAAAAAAACTTAGAAAAAATAAAACAAAAAAGGATAAATTATGAAATAGAACAGAAAGCTATTTATGCGTGTGAAATAGAACGAGAAAAAAGGAGAATATTTTTATATAAATGGCGGTCGTTTAAACATTCGCTAAAATGTTTAATAAACTGTTAGTTTCGAATAAATCGATACAGCTATCCGTAATACTGACGCCGTATTCTAAACTACTAGGTCTGGTTAATTGCTGCATACCATGTTTAAGGTTCGATTCTAACATTATCCCTCTTACACCGCTCTTATCCGTAAACTGAATAAGTTGTTTTGCTACATCTATAATTACTTTACATTGATTTTTATGATTTTTATTGGAGTTACCATGCGAACAATCGACGATTATACCTGTTTTAATTTCAGACAACTCCTCGATATATCTTTTGATATAATCTCTGGTATAATTGGGACCATTTTTATACGAACCTCGTAATATTATGTGTCCATATTTATTCCCTTTTGTTTTACAAATAGAGGGTTCACCGGTAAGAGAAATTCCCCGGAAACAATGGGAGTTTTGAGCACTTATTATTGCGCATTTTGCTGCTTCTATAGAACCATCGCATGAATTTTTAAAACCTATAGGGAATGAGCATCCGGAAGAAACTTGTCTATGAATTTGACTTTTTACGGTTCTGGCACCAATAGCCCCCCACGATAATAAATCCGCTAAATATTGCGGCGTGATTGAATCTAATATTTCTGTTCCACATGGAACCCCTAATTTATTAATATTATACAATAACTTTCTCGATAGGTCAAGCCCTTTATTTATATTAAAACTATTATCTAAATCTGGGTCATTAATAAATCCCTTCCAACCCACGGTGGTACGGGGTTTTTCAAAATATGTTCTCATAACTATAAATAGTGATTTTTTATATTTAATTTTCATTTGTTTTAAAGAATGGGCATACTCCAGTGCCTGATTATAATTATGAATCGAACAAGGACCTACTATACATAAAAGTCTTTTATCTTTTCCTGTTAAAATATTTTGAATAGTTTGTCGCGAGTCGTGGATAAATTTCCGCAGACTATTATCAAGCTTATATTTTTCACGTAGTTCTTCTGGAATAGTTAATTTGGAAATATATTCTATATTAATATCATTTATTTCGGTCATCAATTGTTAATATTAATAACTGGAAATACTTAGATAAATAAAAATTTGATTTATTCAGTTATAGCAAATTCGTATTAAATAATAGCATGTTTTTTAAACGTCACAATAAAAATATCCAAGCACTTTTGGCAGAGAAGGTCCCTCCTTTCGAAACAAAGTATACCAGTCAACCGAATGCAATTAAATATTGGGGGTCATTCTTTTCAACTACAGATATTGGAAGACTGTTAAGGGGTGAGATACAAAACGTTCTCGGTGAGCACGATGAATCCGGAGATATAGGGCGATGTTCGGAATTTGTGTTATATATTCTCCAAAATTTCGACCATTTTAAGAGTGAGCATCCTGATTTATATTTTCCAGTAAAAAATTTAGGTCGTTGTCGTATAAATGGTTTTGATAAAATTGGTAAAAATATGCCTATCCCTCATTATAAGTTTATAACTGGTGAACTTTTATCATGGGATTATCACGAAATAATAGTAATTATTAATGACGAAGATTTAGATGACAGTAAAAATTTAATTAGTAATAGTATTTTAGACAATGCCAAAATTTTTGATATAGGTATGAATACTAAATTTATTTTAGATAAAAGGGGATTTTTTAGGGGCCTGGTACATACTGGAGCTGGACAATCAGACCTTGCTAAAAAATATTACACACCAGATAATCTGATGCTTGATATTACACATAGATATTCTGGGGTTTTAGTCGATAAAGATTCTTGGTCCAATTTAAAAGGTAAATCAATTTGTATCCCAAGCTCCTGGTTCCGGAAATAATAAAATTTTGATTATATATAAACCTGTATTTCTTTTTAATAAAGATGTTCTGTGTTATTAAAAACCCAAAGAACGGCGAGTATATTATTAGAAGTGATAATAATATATTCGAGGGACGCCAAGCATATGGACGACCCAAAAAAGTTGTAGACCGAAAGCCTAAAAAACCAGAAATTGTATTTAGTAGTAGTCCTATGTTGGCTGGAAATTATAAAGATACTAAGGGTGTTCCAAAAATTAATCCAGTCGGTTGGTATATGTCGGAAAAGTTTGATGGTTATAGGGCAATTTGGAACGGGAGGTCGTTCAAATCTAGGAATAATAATCATTTTTCAGTCCCGCGATGGTTTCGTGAATTTTTACCAAATGGTATTGCCTTAGACGGGGAATTGTGGCTTGGGCGAGAAAATTTTGAAAGTTGTGGATTATTTAGAAAGAAAATGCCTAAAAAAAAGGCTCAACGTGAATTATGGGAAAAAGCGTGGCTCGAGTCAGGAGTTATTTACAAAGTCTATGATTTACCTAATTCCGATTTACCCTTTGAGCAAAGAATGACTAAACTAAAAAATATCATTTATAAACAGCTGTTTTCAAAAGTAA
>Ga0206129_10002688_pt1 | contig 21573 bp, 18 predicted proteins | sample Helgoland_Spring_8_FD_148616 | JGI IMG/M metagenome (GOLD analysis project Ga0206129, IMG submission 148616) | Pelagic subsurface seawater microbial communities from Kabeltonne, Helgoland, North Sea - Helgoland_Spring_Bloom_20160502_2 | ecosystem: Environmental > Aquatic > Marine > Epipelagic ...
ACTACATATTACATCAACTCTTACCGAACCACCGAAACAAATACCACGCCGACGCAAGCCCGAACCGAAAAAAATACAAGAAAATACAGAACTGTACGATGAAGACACATCATATTCGCAGTTATTTGACGATTGCTATGATGATACTATGGGGGGAATGCAAAACGCAATATCGGTGAGCGCGGTGTTTACAAGTTTTGTCGCTGTCGCGGGTTATTTCATCTATGTATATAGTAATTAAGGAAGCACTAGGCGACACTAATACAGACACCAACTTTAGTATGTTACTTGACGCTGACACCCTAGACAAAAACAACAATAATAATAACAACAAGACCACAACGACCACGCAAAGTCTAGGAAAGAGGAGAAGACAACAACAGCAACGACCCGATGATTTCTCAGACTGGCCAGACAATGATCATGCTGGAAACTTTAAACGGATACCAAAAAAGAACCGCACCACGCCCATTCAAGGATTTTACGCGGGGCTCGAAAACACCAACTCAAGAGAAAATGGAATATTTAAAGCAAACGTCGTCCAACCGTATCCCCCAGTGCCGCAAAGCGGAATTACCCATATAGGTGATCGAAACGCACTATATACAACCGGACAACTAGAAACTGGCTTAGGCATTACCAGCCCTGTCATACGAGGTGATACTGATGATATGAGTGTTCCTAATCTTGAGGGAACAGACTTTGATAATGTACGACCTTCGAAAAAATATGGAAAACCATATGTCCCGCTAACACAACAAGAAAAGGATCAATTGATAAGCCAAGTCGATACAGATAGACGTGTCCCTAATATCACATATAGACGTGTCCCTAATATCACTGGAGACTTTGACAACATGCAATCTGCTGGGAAATCACGCAGACGCACCCGCAAAGGACGAACACGTAAAACACGTAAAAAGAGAAGATCTAAAAAATCAACAAAGAAAAAGCGTGTAAAGCGTGTAAAAAAAACTCGACGCAAACGTGGAGGCGCTGATAATGATGAAAAGAAATCAAATAATTCTGATGATGACACTCCTGTTATGCTCCCACGTCCTGTATTACAACGTCAACAGGCAGCGGTATATTCGGGACCACCAGTTAAAGATGAAGGAGATATTTCAACAGACTCGGAGGAAGATGATGCTGATGACTTCAAGGATGTGTTGGATTATATGATGCACAAACACGATAAAAAAAGACGAAAACAAGGACAACCTCATCGGGGGTCTCTTCCTTCTTTTCCTCATCGAGGTCCTCCCCCAGGTCCTCCTCCAGGTGCCCCCCCGACACAAACCAGATAATATTTTAAACCTTAGAAGTTTATGTTATTTATTAATAACAACATAAACTAAAGATATACATTAGAGATATATAGACTTAAATTAATTCAATGAACTACGAGCTACGAAACGCTGAACGCACTGGAATTGATAAAATATTATATAGACAACATCTTGAACGATTGAAAAACGTTCAACCTGTTACTGATTGCCATTTTTATAGACCAAAAATTACACCTATTCCCCGTTATATGGATGAAAACAATAGGTTCAGACAGCGTATCGATAAAGAAAACGCATATCTTCTTACTCGTTTAGCCAAAATTAAAAGCGGAACTGCAACTCACCATCATATGTCTATTATCAAACAACTAAGATGGAACCAATATCTAAATCATGTTGAACGAAATAATAATTGGAAACGAATTACCCAACAAAACCAGAGACTATTAAGAAACATACAAAATGTAAAACCATGTATCCAACTACCATCTATTTATCCTTCACCTATAGCACGTCATAAAAGACGCCCAAAATCTGCGGGATCACGATTAAACCCCAATAAACTACAACAAATACAAGAAAAATGGGAAAGGATCAGACCTTTGGAAAGCTATGGACTGAGACAGATAACCAATACAAACCAAGTAACCTTCGACTCACATACTTCAGGAGAGAACAATCCTGAGATTTATTGAGGACGTTGTGTCAAGAATATATATTGATATTATCTATATCATACAAATACTATCAATATTATGGAAAAAGAAATGGAAACTGCACCTGCACCCACACATACGAGCACCCTTACATACATGGGAAACAAAAGAAAGCTCGTTGGATATATCGATAATGTTATCGATCATGTTATTGAAAAACTTAACAAACCTACCATCACCTTTGCTGACCCCTTTTCCGGATCAGGGGTTGTATCTAAACACGCTTTCACAAGCAGTAAATGTAGTCATGTGATTGCAAACGATATCGCAGGATACTCACATCTCATTAATCATTATAATTTGTTACCATTACGCAGCACAGAATTACAAGAACAATTATGCCATATTATTGACATGGCAAACTCACTTCCTCCTCCAAAACCCAGCGATGAATGGTTTGCCAAACATTGGGCTCCAAAAGACGATACAAACATTCAGACTGGAGAACGATGTTACTTCACAAGAGAGAACGCACTCATTATTGATGCCATCAGAAACTTTATTGATACCTCCGCTGTTCCCGATAAGTTTCGCCCCTATCTTCTCTCTTTACTCGTTGTTCAAGCCAGTATACATAATAATACCAACGGACAGTTTGCTGCCTATTATAAAGACGAAGATGGCATAGGATGCTTTGGTGGAAAAAAACACGTCGACCTCAAACGTATCACCGGGAGGATTATATTACCATACCCGGCATTTCATAAAAATACATTGGACGAATGTTCCGCTACCATTACACAAAAAGATGTCATAACCTGGTGCAATGATCTTAAAAAGAATGGAAACCTCGTAGACCTTGTATATCTAGACCCTCCGTACAATAAACACCCGTATAACATATATTACTTCCTACTTGACATTATTTGCACATGGGACAAATCTATCACCATACCAGACACATACAGAGGACAACCAAAAAACTGGATACGATCAGATTTTAACAGCACGGTAGGTGCACGTGAAGCCATTTGGAAACTTGTAAGTGAAATACCCGCCAAGTTTGTTGCCTTATCCTACTACAGTGCAGGCATCGTCAGTGTTCCAGAAATAGACGAAATGCTCGCAGAACTTGGTGACGTTGAACGGCACACTATTCCACACAATACTTACAAAAAACTATATGGAATAGGATCGTACAAGAGAGAAAAAGAAGCGGAACCAACAGGCTGTGCCACAGAATACCTATGGGTTCTCAGAAAAAATGAATACATAAGTGAGAAATAAAAATAACATCTATACAGATATTATTTTTAGGTTTTAGGTTTTAGGTTTTAGGTTTGATTACTTACACATCTACCATTACATTACAGGAACTACGACTATGATGATCACCACCAGATCCTAACGTTACTCGCTTCTTTTTAGGAAACAGATTATACGGTATAAGAAGCCCCATCTCCATCTGCTCATATATTCGCGTCAAGACACCCTCTTCATACAAACATGCACTCACTGGCAACACATTAGAACTTGCACCTGGATAAGGAACTCTTGCCGACAAACGATCGCTCATATAATTTGTAAGGTTTTCATATAACGTTACCAAGAGAGACATATTACGGTGGATAGGCTAACAGACTGTTTAATTATTACTACTTCAGTTTCTTTTAATACATAACCCCACCACAACACAAACGCGTTCAATTTTATTATGCACTCTTACACCACATACACTTACTGGTCGAAAGAGAACATTCGACACACGTAGGTGGTGCCAAAAATAGATACCCAAAAGGATTAGATATGTGATCTGGATTTGTATACCCATGCACACACTTTTTACGACATACCTTACACAGAAATCTACATGGCGACTGCATCACCTCATGTCGCAAATGACTATGGTCTCGACATATTAACTCGACAATGCGGGGATCGTTACGAGACCCATTCGAAAACAAAGACACCTCCGCCTCGCGATCTAACAGTTTACTCTCGCGGACGATATCCTCATTGGTAAGATGCTTCTGGAAATAGCAAATATAATCAGGATCGTAAATATACGAATCTTCACTTCCACTAGCAATATCCATATCCAATATATACTTCGCACAAAACTCGGCAGTCAACTTCTGGGTCGCAAGCATTATCTTTTTATTCAAACTCAGCACATTCTCCTCTAACTCGTGCACACTATAGGCGTTCATGTTGGCCAATAAATCGTTATCGGTTAGTTTCATACTCATACTAATCTTGATATAACTTAAATATAATATACAGATACGTATAACACTATATACCTATAGCACTATATACTTATTATATTATATTATCTATCTATCTATCTATTGACACTCACATTTACATTTTATCAGGTATATCTCATAAAATATAATAAACATATTCACGCTTACACTTACGCTTACGCTAACCGACGCATCTTTTGAACCATCTTGCCAGTATGGTGGTTTTTTGCTAATAACGTCGTACCTTCCATGCCATGAACATACTTCTTTGCAAACTCTTTCTCATTCTTAGCCGTCTTCTTCATTGCATCTGCACACGGTTGACAACATGTCCACAACTCATACTTATCACCTTTGTATTCTAGAATATTCTTCTCGTTTGTTGCACGATAATGCCCATCCTCGTCGAGCGGCATGTGTGGACAACACGATGTCCAACTATGACTGGGGCTTGCCTTTGGATGCTTCTGCGAACATAACTCGCCTCGATTATTGCGAGGGAGTGATTTTGATGAACCACCTCGCGACTTTTGGGTACGGCTGCGAGAAGACTTTCCTTTTTGTTTTTGGGTCTTCTTACCAGACTTATAACACTTCTTATACGCATAATGAGCAAAATCATCCTTTATATGCTTGGCATAACGCTTATTATTGGCGACCTTTAACTTATACATGATCTTGTGAAGTTTCGCGTGGGGGATTAACTCGCCACGGATCATTTTGGGATACATATCGTCAGACTTCACTTGATCTATCGTAAGCTTACCATCCGCAACCATCATTGCTAAATATATTGTGGCATAATTCGCACCGATACCACCACATCTGGCAGTCAAATGCTTCTTCAATCCATCATAAAGCAAAGAACCACTTATCTTTAACACATCACACAATTTATCCTCGGGAACGTAAAACTTCACACTACTGTAAAAATAGTCATGGTGAGGACGAGGAACACAATGCTTCACATCTTCATCGCGGAGAAGATGCTCGCTAAATAACCCACGGGTTATCCAAAGTGCAAAACCATTACGTTTCACACTAATCGCATCAGGACTGCCAAACATCTCGACACACTTTGGATAATACTCTTTTGGTCGACTATGCTTCCATTGTAACATACGATCGAAGAGAAACTATTTATAGTACATACATATTTTATCGAACTCTCTAGAGGGTTAGGGTTGGGGTTGGGGATTTACATATCTTTACTAACATTTCACATGACGGATCGTTCTCTTCTCGACATAACACGGGAACTAAGGGATCGTTGTGATAATCATGTATATATTTTATTTCAGAAATACCAGACGCTATTAGCAAACGTGTGCAAACTATACACGGGTAATGCGTTATATACGCAGTGGCACCTTCACACGACACACCACGCTTCGCACAATCACATATTGCGTTCTGCTCTGCATGAACTGTCGCCTGCTCATGGCCATCTCGGACAATACTCTCGTGTGGACGACCAGGCAAAAAACCATTGTAACCCTGGCTCACTATACGATTGTCCTTCACCAACAAACAACCTACTTTTAGTCGACCACATGGCGACCGCCGTGCCGTCACCTCCACAATCTCCATAAAATAACTATCCCAATCGGGGCGTTCACTTGACATTGTACTATTTATACTATTGTAGTTTTTACACAGATACTTTTATTTATTTTATAGAGAGAACGTATATAACAACGCGTGTTCTATACAATGACGAAGATATTTGGACAACAAACTGACCCCCAATCAAGAACGATCTTGTTTTTTTCTGCTTGCATTACGTTGCGTTTACTCATTGCATACATCGCATACCTTGCAACTCGACCCCAAGCAAAACACCCAATATGGAAATCGTTCGCACTTGTTCCACTCGCTATCGGAATTGGAATGGCCTATCTTTATTTCACACAAACTAGACTTAACGCACCCGAGGGAGGAGGCATTACATGGTGGGCAAAATACAGACTTATTCATGCCATGTTACACATCACCGCTGCCATATACATACTACAAGGAAACGATAAGGCGTGGGCTCCCCTCGTCATTGATGTCCTTATGGGGATAGTCCTCAAACTTATGCACACATAAATACATGAAGGATCATTTACACATGTATTTATCTTGTTATTAGTTATTAGTTACGCACGATTATAATGGTTGAGACCTTGGCTGAATGCAGATGTTATTTCCCAGTCGATTATTGGAAGGTCTCTATTTAAGTTGGCAGTATTGTCGAAATAATAATCAGTTCCGTAATTATACAGATAATCCATCATTTGCTCTTTTGGCGACGCGTTATTGATGTATTTCGTATAACTCGTTCCAAAATCGTTAGGGTTGGTACGATCCGGTATGGACTTATTACGTGGAAAATCAAGCTGGGCGGCAAGAATTCTAAACTTGGCAGTCTCTGCCTTATTCGTAAAAACTGTTTTGTGTGAGTCTATTATGCTCTCGATATCTTCAGTACTAAGCTTATTCGGTTCACACGACTTTGGATTGGAACTCATGCATGCACCGCCTCCCCTTTTGGCACTCTTCCTTTTTCTTCTACTCTTGACACGCTTCCCCTTTTTCACGGTCTTGCGTTTGTTGGCACGCTTCGAAGCACGCCTCTTGGCACTTTTGTTTACTCTCACCGATCTTCGCTTAAGGGACGACATAGTATAGTATATAATATATACAGATAAGATATTATTAGGGTCGGTATAGTATACCACTTATAAACATCTAAACAAATAAACAAATAAACAACCATTCATACTCGATAATCCGAAAAATATATTTAAACACAGTTTGTGTATTATCTATCATAACATTCCATCTCTATTCATATGTCATTTGATAGTGCATTCGAAACATTTGGAATACCTGGACTGATCGTATTTGGACTGGGGGCAGTGGCGTACAAACTTTATCAAAAATATAGCTTTTCTATCGCAAGCCTTGACATGCTGAATAAATATGATCCACAGAAAACACTCAAGGACATATGGGAAAACGGCGAACAACCAACCGCACATGGACATAACTGGTGCAGATATTTTTACGGGAAAATGGTTGACTTAAACGGTAAGCCTGTGTGGGAAATAAACCTCTCTGCAGTTGAAAACGGCAGTATCTATATATATACTTCTTTTGATCAATTGCCGCCCGGATTGGACGACGGGAAGTATTTTTTTATGGTCAAGTTCAAAAACTTGAAACCACACACAAAAGTATACTTTCAAAAGAAGTGCTGGTGTGGAACGAGAAGTGAATATATACCTGCGAAATACAAGAGAGATACAAAGGAAGAAATTATTGGCGACGGGGTTCACTATTACGAACCGAAGACTTGCATTGGCGATGAAGATGGTGACGGAGATGAGAAACAGACCGTCACCAAGGAACAGATCGGTATCTATATTAAACCTGGAGATGACCAGTCGATATCTGATTTGATTATCGAGGAAGCATACATAGGAAGAAAATACTGGAAGATCAAACCGATGCCCTATATTTTCGATAACTGGTATTTGCTGGTTGAACCCAGAAAAACTGAGGCGGCCTAATGCACAGTAATAGAATAAGATAGAAACGATAAATACATTACATATGTCATTATAATGTATTTATTTTTGTCTACTTGGAACGCCTCTTGTGCACCGTCTTGCGTGCCTTACGCTTTCGGGTCTTCTTCTTTTTTGACACACGTCTTCGTTTAGAACGGAGACGACGGCGACGCGTTCCGCCTGTTCCGGGTCTGGACTTTTTTGGTGGTGGTGTAGCTGGTATTTCGCTAGTATGTTGTCTTTCAGTTATACACTTGGATACACACTCCGACAAGGGCTCTTCGCCGTAGGTGGTTCTGTAACTTTCCACCATATTCTCTAAATTGGTAAAAGCCTGATTTTTTTTCTTACGAATAGCGTCTATTCGCACTTGTCGCATGTTATCATCTTCCATCTGCACAATTTCTTCTTCTAACCCAAGCACCTCTTTATATTTATGTTGAATATCATCCTTACTTTTATTCTTTTTCGCTATCGCTTCAGCAGATGACGGTCTAGTAAAATTAGAATTATTGCTGCCACTTTTACTTATATAATACAACGCCTTCAACATGATCATCGCCTCTGAGACATTATATACATTTTCATGAGCATCACTTTTAAAGTTCGTCATATTTTCTGTTTCACCCTTGACAGAGGGTACTGGTGTTACTTCTGATTGGTTTGTTGGTATTGATTCTACGCTATGTGATATTCTCCCGTATGCTTCAGTGTAATTCGTCACCACCTCATTCAAATGGGCAAACATATCATTCGTTCGATCTGCGCGCTCCACAATTCTATCTTTAATCTTACCTTGTGTCTGTGTATTTTCTATTTCTGCTTTGGTATCGTTTTTGGATCTGGATCTGGTTCTTGCATCAGTAGTAAACTTATTATGATCTCCGTCGTCACTCCAAATATTCAAATCAGATTTCGCCTGGTTACAAATATGATGCGAATACGCGAACTCCATCAACCATGCCTTGATGAAATTATAAAAAAACAAACGCACGTTTCCAATCTCGTCTGTAGATAGCCCATAGGGATTTGCGTCCCCCGCATACATCGTCGTGTTCCAGAAGTTGGTAAAGATACTATCATATTGACTATTAACGTTGTCTCTGTTATAGGGGAAATCGTGGTTGATATTATTATACAGTGTTTTCAAATCATTCAGATCGGAGTTATTCACGAACCTTTTCCACAACGTATACATTGAATCAGCGGTTTTATCTTCCCGGATCTGACCTTTATACACCTGCAGAAGACGGTAGTGATGCATATTGGTATAGGCCGTGGTCGCGGGATACTTATGTTCCATCTCGGGACATGAACCAAACGGCACGATATGCAATCCACACAGGTAACACCGTCCTGTTTCTTCATCGCGTCCACCCATACCTTTCGCATACTCCGTAACATCTCTTCCCCACATATCTATCATTTGCTGAGCATCGCCTACCTTCATAGTCACGCACGGACGAATATCTCCGCGTTTCACATTCACACTCAGGTTAGTTTTCAGGAAGTCTTGTATTTTGGTATTGCTTACTGTACCTCTGTTGCCTGTTTCGGCATCATTCCCCGTTGTGAGGAGTTCTCTTCCAATACGAAAAACGAAGTTGTCAATTTCGGTGCTCATTTGAGCATCATCAACATTAGAAATACCTAGATGTGTTGCTAACTTACTTTTCATACGTTTTAAGGCCGTCCCACTTCCAGTCGGACGTTGGCCTGAAGACAGTTTTACTGCAGGCATGTTTCCTGGGCTCTTTACTGATGATGACTCTGTCGAAACAGCCGGATGATAAGGAGAATATGCCAATGCATCTACTAAACCGCTGTCTTCATTACTAATGTCACCCGTCTCAACGTTCTTAACTATTGTAGTTGCTATTTGTTCACCATTCGAGATGTCACTCACCATTTCCGTTGCCAAGTCGGTTATGATATTGGGTTCATCAGAAATAGCACCCGTAGATTTCTCCATATTCAGTGTTAAAGTACATATAGATATTAAATAAAACAACCACACTCTGCTGATAAGAAAGAACAACTAAACCAGATAAACTTTCAATACTGAATAACCCGACACCCGACAACGGAACTCTCTCAACGGAACTATGCACCATGGCCTGCCGGCACGGTTCGCCTGGCCTGTCGGCAAAGAAGGGCGTATGTTGACGTATAGGGGTATTATAGGCAAACGGGAAATCGGTGAGAAAACGGGAAATGGGTGGGAAAACGGGAAATGGGTGGGAAAACGGGAAACCGGCTGAAGGGGGTTTGTATGTTCGCTTTCATTTTTATTGCAGGGGGCTTGCCCCCCGTCGCAGGGGGCTTGCCCCCCGCACCCCCCGTCGCAGGGGGCGTGCGGAGTGCCCCCTACGGTTCGCCGCATGGTCGTCACATGGTCGCCGCATGGTCGCCGCATGATCGCCGCATGATCGCCGCATGGTCGCCACATGGTCGCCGCATGGTCGCCGCATGTTCGCCGCATGTTCGCAGCATGGTCGCCGCATGGTCGCCGCATGGTCGCCGCATGGTCGCCGCATGGTCACCGCATGATCGCCACATGATCGCCGCATGGACAAGACGGTGCATTGTATAATTTCTGTTCTATATGCTACAATTCTGATAAAGAGAGAAAGAGAGAAACTTAGCAAGACATCCCAATAACTGTCAGTTTTTTATTTGGCAGACGTTTCTCTCTTTGTACTGTTCTATAAATGTTGTTGTATGTTCTCCACGTAGACAAGCCGGTGCATTGTATAATTTCTGTTCTATATGTTACAATTCTGATAAAGAGAGAAAGAGAGAAAGAGAGAAAGAGAAACTTAGCAAGTCAACGCGATCGCTTGCAGGGGGCAAGCCCCCCGCACCCCCCGTCGCAGGGGGCAATCCACACGCCCACCTTAACGGAACTGTCGCACACGCTGGCCTGCCGGCACCCTTGCATCCCGCAACGGAACTGTCGCACGCCTCAACGGAACTGTCGCACACGCTGGCCTGCCGGCACCTTCGCTCCATTGATACCGTATATGTGCACATATAGCCTTTTATAGGCAAACGGGAAATCGGTGACAAAACGAGAAATGAGGCAGGGGGCAAGCCCCCCGCACCCCCCGTCCAACCTAGGGGTCGGAACTAGGGGGTCGGAAGTAGAGGGGTCGGAAGCAGGGGGTCGGAACTAGGGGGTCGGAAGCAGGGGGTTCGGGGGACGCAGTCCCCTGACAGAAAAAACTGAATTAGTTAGTTACTTTACATATTAAAAGCAGGGGGCAAGCCCCCCGCACCCCCCATACATCAGTGGGACGGGGACACAGGCAAGGACGCAGTCCCCTGACTTAAAGCAGGGGGTTCGGGGGACGCAGTCCCCTGACTTAAAGCGGGGGTTCGGGGGACGCAGTCCCCTGAGTGGAGAACCACCACGCCATTACACCACACACCAACCTCTTCGTGAACACCGTCGTACACAACGTTATCCGATGACAACAGATAACGCACGCCATTACACAACACCTCTTCCACATCGATGCACTCCTCTTCTTCCAGAACCGCAGTATCCGAAACACACGAAGGCTTTTGGATATGAACATCGTGCACGTTGTCGTGAATGTCCTCTCTCGGCAAGACTACTACTTCCTGGATCGCATCACTCTTCGATGAGTTCTTCTTTGCACGAGGAACCTTTGATGCCTTGGCCTCCGCGCGTGCAGCGATTGCGGCCAAACGTTTTGCCTCCTTTTTTGCGAGCTTGTTGTTCTCCTTCTCCTGCAACTTGGCCGCCTTGGCATTCTCCTTCTCCTGCAACTTGGCCGCCTTGGCCGCCTCCTTCTCCTGCAACTTGGCCGCCTTGGCATCCTCCTTCTCCTGCAACTTGGCCGCCTTGGCATTCTCCTTCTCTTGCAACTTGGCTGCCTTAGCCGCCTCCTTCTCTTGCAACTTGGCTGCCTTGGCCGCCTCCTTCTCCTGCAACTTGGCCGCCTTAGCCGCCTCCTTCTCCTGCAACTTGGCGGCCTTGGCCGCCTCCTTTGCTTCCTCCTTCGCTTGCAACTTGGCCGCCTTGGCCGCCTCCTTCTCTTGCAACTTGGCCGCCTTAGCCGCCTCCTTTGCTTCCTCCTTCGCTTGCAACTTGGCAGCCTTGGCCGCCTCCTTTGCATCCATTTTCACCTCTTGATTACCATCGATCTTTTCAATCTTCACCACCACATCATCTACACAAGGAGATGATATACCCTCATTCGCGAGAACTCCCTCCAAAACACTTCTCTCCATTGAACTCATTGACATTCTTTGATTTATTATCACTTGATCTTTACTTTGCCATAGAGAGATATGATCTCAGACCTTTCAATTTATTGGCAAGATCAATAATTTTAATTTAGATATGGGATATTATCATGTGACAGCTAATTACAGACAATATAGATACGATTATTCCTGCATTATTTTAGCGATCATTTTAGGAATTATTTTAGGGATTATTTTATAGATATAAAATTATTAATAAATATTATATAATAAAACCTAAGTAATATATAGAATACCGCTGAATTGTTATAGACATGTCTAAACAAAATATAACTCTAACACGAGTGTCTCCATCTAAGCGGGTTGCTCGTCGTGAATACACGGCTAATACTCGTGAACATGAGGGTTGGGATGTGTTTTATGATCCCGGTTATGTGGCTCCTCCTCCTCCTGATCCCATTTATGTGTCTCCTCCTCCTCCTGATCCCATTTATGTGTCTCCTCCTCCTCCTGATGCATATGTGCCTCCTCCTGGGCCCATTTATGATCCCGGTTATGTGCCTCCTGATGTGATCTTTCCCCAGCAGCCGGATCCTGGTGTCATCCCCCCTGGTGTCATCCCCCCTGATGTGACCTTTCCCCAGCAGCCTGATCCTGATCCTGGTGTTCCTGATTCTGGTCCTGGCGATAATCCTGATCTAGGTAATAATGGGGGATTTCCTTATCAAGTAAACGGGATTTGGTATAATTCAGACGGATCACCAGCACCAGGTTACCAAGGACCAAACGGAGCCGGCACTCCTGGTGCTGATCAAAATAATCCTGGTGCTGATCAAAATAATCCTGGTGCTGTTCCAAATAATCCTGATCTAGGTAATAATGGGGGATTTCCTTATCAAGTAGACGGGCTTTGGTATAATTCAGACGGATCACCAGCACCAGGTTACCAAGGACCAAACGGAGACGGCACTCCTGGTGCTGGTCCAAATGATAATGGCGGTGATGTCAATCCTGATAGTGAGTACAATGATGCCATTGCAGCAGTGACTGCTGCTGCTGCTGCTGGAGATCTTGATGCCCTTGCTGCCATTGCTAGCTCTGGCGGCCCCGCTGCTCCTGAGGCTGCCGCCGCCCTTATTGCTGCTGGAGGCACTCCTGGTGCTGATCCAAATGATCCTTTGGGTGGCATGTTTCCTGGTGATCCTGGGTTTGGGTTTCCTCCTGGTGATCCTGGGTTTCTTCCTGCGGGCGATTATGTTGTATACAACCCTTCGACTGGACTTTTTGAAGCCCCCCCACCTCTGCAACCAGGAGATGAAGGATATAATGCTTTAATGGATACTAACTCTCCTCTATACGATGCCACGTATAATCCTTCAACCGATCCTCTCTCTCCTCTATACAATCCTTTTCAGGACGAGACTAATGTGGATTTTAATCCATTTGCAGTTCCTGGAAGTGATAATTTTAATGAGAATATATGGATGACCGCGGTTTCTACTTCAGATGTAGATTATTCAAATTATGGTGTAATAAGTGATGACATTAATGCTCAACTTAATGAGATTGACTTGTTATCGCTACAAGATCCTGAGGCGGGAGCAGAGGCAATGACTGCATTTTGGAAAGCGAACAAGAATGAGTTAAATGGCCTCCTGGCTGCAAACGAAGCATGGGATAATATTAATGCAATAGATGCTGTGTTTACCCAAGCATACACCACTCAACAAACTGCAGCTGATTTTATACCGTCAGAATTAGTTGGTAATGATTTTTTGTATGCGGATATCGATTCTGCAACAATCGCCGAAGCTGAAAACAACATTACTAATGCAGATGTTGATTGGACTTCCGTGGGCGTTACGCAAAAAGAAGCAGTCAACGCGTCGGTTAACCTTGCTGATACATTTGTAGGAATATATCAAGATACGCCTAATGGGGATGATACCACTGCCACTGCCGCGCGAGATACTATGAGAGAGATATTTGGCGATCCTACCACTGTTGTGGAATACAGTGCTTCTATTGTTAAGGCTGCTGCTGATACTGCCGTTACTATTAATAATGCCACAACAACATTTGTGAATGCGGAAACTGCGACCCGCTTGGCCAAATCTGAGGGTGCAACTAGTGTAAGTGTTACAGCCAGTATAACCGACACAGTGGCGGTGACAAGTGGTGATGTGACGGGAAAGATGGTGGAGACGGCGATCAATGCCGCTGTAGAGGGTGCAGCCGGGATAATAGCTGTGGTGAACAGAACGCCCACGCAGACGGATAAAGACAATGCAATAGCCAAACTCGATGAACCACTTAGAACATACGCTAACCAGGGAGCGCCCACGACGTATGAATATCGTGAACGTGAAGATGGCGATGGTAATACTATTATTACTTGGACTGCTCGCACAAGAGCACCAAGTGGCAACCTACCTGCCCTTACAGCGGATCAACAAGAGCTATTCGAGAAAGGAACGTATAACAAAGTAATATTTTATAATAATGTCAGATCCAGATACGAATATGGGCTGGAACTAATACCAGATCAAGACCTAACACAAAATCCTTCTGGTCAAGAAGATACTGGTGGTCAAACTACTTCTGATCAAACTGGTGGTCAAACTGTTTCTGGTGGTCAAACTGTTTCTGGTGGTCAAACTGTTTCTGGTGGTCGAACACTTAAATCTCTTGGTTCGTTTGGTGTTTATGTGAACCCCAAAAGCTATGCATCTGAATGGAAGCCTTCTTGGTTGCGCGGTTCTGATGAAAATGTTGTGGTAAAAATCACAAACAATAGAACATTAAAGGCTCCTCTCGCTAAGAGAAAAAGATACACTATTACGAACACGAACAACAAAAATACGCGTCGTTCGACATCAAGATCGCGTAATACTCGTGCAATAAGTAGCCAAGTCAAGGCAGAAGTATTAGTAAAGGTAAAAAAGATGATTACAGCTTTTACTACAAATGTTACTCGTGATTTAACTAGAAATAAGGGAACTACAAACGGTATATTAGAGAAGGCGTTGACTGCGATTGTAAAATCGGCGAACGTTCCTGATTTAACCTTGGTCAAGAATTATGTCGGGAACAATCCAGATCCAAATGCAGATCCAGACACAGATACCGTGAAACGCGCTGTTCTGATTGGTATTAATTATACTGCAAATGACAAGTTAAATACCTTGTCTGGTTGTATAAATGATGCAGCGGCCATGCGTGGTATGTTAATAGATACATATGCATACAAAGATGAGAATGTCACTGTTTTGCGCGACGATGGAAAGGATGGGTTTACTCTACCCACGCGTGCAAATATTATTCAAGCCATAAAGAATGTTGTTGCCCAAAGTGCAGATAAAGACGAGATATGGATACATTATTCGGGTCATGGTTCATTTGTTGTTGACGAAGGAAATGATGAAGTTGACAAGCGGGATGAGGGTATTCTTCCATCTGATTTTGATGAAGATACTATTCGGATTATTCTTGACGATGAGTTGAAGACTCTACTTAACAATGTCAAGGGAACTGTCATGATTACGCAAGATTGCTGTAATAGTGGCACTGGTTGGGATTTGCCATATATGTATACACGACAGGCTAGTGGTTCATATGCTCGCAGTGTTGAGTCTCCTACATTCAATCAGACTACCACTAAGAATATTTATATGTTATCTGGTTCGCGTGACGATCAGTTGGCTGTTGAAACTGGCGAACGTTTTGGTGCATTTACAGATGCTCTTATGGAGTGTTTGCGTAGAAGAAGCCATCGTGTAAGTTTATTTAATTTAGAAAACGACATTAATGAGCTTCTTAAGGAACGTCAATATGAACAAAGAACTGTTTTCACAAGTGCCAACTATAACGCATCACAGGCAAATATTACCAGAAGTATGTTTATGAGTTCTAATGTACCTCCATATAGAGCACGTTCTGCGGGAGATGTTCTTTCTCGTTATGTGCCTCATAAAAAGTTACAACTCAAAAATGAGCAAGACCTCTATCACCGCCTTGCTGTAAATAATTTGAAGCGTATCACGTTTATGTAATTTGTGCATCAATCTACGGCATGTGTGTAACGCGAAACTTGATATAACTGCGATAAAAAAGATGAATGATCATCCTTATTTATTTATTTAATTATTTAATTACCTTACAACTACAATCCAGTGCTATCCTATTCCATAATTGCGAACTTGGATCTATCCCAAGAATACTCGGGATGGTTTTCCCCTTCTTCGCATGTCATCTCGAATATGCTCTGAATATGTTCATAAACCATATTTAATTTATTAATTAATCTAACATTGTTGTGCATTCCCTCTGCAAAGCTCTTAGTGTGATTAATTAATAAGTCTTTAATGATATCATAATCATTCATAAAATCCTTGATATCTTCATCGCATAATGAATATAACAAAGTATCTCCGCACCATCTGTCATACACCGAGCATGTGAGGATATCAATATTTTCTTGTCCGACAACGTTCATCTCTTCAATAATTTACTTATTCAACTTTAATGTTTACTACTGCCTGTAGAATATGGTAGTATATAGCTTTCAATTTATTGTCAATGAGTGCATTCGATCTCATCTTGTAGTATTCCCAATAATATTGAATATTCTGGCTCTTGTTCAAACGCTAATCTTCTTGCATATCCCCACATACTCGCACACAGTGATCCCTCATCGGATCCCATTATATTTTTTTTCATTCCACATATCATATTTCTGCTGCATTCTGCCCATGGAACTCGTCCATTCGATATATACATATAGACATAACAAAGCGATTCCAAATCATCCCTCCTGGAAGGGTTGCAGCCTTCATGAACATTAATCGAAACATAGGATGGGCTTCCAATAAGATTTTGCCCAGTTTTTTTCTCAATATGCCCTCCGTAAACACCTGTAAACATAGAACTTAGCCCAAAGTCTACAAATCGACAAGTTCCTTCATGATCGACCAAAATATTTGCAGGTTTTATATCGCGGTGTATGACACCCATGTGATGAATACATTGAAGTGCTTTGATGCACTGATGAAAAATATTAATGGCCACAAGTGGGTTTGTTACTTTAATCTTATCTAGTGATACTCCTGCATAAGGAAGTACCAGACAACGTATATTATCTACCACTCCGTACCACTTAATTAATAACATACCGTTAACATTTCTCATTTTGATGTACATCGATGCCTCGTGTTTTAAGAGTGAAATCTCGCTATCAATCGGTTCGGTTTTTATGACAACCTGTTCTCCTTTTCGAATGTCTTTTGCATTAAATATCTGTGAAAACGCTCCATGTCCAAGTTTGTCTATTATTTCGTATTTATCTATTATCTTACCTTTCATATCTTGATGATGATTGTGTTCTGATGTGTCCATTGCACTTATATTTACAGTAATACTATTAGTTTGTCTTTATACTGCTTATGTTGTCATGCAATATCTGATTACTTCCGTAGGAATTTATTTTTTAGACTTTCTGCTTCTCTTAGCCTTTCTTGTTTTTCTAGTCTTTTTACCCTTACCTTTTCTACCTGATTTGCGTTTGTGATTTCTTCTTACTTTTCTACTTCTACCGCCTTTTAAAAGCCCTTTTCTATCATCAAGATATTTTCGTTGTGCATCGCTTAGGAAATCATCGTTAGGGTTAGCCTTAGCAAAATCTTTGTCTTTTTGTGGTATACCACTACGTTTTCTAAGGCCAATCAGATTACCAACACCTCTTGCTAAACTTTTAGTGTCCCCCACAACGGATTTTCCCGAATACACAGCCCTTATTTTTTCAGAATCCGGAATACCTGAGGGGGTTCTAAGGTGCAACCTATTTGCCACACCTTTTGCACCCATTCGGGCTTGATTAACAGGATAGCCTGCTGCTGCTCCTGCTGTTCCTGTTGCTAATACTGTTCCTACCATTGCAGGAACGACAACGTTATCATATATTCCCATGTTGGGATGAGCATAATCCGCAGCAGGTGCGGATTTATCCTGGGCCCAGGCTATAGTTTCAGCATTCCTCCGATGCTCTGGATTTCTAGCATTAAAGTTATCTGGAAGTCTGAACCTACCATCCGCACTCAGTTTCCATCCAGGACCACTTGTTCTAGACATTTATACTATATAAAAATACAATATTTTTTAGGGTTATATCTTGATAAACAAACTTGATATACAAATTACACATACAGAGACTGGTTTGATAACACAAACTTTAATAAGTTCTTCGATACGTCGCGAAACCGTCCCACCATCGCAAAATCTCCCGCGAATTCCGCCACGCGTTCGTCGGTCTTCTATATCTGAACCTGTCTCACCAAAGAAACCTCGTCGTTCTTCTATTCCTATTCAGTTTATGGGAGGTAAAAATAAATTAAAAAGGACAAAAAGAAACAGAAAGTCCAGAAAGTCCAAAAAGTCCAGAAAGTCCAGAAAGTCCAGAAAGTCCAGAAAGTCCAAAAAAATAAAACAAAAAGGTAAAAGTAAACGGTAAACGTAAACCTGATATACCCCTTTCTGTTTTAACGGGTTTTTCTAGTTTTTCTTTTAGATTTTTTGGATTTGTTCGTCTTTCTTTTTGACTTCTTCGATTTTCTTCTATTTTTTCTTGGTATTTTTTTGCCACCAACACGGGTAGCCGTTTGAACCAGTTCATTTACACTTGCTGTTGGAATAGATCTTAACCAGTTTTTATACTGCTCAGACAACGGATCGCTATCGTCTGGTATGTTAAAAACATTGGTTACTGGTTCTACTTCTTGGTTTGTTTCTTTTGTTGCTTTTGGTAATGTTACATTATCAATTACATTTCCAACACATGTACTGCAACCAGTGCCTTTTCCATGTCTGCAACGTGTTCTTTTTTTACCGCCCTGTTTATTACTTTGAGGTTCGAGTGGGAGGGCTGTTCTCTGTTTATTGACATAAATCGGGTTATTGTTCGCCAATATGTTGTTAATCATTTCTATGGGAAGTTTTGATATATTATTTTTTGGATTATTATATCCGTCTATAACAGTCTCTTCTTGCTCTAAAATAGACTTTCCGTGAGGTGAGAGAACGTATATACCATCTTGTGTATCCATGTCATTATTCCAAAACTCAGAATAAACTGTTTTTGTTTCATTTGTTTTATCAACAACATAGATAACATAGTGCTGCGATCTATTATCTTTATTGGAGCCAAGTATCTTAATACTTTCTAATTGAGATGGAAATGTATATTTGTCCATTTTAAGTTCTTTATTGTATTTGTAACCTTCTATTGGCGATGAGTTTTCATCCATTGCGTTTGCGTTGGTTAACGCTAATGCTTGATTAAAATTAATCTTCGTAAACATACCCGAGTTTAATAACAGGTCAAGAGTAATTGCCTTCTTGGGAACAGGTGTCAGTTTTTTTCGAGGAATGTTTTTACTATTTTGCATAATATACAGTACATGAATACAATAAATTGATTATTTATATATGAAAATAAACAACAATACACATATATTTCGCGTAATATACCTACCTACCCGTATTAACTTAACTAATCATGGTAATTCAACTGACGAATGAAACCTATACCAACGACAAGTATTTGCAATATCACGATCAGTTCCCTTTTCCACTGAGTGCATTTCAAAAGTTTGCGATCGAAGCCATTGTAACTGGAAATCATACTCTCAGCTGTGTCCCGACTGGATCTGGAAAAACTCTGCCAGCTCTTTTCGCGATTGAGTTCTTCACATCACAGACCCCCAAAAAAAAAGTAATTTATACCTCCCCGATCAAAGCTCTCTCCAACCAAAAATATTACGAGTTCACACAGAAGTTCCCTCATTTGAGTATTGGCCTCCTCACAGGAGATATCAAAATCAATCCTGAAGCGGACGTTCTTATCATGACTGCGGAAATCTTACAAAATACATTATATAAAAAAACCCAGCTTACAGAACAGCATGGAAACGTAAATCCGCTCCTGATGTTTGATATGGATTTTGATAATGAGCTTGCATGTGTTATTCAAGACGAGGTTCACATGATTAATGATGCAGACCGAGGACATGTATGGGAAAACACTATATTGATGCTTCCTCGTCATATCCAAATGGTTATGCTATCCGCAACCCTTGATGATCCTGCAAAGTTTGCAAAATGGATCGAAACTCGTGGCGATGATGGATCCAACGCCGTCATTGAAAAACAAGTGTATCTTGCAACATCTTCATATAGACCAGTGCCATTAACACACTATTCGTTTATTACCGCGACAAGTGCACTGTTCAAGTGTGTTCGCGATAAAAGCGAACAAGAGCGTATTCGGAGACAAATAAACACGCTTCACGTAATTCAAGACTCCAATGGTAAGTTTGATGAGGTCAAATATCACGAACTAAAGAAGACTCTTTCCCTGATTACGCATAACAAGGTGTTCATCAAGCGTTCGTTTATCCTAAACGAAGTATGTAAATATATGGTGGAAAAATCAATGCTCCCCGCAGTATGTTTTATACTATCAAAGAGACAGATTGCCGAGGCAGCACGCGAAGTCACAGTGCCTTTGCTCGAAGATGATAGCAAGGTTTCATATACCGTCGCTAGAGAATGCGAGCAACTGCTTCGATCTAAGATCTCCAATTTCCAAGAATATCTCACGCTACCAGAATATGTAAACATGGTGTCTCTTCTTGAGAAGGGCATTGCAATTCACCATAGTGGTGTCATGCCAATAATTAGAGAAATTGTAGAGATCATGTTCGAGCGGGGGTACATTAAGTTACTGTTTGCAACAGAGACGTTTAGCGTAGGACTTAACATGCCGATTAAAACGGTGTTGTTTACAGACGTAAAGAAGTTCGATGGAAACACTCGACGCATGTTACTCCCACATGAGTTTGTCCAGGCATCTGGTCGTGCGGGACGACGTGGAATAGACACTGTCGGAAATGTGATCCATTTGTCAAACCTGTTTCGAGATATAGATCTGATTAACTATCGGACAATGATGCATGGCAAACCACAAACACTTGTGAGTAAGTTTAGAATATCGTATAACCTAGTATTTAATCTTATCGCGTCAAGTTTGCAAACGAATAACGAAGATATGCCCAATAATTCAGGACAAAAAAAATGCATCGAGTTTTGTAATAAATCAATGATACAGCACGAAATATCCAGCCAGGTAAACGAATATAACAAGCAAATCCAGACCGAACAGAGTGAACTAGAACGTATTATGGGGTCAATGGAAAGTATGCGAACGCCAACTAATATAATTGATACGTATAATGATATGAAAGAAAAGATGAACTCCTCCAAAAACAAAGTAAGAAAACAGGCAGAAAGAGACATTAAAAATATAGAAGACACATATAGACATCTAAAGACAGATTTAAACACCGTGTTCCGTATGAAAGAAAAGCAATCCTCGATCAATACCCTACAACATGATAGTGTAAATACCGCACACTATCTTCAACACAACACACAAATACTTATCGATAAGTTTTACGAAGAGGGTTTCATTCAAGATATGACATCCGATACAACACAAATGGTTACCAAGAAAGGGATGTATGCGACAAACATA
>Ga0206129_10002691_pt1 | contig 21551 bp, 16 predicted proteins | sample Helgoland_Spring_8_FD_148616 | JGI IMG/M metagenome (GOLD analysis project Ga0206129, IMG submission 148616) | Pelagic subsurface seawater microbial communities from Kabeltonne, Helgoland, North Sea - Helgoland_Spring_Bloom_20160502_2 | ecosystem: Environmental > Aquatic > Marine > Epipelagic ...
TCATTGGCCCAGGCAATTCAAAGAACCTAAGGAATTTGAATCCATGATGATCTCCCTGGATATTATGGCCACCTCCCTGGCTGCCGCAGGAGCCAAGGATAAAGATTTAAAGGGTCTCGACGGGGTAAACCTCCTGCCTTTCATTCAGGGAGAGAAAGCTACCCCTCCTCACCAAAACCTCTATTGGCACAAGCTCTGGTTCTCGGCGATGCGCGACGGTCCGTGGAAATTAATTTATGTTCAGGATTACGGCTATGCTCTTTACAACCTGGAAGAAGATCTGAGCGAATCCAAAAACCTGATCCAATCAGAAAAGAAAAGGTCAGATCGAATGATTACACAGCTCAATGACTGGAAGGCCGAACTGGAAAAGCCCCGCTGGGATGAGGCTCAGGTATGGTTCCGCACCCACAGCAAAAACCACATTCGGATTATTGAGGGCGAATAGAATGTTTCTAAATTTTACTTAAGTCTGGTTTAACCGGCTTTCCTGTCTTTAGATCAACTGGATAATCCGCACCCTGCGAATCCAGTATTTTCAATAGACTCTGCCCCATTCTCTTTGCGACATCCTGTTCCTTGGTAACCAGATTATTCTTTTCAAAAGGATCGGTCTGCAGGTTGTACAGTTCCCAGTTGGTCGATCCATAATTATAAATGATTTTCCAATTATCTTGGCGATGAGTGGAAAAAAGAGTGTTTCGATGCCTGTGGGGGAAATGAGTGGTGAAAGTCGAAGGACTCTCAAAACTGGAATCTCCCCGGAATGCCACACTTACATCCACTCCATCCATTTTCGCATCATCGGGAGTCTGGGCTCCAGTAATGCTCAGGATTGTCGGCATCATATCAACACAGGTAATGATGGAATGATCAACCGAACCGATGGGGATATTCAAATTCTTTTGCAGTGGATTATTCGTGTTGGGTTTGGCCCAGGATACAATCAGTGGAACCCGCAAACCACCCTCAAAACGCGAACCTTTCTTATCTCGAAATGGTGCATTCACATGAAAAGTGCTGCCATTGTCGGAAAAGAAAATAATCAGGGTTTTCTCAGCCACACCTTCCCTTTCCAAATGTGTAACCAAGTCGCCAAGGGATTTATCCATACCTTCAACCAATGTGGCAAAAGCAAGGGCATGCCCTTTAAGTTTTGGATAATTATCCTTAAACCGTCCGTCCACTTCATACGGTGCATGTACCGCATAGTGAGACATGTACGCATAGAAAGGTTTCTTCTTTTTGCATGCCTTGGAAATTGCCTTCTTCATCTCAAGAGTAATTGCCTCGCTCAGGAAAGTATCCTTTGGGTGATAGGCTTCCAAACCGGGAACATCCCATTGATGATTGTTCTTACTTCGCCATGAAGCAGAGTATTTATATTTACCGTGATAGGAACCTGGGCCTCCACCTCCATATCCTCCAATATTTACATCAAAGCCCAAATTTAAGGGATTACCCGCTGGAGTATCATCGGGACCAAAATGTGCCTTACCCGCAAACAGAGTGGCATAGCCTGAATCCAGTAAAACCTGGGGAAGCAAAGGCAATGAAAGATCCAAGCCTTTGATGGTCCAGTCACTTGGACTCTTGATCGTTTTGGTTTGGACTCTACCCGTATCAATTTTCGACTCCTTGGGGTGCGTCCATGTGGTGACTCCATGACGCGGAGCCGCTTGCCCGGTCATCAAACTTATTCGGGTGGGTGAACAAACCGAATACGAATATGCCTGAGTAAAGAGTCTCCCATTCTTTGCGAGTTTCTCCATGTGTGGAGTACGGTATAAATCATTAGTCGGAATCCTCTTTGGCTTTCCAACTTCGTACAAAAAAGGAACGGATGTATCCCCCACACCCATATCATCGACTAAAAAGAATAGGATGTTTGGTTTATCCTTTGCAAATGACTGCTCAGTTAAAAAAATTCCAGCCGACAAAGTGTTCACCAAAAAAAATGTAAATATACTTTTACTTTTCATTTGTTTAAAAATTTTCACCAAGTTACTGCTCTTACTCCAACCATTTAAATTCGGCGAATACAATTTTGGTAATATCGGAACCGGGCTTGGGCATGATGCTAATGCTGTCCGCCACAGACCAGTCACTTAGCCCAACGCCATGACTGAGTAACTGCTTGGCCGGGAGGGTCATGCTTTGCCAGTCATTGGACGCGGTGATCTCGAGCTCCGTGGTAAAACGTCGATTGGCACTCAAAACAACTTTTTGTGGTTGGGTGCAATAAAAACGAAAGCTCAGTTTGGATCCTTTGGGGGCTTTCCATTTGGGATCCGAGAACTGAATATTTTTGGTTCCCCTGCGATTGTCCAAGGGACGGAATCCCTGCACACCCCCTACCCCTTCAGCCGGGCCGACATGGCTCCATCGGCCGGTTCCACCGGAAATTAAATCGGATTTCTTATCGGTAGCCATGGCCTTGCCCAGCTTCGAGGGAATCACTGCTTCAAAATCGGAGGATAGAACGCAGTCGTTCTGGTAACGGATATTGGCATAGGAAAACACATAATCATCCACATTCATCACCGGCAGCTTGGCCACCCAGGTATTTCCCTGTCTGACCGAATCCACATCTCTCCAAAAGCGGGCAATGTTATTGGATGTCTTCAGGCATTGAAAAACTTGGATTTCCTTGATTTCTGACTGGCTTGCAGGAGTCAGGTGCAACTCAGGTACCCCTTTTGAGTCCAATTTTATAATCGACTGCGGACGCCCCGGCCAAAAATGATTTTCGCCCAGCACATGTTTCTCCAGCCATAGCTTGCAATTATCTCCGAGTTTCTCGGTATTGTGATGACCGCGTGCCTGCACTGCAAAGTCCCAGGGCACTCCGGGTTTGAAGGTTTTAAAAGTTTCACATCCCCGCTCATGGCCACCGTGATGATCATTGGATCCATTAAGCCAAAGACTGGCTGCGGTCATGTAAGGTGCATGGGCTTGGGGTGCCACCGCCGAAAGATACAGTTGTTGGCCAGGTGATTTCTCCGGTTCCTGGTATGGATTATTGTGCATCCATACGGCACGGTCGCGATAATAGTTGATCCAGCCAATTCCAAAGTAAGCAACGATCGCCTTAACCCGGGGGTCCATTCCGAGATTCCACATAATCGTACCCCCATAGGAGTATCCTTTGGCACCGATACGACCGGCATCCACTTCTTTTTGGGCCAACAAATAGCTGAGGGCTCTGCGTTGCACCGCATTCCATAAATAATGAGAAGTCGCCTTGGGATTTGTGGTTTGGCTGCCATCAGGCATACGGTCATAGATCAGGGCATGCCCCATTTTTTTGGCTTCCATATGACCGTGGGCCAAAGCATCCGGATACTGGGTATAATCACTCCGTGTATTGATGCCGGAATAATCATGAGCCATCACCGCCCATCCATCTTTCACATATTTCATATCGATCGCGGGACCACCCATCCATCCATGAACATTCAATAACCCAGGTGCTTTTTTCGCGCCCTCCTTGACTGCATACTTGCAAAACACCCGTACCTCTTCGCCGTTCACATAGGCACTGATGTAGGATTCCTTTGAAAAGATGCCGTCTTTGGTTTCCTGCCTGACAATCTCCTCCTTAAAATCCCCCAGATCCGGATCGTAATCCTTCCATACTTCTGGGGGAGTAAGCAAAGGAGCTGCCTGAGCAATCGTCAGGAAGATACCTTGTAGATAAAGATATTGAAGCAAAATGAATAATTTTCTGTTTATCATTTTTATTAAAATGGGAAGGGAAAGGCTTACGAACTCTTAAAGAAGGAGTTTCTTTAAGAAGTCCTGCCGGGAAACTGTAGGCTGGGGCCGGTCTTTTTCCCAGTATTGCAAGTGACATTCCACGCCGATCTTTTGGCAGGCTTCCAACATGATCTCTCCGAAGATCGGACTGTGTATGCCATTGGATCCACTAGTGGTGGGAAACTCGCGGTTCACATTGTAAAAAAGATGCAGGGGTGGATCATCCTTGGTCAGGTGAGTAACCGGGGAACATTTCAACGCAAGTTCTTTGTACTTCCCCCAGTCCTTCATCATTCCCTCAGCTGTTTCCGCTCCGAATGGTTTGTAGGGCATGGGATTTCCGAATGTTTTCTCCCCAATTCTTTCCTTGATTACAAAAGGGTTCATGGTGGTCTGGGCCCCCGCCACCTGTGCACCGGCAATTCTAGATGAAAATCGTTCCACGGGGTCCGGGCTCTTCGGATTGGCAATGTCATCGTGCAAGGCAATCAACAAACTGGAGCATCCTCCTGCGGATCCCCCGGTTGCCACGATACGACTGGAATCAATCTTCCATTCAACCGCTTTAAAACGGAGAAACTGAACCGCCCGCAGGGCAGAATTCAGCATCGCAGGCTGGAGTGCTCCTTCATTGACCAGCGGATAACTGATCGAGGCGATATGATAGCCTTGCTTCAATTGATGGGGTCGGAGCACTTCATCTTTTTTTCCACCCATCCATCCTCCGCCGTGGATCTGAAGAAGAATCCCGACTGGTTGATCCGAGTCAAACTGCCAAAAGTTAATCAATTCTTTAGGATGTGATCCATATTTTATATCTCTATGAGTAGGTGCCAGTTCGTTGGGTTTTAGGGCTGTTGCTTGATTTCCCTGAGCCTGGCAGAAGTAGCAAAACAGAGCTAAGACAGGTAACGCTTTCAAAATTTTACTGATCATATAAAATGGTAATTACTTTTTGGATAGACCGACAATGTAATCCAGCATTGAAGCAAACTCTTTAATGGAGAAAGGATGCATCAAACCGGCGGGCATCATCGAATTGGGCAAAGTGGAACGATTGGTAATCTCAGCTTTCACCAAGATATGCTCCTTACTGGCCATATCCCGCATAACAAGCTTATCAGGTGTCTCCTCGGTCACGAAACCCATTACAGCCTGATCGTCTTTCATTGTAACTAGGTTTGTGGCAAAACCCTGGGCAATGGATTTATTTGGATGAAGAATCGCCTCCGCCAATTCATTACGTGGATAAATGGCGGCAATATTTCCTAGGTAAGGACCTTTCTGTGGATCATCCTCGCGTACGGTATGACAGGTTGCGCAAGCGGCTTTCGTGAATATGGCTTCACCTAAGCCAATATCCCCTTTCATTGCATTCACTTGACTCAGCACCTGATCAGCTTGCAAACTTGCTACCTTGGGAGAGGTATCCTTGTTGCTTTCTTCTATTTTAAAGTGTCGCATCGCCCGAACCGCGGCTTGCCTGACACTGGCATCTGAATCTTTTGATGCGGCTATAATTTGATCGTCATAAGAACGGTTTCGTAGATCGACCAAAACAGAGATCAAGAGAGTCTTCTTCGACGGGTTTTTCCAACATTCCTCAATGAAGGTAACCGCATTCGCCTTGGCTTCCGCATTCGAATTCTTCCGGCTGGAAAGATCCACTACACCAGAATAAGCCCATTTGGTCTTCGGTAGCTTGGGATCGCCCTTTGCCAATTCGATGAGTGCATGGTGAAATTGGTCAAGCTTGCGATTATTCTTTAGGAAAGAATCTTTACCCGAGCGAAGGACTAGCCGGTCACCACGGGATTCAATAATGATTAAGGCATCAATAATCGGGGATAAAAACTGGGGATCAGCTGGTTTAAGTAAGCATTTAACAATTTGAGTGAGCACTTTTGATTCAAGCTTTTCGTTATTCGCGGATGAAGCCAAAATCTTTAAGGCTGGATCAGGAATGTCTTCCTTATCCACGAGTTGCGAGGCCATGGTTGGAATAAGGGAGGAATCCTTTCGGGCAAGCTCCACCATTTTGAGAAGAGACTCATTATCCTCGATCCGGTTTTGGCTCATCATCGCTAAATAGACCCCCACTTTTTCATTCGAAGCCAAACTGACTGCCTGTCGAAGAGTGGTAAGGATTCGAGCCGATTGTTCCCATGTTGTCATTTCATAATATGGCCCGCGGGTGTCGGGCCTGCCTCCCCAGTGCTTACTGTCCCACTCCTTTTCTTTGTGGTATAGACGGGCGAGGATTTCAAAGGAGTGATCGAATAAAATGTCTTTCGGATCTTTAAGATGCTCCTCCAGTGAATTAACCACTTCGGTATTATGAATTCGCATCAGAGCAAACGATGCTCCTTTTCTTTGGGAACTGCTCGAGGATGGATTGTTTAAAACGCCTAAAGCTGGTTGATAAGTGCCCAGGGCTTCAATTGCCCGATAAGCAACATGAGCAAGCGTGGGATCTGCATGTCCTAAACTTTTAGCTATTTGATTGGCCAATTCTGGCCTGTTTTGACGAACCGTGGAAACGATCGCCTCCAGGAGGGTTCGAGGATCAGAACGAGTGAGCCCTGTCTTTAATAAATCAACTGGGGCCAAACCAGGCTTATCCTGGGTGACCAAATCCATGCCAAAATCCCCGAGTGCCCGCATGACAAAAGGAGAAAGGTCAGGATCATTGGAAAGATCAGAAAATACTGCCAGTTCTTTTTCACGGGGAAAACTTGCACTTAGTAAAAGCCGCTGGGAAATCGAATACAGGGCGATTACGCGGGAACGAAGTTCTTTCGTAGAGTCTTTGGCAAAAGCAAAAAGGGAATTCGTGCTTTCATCGGTTTCAGGCCTTCGGAGTAAAGTGCGCTGGGCTGACATCGCCCGGACCTGACTGGGCGACTCAAACAAAGCAATCAATTCCTGATCAGAAAGTTTTTCAAAATCCGGGAGAGGCTCAGGAATATAACCCTTTGGCTTTACCTGCACCACAAATCCATGCTCCGGACCGGCCCAGTTAAAGGATGCCGGACCATTCCAGCTGGCCTGATAGACCCGGCTCATGCCATCCACATCGGCATCGGTTGGACGGTTCACTTTAATAAAATTTTGGGGTGCTTGCGTTTCGACAAAACCCGCCCCTTTTCGCTCCACTTGATGACGGTATAGACCTGCCCGTCCCCAGTCACAAGTAAAAGGGGCATTGGCCCATTCCTTCGGGAAGCCGGGCTCGTGAATGTAGACCCCTCCGCACCCGGAACCTCCGCCGTAATCAGCCAATGGGGCAATGATTTCATCCGCAAAATTCAAATACAAACGGGGATACCCATGATCATCCAATCCACTGAAATGATGAAAGCGTACATTCCACCCTCCCCCGTCATTGGTATTATCCCGTCCGAACAAATCGAGCAATGGACTGGTGGGTACAGCTAGAATATTCCGGGTACCATAGGAAAATAACTCCAATCCGGAACCGTCCGGACGAAAACGATACACCCCCCCTCCGCGGTTCTGCAATTTCCTCCCATCGGATCCGATTGCTTCAATGAAACCAAAATCTCCTCCGGCCACATAAATCCAACCATCCACGCCCAAATCCAATCCATTGGTGGTATGATCGGCCGGCCGATCCTTGAATCCGAATGCGATATTGGAAACCAGTCGCTTGCTGTCCTCGGCTATCCCATCTCCGTCCTGATCAAAATAGACAGAGACATGGGGAGGGTGCAGGAGATACAACCGATCATGATCCCAAATCAACCCACGGGGGGAATCAATCGAGGCAATAAACTCGGTTACCTCATCGGCCCGGCCATCTCCATCCTTGTCCCGCAGCCGTAAAACCCGCCCACGATCGGCATCTCGGCCCAACGAACCACATCCATCACTGGAAACATAAAGATCGCCATTGGGAGCAGCTGCCACATAGACCGGGTAGTTCGCCGATTGCCAGGGTGCAAAAAGAGTGGCCTCGAAGCCATCGGGCACACTCACCCCACCCTTTTTAAGAACCGCTGCCTCTTCGGCAGGAGTAAGTTGTACAATACCCGGTTTGTAGTTTCCACTCTTGGCAAGGGTGGAATGTTTGTCGGCGGCAAACCCACAGAGTCCGTTGAGGAAAAGGCCAAAGAGAAGAGATTGAAAATATTTAGACTTCATATTTTAGTAATTTGTAAAAGCTTACAAAAAGTTTTGGTGTTAGGTAAAGCAATCCACTCCGAACGAGAGTTCAATCTGAAGCACACTTAAAAACTACTTTTTAGTTACCCAGCTGATTCCGTTGGCCACCATATCCAGGAACTCTTTGGTGGATACAGTCTCGTTGTGATGCCCCATGGTGGTCGCATAAAGCTTAAATCCACCTTTTTCCTTCACCCAGGCCAATGCCTGTGGGGCGGGTGGTTTATGTTCGGCACCGTTGTCTCCATATGCCAGCACAGTGGTTCCCTCCATCACCGTGGGGACCATGTAAAGTTCACCCTTGGGGGTTCTCCATTTTTTGGGCAAGCCTTTGACTACAGGGTGCCCGGTTTGTTCTTTGGCAATGGTTACATCATAGGGGACATGGGGACCGTGTCCGGTAGAAACCACCCCAAGCATTTTATTCCAGCTCTTATCTTCGGGTTTACCTTTAAGATAGGGGTGATAAGTGTGCATCGCACAGTGCATCGCGATTGCAGGAACTCCGCTTTGATGAACCGCCACGACTTTATCGATAAATTGAGTGTCATCCTCCCGGGCAAAGCAGAAGTTATAAAATATAAAATCAAACCCTTTAGCCCAATCTTCCCGGCCCAGTAATCCTTTCATACGCCTCGGATCCATCTCGAAAAGAATTTCCCACTCCACCGATATACGCTTACTTATCTCCTCGGTAATTATATTTTTTTGGGTAGCATAGTCATGATGCCCACCCCCCGTGACCAGCAAACCCTTAAGAGGGGTTATTTTCTCATTTGCAAAGGAAAAAAGAGCCGTGGAAAATAACAGAAAGCTAGAAAATAATTTCATAATTGGGAGGTTTACTGAATAATTTGGTTTAAATTAAAACATTCATCTAACACGAGTCCCCGATTGAGACAACCCACAGATTACCAAAGCAATCCGGGTTACCCTCTTTAAATGTCAATCCTTTCAACCAGAGACAAGCTCAGTCCTTAAGGGGCTTTATCCAGACATTACGGAAACGAACCGGGTTGCCATGATCCTGCATTTTCAAGGGTCCCTTATCGTTGTGTTTCTTATATTCGGAAATCGAGTGCGGGCCTCTCCAACCGGTTCCACCACTTAACTCCAGATTATCATGGATGACATGGCCATTGTGGATAACATGGAATTTTGCCTTTCGGGTAACCTCGCCCTCATCATTGAAGATAGGACGATGAAAAGTAACATCATAAGTCTGCCACTCCCCTGGTCCACGAGTGGCATTCACCAAAGGCTTGGCCCGTCCGTACAGGGCTCCGCACTGCCCGTCCGGATAAGTGATATTTTTGTAGGAATCTAAAACCTGAATTTCATACTGCCCCATAAGAAAGACTCCGCTGTTTCCACGCCCCTGCCCGCTCCCCTTTGCTTCACTGGGTGTGGCAAATTCAATGTGTAATTTACAGGATCCAAACTCTTTCTTGCTCTGCAGGTAACCACCCCCCCGGACTGATTCCAGAGCTCCATCCACTAATTTCCACTTGGTTGGCCCACCTTTGGTTGCCTGCCAATTTTTGAGAGTTTTTGGGGTACCATCAAAAAGGACGACTGCCCCCTTGGGCGGTTTGGCCGCTTTGGCATCATAAGGCTTGGGTTCGACAACGGGAGGCTGCGGCTGTTTTTCCGGATCCGTCTCATGCACCTTGATTCCGTCGATGTACATGTATTCAGCCTTGCGTCCGTTTTGCTCCTTGATTTCCTTACGGATCACCGGTCCACTTTTTGAGAAAACCGAACAGGTTAGCGTTGCGATAAAAAGAGACAGGGCTGATAATTTAAACATCTTATATATTTCGTCTGATACTGGGCCATATGTCAATTTCATTGCCGGTAAGAAAATCATTTTTTCAACTCAATCTATGAACCTCAATTTACTCACTTCCTATATAGTTCTAGCATTCCTACCCTTGGGGAAAACATTGTTGGCAAGCACCGGACTTGCTCCCGAAGTTACCGATCTTAATGCCGCAGATATCTCGTTTGAAAAGGAAAAAGGAATACCTTACCTCAAAAAACCCTTCATCACTCGTAAGCCAAGAGACAGAAATGATCAGCTTACAGTAGGTGAACTGGGAAAAGACGGAGGTAAAAAAGAGAAAATCCTCCATTATGTTCGAAAACTGGCTGAACCTGCAGACAGCCCAAAGCATGGTAAAACCGACAGCCTATTGGTCGCGTACAAAGATAAGCTGATTTTCGAATCTTATTTTCGAAGAGGAAGGGCCAACTATCCGCACTATCAGATGTCCATTACCAAGTCTTACACTACCTACGCCATAGGTCGAGCCATTCAACTTGGCCACCTTTCCATGGAGGACTTACACAAACCCGTGGTATCCTTCCTTAAGGAAATCAAGACTAACCAATTAGCCAAAGGGGCGGATAAAATCACCCTTCATCAAGCGATGCAAATGAGGTCTGGCATTCGATTACCCAAAAAGAAAATTGGCAATTTTATGCAAAAGCCCAATCTGCTTCGTGGACAGGGACAAGCCCGAGCTTACTTACAATTCACTGAAGATCTACCCGTTCTTCCAAACTCTTCATTCCAACCCTTCAAATACCAGGCAGCCGACACCGTCTTCACCATGCAGGTCCTGGAATCTATTGTTCCGGGATCGGCGGAAGGTTTCATTCGTGATGAACTGCTGAAGCCTATGGGTATTCTCAACTATGGTTGGCAGGAAGATCTGAGCGGGTTCCCCAAATCAGCAGCCGGTTCCAGTTTACGGTCCCGCGATATGATCAAGATGGGTTTGCTTACTCTCCATCAGGGAAAATGGAAGGGGAAACAACATCTGCCTAAAGACTTTGTTAAAAGAGCCACTTCACCCCTGGTGCAGACAAATGAAGAAAACTTTTACGGCTATTTTTGGTGGAGTCAGACTCGCGAAATCAACGGTAAAAAATATCCAGTTATTCAGGGACGGGGAGCGGGCGGTCAGTTCATCTTTGTCTTCCCCAGTCTCGACCTAGTGGTGGCAGCCACTGCACACAACAAAGGCATGGGCAGGATGCTCAAAGAACTCCCCGAGGCTCTTACTCAGGCATTCTAAAAAAAGATATTATCCTTCTGCCCAGCGGTAACCCACGCCATGAACAGTTAGAATAAGCTTCGGACTAGCAGGATCAGGTTCCACTTTCTTACGCAGTTGAACGATATGCTGATCTAAAGTTCGGGTTGTTCCATAGTAATCGATTCCCCAAGCATGATCGAGTAAGTAATCCCGACTAAGAGCCTCCCCTACCCGTTCACGGAACAAAGAAAGCAGTTTCAATTCACGCGGCGTGAGTGAATGTACATTTCCGTTTGCCTTTAATTCATATCGGCGACCATCCACCTCAACAGAGCCAATGTTAAAATTTGCCGGAGGCTCACCTGTTTTTTGAGAATCAGAAGAGTTACCAGAACTTCTCCGCAAAAGTGCCTTAATACGGGCCAACAGTTCACGAACCGAAAAAGGCTTAGTTACATAATCATCGGTCCCCATCTCAAAACCAAGAACTTTATCAATTTCTTCACTCTTCGCGGTAAGCATGAGAATGGGAACATCTGAACCGATCGCACGGACTTCACGGGCCACTTCATATCCACTTTTTTCCGGCATCATTAAATCAAGAATGAGTAAGTCCCATTTTTCCTGACGGAAATGGGAAATTGCTGCTGCCCCATCTCCAACTCCATGAGCTTCATGCCCATCCATTTCCAATGCATCGATCAAACCCGAACGGATGTTAATATCATCTTCTGCAATCAGTATTCTTTTTTTCATGTTTCTTTTGATAAAGGAAATACAATACGAAAACAGGCACCCTTGGGGTGGTTGGGTTCACAAGCAATCGTTCCCTGCATATCTTCGACCAGTTTTTGAGCAATGCTTAATCCAATTCCACAACCCGGCTTGGTGGAAGTGAGAGCATCATCCACACGATGAAAAGTTTCGAAAATCTTTTCTCTTTGTTCCGCAGGAATTCCGGGACCATGATCAGCCACTTCCAGAGTAATAGTCTGTTTATCCTTGAATAGACGCACTCCAGCAAACTTTCCTTCGCTTGCATATTTCACTAGGTTATCCAAAAGATTCAGAATAATCTGCTCGAGAGCATCGGGATCCAATTTGGCTAAACCATTACGGGATTCGTCCAACCATTCCACCTTGAGATCGTTTCTCTCCAATCTTGGGGTTTGAGTCTCTAGAATTCCTGAAATCACTGATCCCATTTCCACCTGCTCCCAATTGTAAGTTTTCTCTCCTCTTTCCAATCTTCCAAAATCCAAAACATTATTAACTAAACGAGTGAGACGCTGGCTCTCGGAAATAATAGTCTGAAGATATCCTTTTCGTTTGTTTTCATCTTTCACCATGCCATCGCCAAGCATTTCACCGTACATTCGAATAGTGGTAAGGGGCGTTTTCAGTTCGTGTGAAACATTGGAAACAAAAGTGGTTTTTCTAACCGCCTCTAAGCTGTTTCTGCGCACCTGAATCAAAAGAACAGAACCTCCCAAAAGAAATGCTGCGACCAGAATAAGTGAGATCACCGCACTAAAAACAAGGTAGCCTCCACGCTCAGGATTAAATGAAAGGCCCAAAATTGATGATATGCTTCCTAACTTGGCAATCTGTTCATCCGGCAATTCAGCGGGAGGCAAAACAACCTCTTGAGGCAAAACTCTCCTAGCGGAGAGCTTCCAACCTGGAAGCTCTTCCCCAACGGGAACGGAAGCTTTCACAAACCTTTCATTCTCCCCAGGACTGTCCCCCGAAGAACATATTTCAATCCCCTGATCATCTTTTAATACAAAAGATTCACCATCGACCAGATTTTCGGGAAATCCACTCTTGAGGCTTTTTATAACCTCTTCGGTCTCTAGTTCCAAACCCATTCCCGTTAAAGGATTCGACTGCCTCCACACCATCCAAATTGGAGAATCTTTGTTTCTGTCATACTCCCACTCCTCCCTCGATTTGAATGCAACCCCATCAACAGAAGTCTCCTGTGCCACCTCTTCTAGTTCATCAGAAACCTCAAGAACCTGAATATCATTCCTGACTTCATCACGTAGTTGCTTTCTCTGCACTTTGCTTGCACGGAAATTATCCAAGCCATTGGCCCAGGAAGATTTCTTTGATTCAACTGCAATCTTTTTTAAATTTAAGTCGGTAATATTTTGACTAAGAAAGGACTGAGCTTCCCTGTAATTTTCCAACTGAGAATCAGGCTGCTGAGAAAGAGATCGCTGTTTAGCGACAGCTGGAGCATTGATTTGTGAGTAAAGAGCCTGAGAATTAGCACGCTGCTGCTGGAGAGAATCCAAGGCCTCGCTCTGACTAATTTGCGATTCAGCTAATAAGTCATTTTGTTCTGATTCACTTTGGTAAGCTACTACACCTTCATCCGCTTCTTTTGTCATTTTTTCATCACGATCAACCTGTGCTAAGGATTCAACTTCCAAACCATCGTCCAAAACTTCTTTTGCTTTTTCTGTTTTCTGCCAAGCCCAGCCATCATCATCTTTAAAAATAGATAGGTTGCGATTTTGAGTATCTTTGGAATAAGTTACCTCCTGACCTTTCCCCCAAACAAATCCATTGGCAACCCATCTGTTTGAATTAGACCAAGCTAGCATTTCTTGGTTGCTTGATTGATTATCCAATTTTCGTAATCCCAACATCAGTCCATCTTTAAGTTCGGACATGATCAAATCGATATTATCTGCTACCGTTCTAGCCCGGATTGCCAACGAATCCTCTGCCGCCTGTTCAGCATACTCTGCCATCTCGCGGGACTGCCTAGCCATTTCATGATAGAGCTTTGCCCTACTTGTCGCTTCCTGCGCCATTACACGGGAATGCTCGGCATTTGATCGAATCCGACTGCCTTCCTTCTGCAATAGAAGAAAGGCAAGGATTCCGACTGAAAAGGTAGCCATAACCAGCAAACCCAGCCAAATAACAAAACGATTCAAACGCATTTCAATCTAACTTGATAAAATCAACCAATAATAGCAAGCCACAGCTCAAAGCCTATTTTCGGGCTTTTGGAATTACTTTCTGCTGAGACTGCACTTGATAATTCGAAGATTTCCAAGCCTTGCGATTCTCATTGGACAGGCCTTCAGCTTGATCAAGTTCCTCCACTTCATCAAGAAACTGACCATTCTTATGGCTGATCGATGAACTGGCCCAAACTCTGTTTTGGGCTTCGATCTTAAAATTTAGTTTCTTAAGTTCACGAACCGCTTCCTCATGCCTTCCCTCGTCCGCCAATTGAATGGCTTGATCTTTGGCCTCTGCGACCTGGTTGTCCACATAGGCAACGATCACATCTTCATTAACTGATTCATTCACAACTTTCTGGTTATCACTGAAAGCACATTTAATTTTAGTTTTACGGGTTTGCCTTTCTTCTCCCTTCGCAGAGTCAAAACTGACTGAAATATTCGCCAAGCTGATACTTTGATCATGATTACCTTCAGGCACTTCCACTTCCAAAAGCGCAAACTTATCTTGCCCACCATAAAGATGCTTAATTTCAATTTCTACCTGATTTCCTTCAATTTTTCCATCCCTTCCGATCAGACGAACGGGACGTACCTTCCCCTGCATTTCAATTTTTATAACTGCATTACGTGCAACCACACTTAGTGCATCTCCGATTTCAGCATCAAAAATACCTGACAATTCGCTACTGTTTTCGGCAAAATAAAGGTTTCCTTGCCCTTCTTTCGCAAGACCCGCCATGAGATCTTCATTATATCCACCACCGAGACCGATAGTGCTAACTGAAATATCTTCCTTCACAAAAGCCCGTCCCAGTCTTACCAAATCAGCGGTTGAAGATGGACCCTGATTCGCCAAGCCATCTGAAAGAAGGATAATCCGATTAAAATATTCTTTGCTCAAATTCTTTCTTAATTCTGCAGCTCCCTGATTTACTCCAGCGTACAGGGCAGTTCCCCCAACGGCTCGCAGGTTTCGTATAATATTTTCCAGTTTACTGACATTTCCAGCCTTCTGTGCCGGAGCAATGGATTCAGCCTGGTTGGAATAAGCTACAATAGATACCAAATCCTTCGTTCCTAAACGTCGAATCGCCTGAACGGCGGCCTCCTTTGCCTGTGCAATTTTTTCACCGCTCATTGATCCGGATTTATCAAGGACTAAAGCAACATTTACCGATGGTCTATTCGCGGCATCGCGAATAATTTCTTCCGGCTCAAGGCAGACTTTGATTACTGCCTTTCCTTTTTTGCCGGCAGGCAGAATAGTGCGATCCAAATCAACCCGGACATGAACATTAGGTTCCTTTGAATCCTTTTTCTTCTTTTTTGCGGATATGGTTTGAATGCCACTTAAAAGAAAGAATGTGGCTGTAAGTAGAATAGATAATCTTTTCATGGTGTGAATATTTGTTGGGTTTATTTTCAAAACCCACATTCAACCACAAAACGAGTGAAATGTTGTCAGTCCTCGGTAAAATAAATGTCAAAGAAATGTCATGATGTATCTTTTCATCACAATGTAATCTGAACATGAGCGAGGAAACAGCCCACCCAAACAAGTGTAACTGCTAACTTCTATTGATTCTCCAAGGGAATCAGTTCTATCCCGGCATCATTGCGAAACCTTTCGAGCAATTCCGGATCAAAGGGTTCCCTGGTAATTGCAATAGTTCTCCATTTTGAATTTTGCCAAGTTAATGGGAATGAATCTTCCACCTCGTATTGAGTTTTCAAGACTCGATATATATCCCTACCCAAAATCTCATGTGAAAAAAAATGGTGATCCCCACGACTTCCCATATAGCTCCATTTCCCCGTCATTTTCCCAGTTGGTATCATTAAGGTGCGAAGTCTTTCACCAGTAATTTCCTCAGCATACCATTTCGCTGGTACCTTGGTTACGATCGCACTTTTCTGAGCAATCTTCCTCCCGCCAATCATGGAACCACCGACTAGAATAACTGGAGAAGCGGCAACAACCGAAGCACCTCCCTTAAGGGACTGGGGAACTGATTTATTTGAATGACCTCCGCAGGAGATAAATAAATTTACCAAAAGTAAGTAAAAAATTACCTTCATTAAATTCTTTTAAAATTCTTTTTTTCTACTTAAAAGTTTTTGCAGACTCCGCCGGCAATCTTAAGTTTAGTAGAGGCATCTCCCTGCAATACAACTTCGGGCAGATTGCGAAAACGAACTTCGAAATTTTCATTTGCTTTGGAATGGATTTCGGAACCTATGTAGTCATCACTTTCACCAATAAAATTTCCGCCTTCGTCATAAAACTCCACTTCCACACTAACTGAAGTCCAAGCACTGTCCGTTAAATTATTAATAATTCCAGTCACAACCATTTCTTTGCCATCTATCCTGGTATCAAAACTGGTAATATCCAAATCATCGGAAGCGAGAGAATTGGATTTAAAAAATATGGAGAGAAAGGGAATAAAACCAAGCAACAATATAGGTATAATCACTAAAGCTTGCTTGGCATTGTAACCCATCTTTAAAGTAGTGATTTCTTTATCACAATGTGGGCAGGAAATTTTGTTTTGCATGGGAGAAAATCAAAAAAGGGATTTACTTAATAAATGGAAAGATCGAACTCTCTACATGTGATTCCTTCATCGCAAGCTCAATTTCCTTTACGATTTCAGGATGCTTTAAAGCAATATTGTTTTCCTCTCCAATATCCTTAGATAAATCATAGAGCTCGATCGGAGAATTTGGATCCTTACGAACATTCAAACGAATCCCCTTCCATTTCCCCATACGGACCGCCTGCTTGCCTCCCCGTTCATGAAATTCCCAATAGAGATATTCTCTTTTCTTTTGTTGATTCTTTTTACCCAAGAGTGTGGGAGCGAAGGATACTCCATCTAATCCGGTAGGAGCTTCCGTGCCTGACAATTCACACAGGGTGGGTAACAAGTCCCAACCCGCGGCAATATGGGAACTGGTGCTTCCGGATTTAATTTTACCAGGCCACCAGGCAACTGTGGCAACCCGGATGCCTCCCTCATATAGATCGCGCTTATATCCCTTGAGCGGACCATTGCTGTCAAAGAAGTCAGGCTTATGCCCACCCTCTTTGTGAGGACCGTTATCCGAGGTGAAAATCACCAGGGTATTATCATCGATCTTAAGTTCTTCAAGAAGATCAAGAATCCGCCCGACATCTTCATCCATATGCTCCATCATCGCCGCAAAGGCAGCCACCGGATTGGTGATCACCGAACCTCCATACTTCCCGGTAACCTTTTCAAATTCGGGAAACTTCTTCCTCCAGGGAGCAATCCGCTTTTCGGGAGACTGCATCGCCGCATGAGGAATCGTGAAGGGAACGTAGCAGAAAAATGGATTATCCTTATTTACCCGAATGAACTTCAGGCACTCGTCCGCAATCAATGTATGAGAGTAATGCTTACGATCCAGCATGACCTTTTTCCGATCGCTCCATACATGGGTGGGATAAAAATTATGAGACTGACGCTGGCAGTTCAGTCCATAAAAGCGATCAAAACCCTGATTCATTGGATCACCTTCGGTACCGGGAGCACCCAGTCCCCATTTACCGAACATACCCGAAACATAACCTGACTGCTTTAAAACTTCAGGGATAGTCACTGCCTTCATGGGTAACGGATGTTGCCCTTCGGGTTTGATCTCTTTATTACCGCGGATGTAACCACGGCCCGAATGATGACCGGTCATCAGGCTGGAACGGGAAGGTGCACAAACCGTACTGGAAGCATAGAAGTCGGTCAGCTTCATTCCCCCCTTGGCCATCCGGTCCACATTCGGAGTCTTAAATTTTTTCTGACCAAAACAGGAAAAATCCCCGTACCCGGCATCATCCACCATGATGTAGACAAAGTTTGGTTTCTTGGCCAAGGCCACGCATGAAAGGAACAGGAAGCTTGTAAGAGTGATGAGAAATATTTTCATAATTTAAGTACTGAGCAAATAATCATTTAATTGGCAGAAGAAGAAAAGGTCACGCTGAAATCTATAATCTAAAAATAATATCCTTCGGATCAACGGTTAATAATTGACCCGAAAGCCTTCTTCTCTTCCATCCTATTATATGAGAAACATTTTACTTTTAGTTTTCTTGTTTACAGGATTTCTCCAGCTTTCCGGAAAACCCAACATTCTAGTAATTATGTCGGACGATATGGGTTACTCCGATCTAGGATGTTTCGGCGGAGAGATTCGCACCCCGAATTTGGATTCCCTAGCCAACGGGGGTGTTCGCTTCACAAATTTCTACAGCGAAAATATGTGCTGGGTGTCCCGTGCTTCCATGCTCACCGGAGTGTATCACCGAACTTCCCTAAAAAACGGCACCCTTCATCCACACTGCATCAGTCTCCCCGAAGTTCTTAAGCAAAACGGATACGCTACCGGTATGATGGGCAAGTGGCACCTCGCGGGGAAATTCACACAAAACAATGGACGAGATGCGGTCTATCCCGATCAACGCGGATTTGATTACTTCTATGGAATCCTTGGCGGGGCAAGTAGTTTCTTTTCCCCTGAGGGTCTCAAAAGAAACCGAACTTCAATCGACCATGAATTTATGGACGATGAGGATTACTATTTTACTAACGCGATTGGAAAAGAAGCGATTTCATTCCTCCAAAAGTCTCCGACAGATCAACCTTTCTTTCTCTATCTGCCCTTCACTGCGGCCCATTGGCCCCTTCATGCACCGGAAGATGAAATTAATAACTACAAAGGAAAGTTCTCTGCTGGTTGGGATGAACTAAGGAAAAAACGCCTCAAACGAATGAAAGCATTGGGAGTCATTAACCAGTCAGTTAAACTTTCCCCCCGTCACCCTAATATTCCTGCATGGAAAGATGAAAAGCACAAAGCCTGGCAGGAACGGCGCATGGAAGTCTATGCCGCTCAGGTTAGCATAATGGATCGTGTCATTGGTGAAGTGATCGATCACTTACGGGAATCCGGACAACTTGAAAATACTCTCGTCTTTTTTACCATCGATAATGGAGGGTGCCATGTCGAATACCCGCCTAATAGAAAAGGTGACTACCTCCCAGAAAAAACCAGGGACGGTAGATCAATGAAACCCGGGAACCTCACTCACATTATGCCTGGTCCAGAAATTACCTACCAGAGCTATGGGTATGGCTGGGCCAATTTATCCAATACACCCTATCGCTTCTTCAAACAATATGACCATGAAGGGGGAATCCATACACCTATGATTGCTCACTGGCCAAAAAAAATTAAAACAAAGGGATCCACCAACCAAACCCTATCACATCTCGTTGACCTGGTACCCACCATTATCGAAGCCACCGGAATCACTCCGCCAGAAACCTCAGCGGGAAAAAAGAGAATCGCTTGGGATGGCCGATCCATTCTACCTGCTCTATTCGGTAAGAAACAAGCAGACCCAGCAGTCCTTTTTTTCCATCATGCGAGAGGCAAAGCTATCCGCACGGGAAATTGGAAACTCGTCTTCAATAAAGATCAAAAAAAGAGGGCCAAATGGGAACTTTATGATCTCAGCGTGGATCCAAATGAATTAAACGACTTGGCCGAACGAAATCCTCAAAAAGCCAATGAACTCGCCAAACTTTGGCAAAAACGGGATCAAAACCAAGTGGACAGAAATCGATTATAAAAACAATATTAAAACAACTTCAATTTCCGTACCCACAAATTATCTGCATCCAAAAAAATTCACTTATGAAATACGTTTCCTGCTTTTCCTTTACTGCGTTCATATACATTTTATTCGTGCCTCTTGCTGCTAGAGGCAAAAACATCGTCGTCATACTCAGCGATGATCACCGGTATGATTTTATGAGCTTCATGGAGGAATCTCCTGAATTCCTGGAGACTCCCAACCTGGATCGCCTTGCCACTGAGGGTGCTCATCTGGCCAATGCCTTTGTCACCACATCTCTCTGTTCTCCCAGCCGGGCCTCCATTCTCACCGGACAATATATGCGAAATCATCGGGTGGTTGATAACCAGCGGCCCGTGCCGCCAGGCACCATGTTTTTCCCTGAGTATTTACAGGATGCAGGATACCAAACTGGGTATGTGGGAAAATGGCATATGGGGCATGAAGACGACACCCCCCGAAAAGGCTTTGATCACTGGGTTAGTTTTGCCGGTCAGGGAACTTATTTCGATCCCACATTCAACATTAATGGCAAGAGGAAATCATTCAAGGGATACAATGCCGATCTGCTTACTGATCAGGCGATCAGTTGGCTCAACCAAGTATCCAAGCCCAATAAAAAGAAAAAACCTTTCTTTCTCCAAATCGGATACAAGGCAGTCCACTACCCTTTCCAGCCCCCTCCCCGCCATGCCGAACGCTATTCGGACAAAAAGATCGACTACCCGGAAACCATGGCAAACACCGAGGAGAATTATCAAACGCAATCCAATTGGATTCGTGAACGCAGGTATGGAATTCATGGGATCGACCATATGCAAACGGGTGCGTTGGATAAAGATCCCGTCCCGGACTTCGATGAACTGTATCATAATTTTTGCGAGACCGTTCATGCATTGGACGAGAATATTGGTCGAGTCCTCAACCAGTTGGATAAGCTCAAACTGACCGAAGACACCCTGGTTATTTATCTCGGGGATAATGGTTTCGCCCTCGGAGAGCATGGATTCTACGACAAACGCGATGCCTTCGAGGAATCCATCCGCATTCCCATGCTCGCCCGCCATCCCAAGTTGATCAAGCCGGGTGCCCGCATTGAAAACATGACTCTCAATGTGGATATTGCTCCCACCATTCTGGAATACGCGGGAGTTGCATTACCAGCCAATCCCAAGATGGACGGAGACTCCTTCCTTTCATTACTTCAGGGAAAGAAGCCAAAGCATAAATGGCGTGATCATTTCGTTTATGAATACCACTGGGAATGGAATTTCCCAGCCACCCCGACAACCCTCGCCATCCGTACAGATAAAGAAAAATACGTCTTTTATCATGGTGTGTGGGACCGGAACGGGTTTTATGATCTAAATTCCGATCCACATGAACGTCATAATCTAATCCATGTACCCGCTTACCAGGAACGTATCCTAGAACTTCGTGAAAAACTATTTAATGAACTCGATTCCACCAGTGGTCTTTCCCTCCCGATCCGTCGCCCAAAAAATGAACAGTTTTACGACCGCAAGCTCAGACGCTAGGTACTGTATAATTCTTTAATTTTAAGGAGGAAAAAGATTTTGATCTTCGAAGAACTGGACTTTAATTCCACCCCCATAGGTGACTTGGTATTGCGCCGCAGAAGAATACCGAAACTGGGGGATATTGATGTCTATGAAGTCAAACTGGGTGACGATTTTTTAATGTCCAGTCTATTTCATGAAGCAGAACATCAGCTCGCCAAGCTCGGGCTTGATTTAATGGAAAGAGACGATCTAGATGTAGTGGTGGGAGGACTCGGATTGGGATATACTGCGGTCGCAGCACTGGAAGATCCACGAGTAAGCTCGCTTGTCGTTATCGAATACCTAGCACCCGTAATCGAATGGCATAAGAATGGGTTGGTTCCCTTGG
>Ga0206129_10002697_pt1 | contig 21502 bp, 16 predicted proteins | sample Helgoland_Spring_8_FD_148616 | JGI IMG/M metagenome (GOLD analysis project Ga0206129, IMG submission 148616) | Pelagic subsurface seawater microbial communities from Kabeltonne, Helgoland, North Sea - Helgoland_Spring_Bloom_20160502_2 | ecosystem: Environmental > Aquatic > Marine > Epipelagic ...
TATGGTGACTCATTTCATGCGCTAAAATAAAGGCTATTTCATCATCAGATTTAGTGTATTTAAAAACCTCGCTATGAAACGTAATATCACCAGCTGGTGTGATATATGCGTTGAAATTCTCATCGTCAACCACGTTCAGAGACCAATTACTGCAGGAGGAGTCTAGCCATTTTTCTCCATTCTCAAGACAGGCAACTTTGGCATGAGGCAGTAATCTTTCATACACTCTCGATAGAACTATATTAGGATCCTCCTTGATATCGTGAGGTTTTCTGTCTGCTTGATTTGCTATTTCATTTCGCCTGACTTGAAGAGTCGCCTGATCAAATTGAGGCATATATTGCGCAGGTGTGCATCCGGTAGCTATAACTAAAAGACCGGTGATAAAGCATCGATATATCATTCTTCCTAGGCTCATTAGTAATTACCTTGCACTTCATGCCAAACTTACGTCATAAATGATACCTCAGAGGCAAGTTTCTGCAAAAGTTTAGAGCTTGAACCAAATGACTAGCGTATTTAAAAAGCCACCTCTAAAGTATCTCCCCAGATACAGTAACAACCACAAGACCTCAGCAGCTCCCCGCCCCCTAACTAATACCGACACCACATTGCTCAAAAGTAGCTCTATCATTACCTTCAAAGGACAGTCCATACTCAACCTTCACGGCATAGTACCTCTGAACATACTCACAGAACCTTACGATTTCATACTCTAGACCTTTCCCGTCATTGCTTCTGCGCAGGAAGTCCCTTGGTCCAGCTGAGCCTTTAGAGCTGTTCACACGGCCGCAGGACGGTACATGGTTAGACCTGTCGTTGGCGAAAGTTTGCTTTCTAGATGCACTCCACAAGGCTGCACCACTGTCATAGGCGTCTTTTAGGCTTACTACGTGATCTATGTTGGTGAAGTCACAAGATTGGTTGGTGTAGAAGCCTATGGAAGTGTTTGGCTTGTAGCTTTGGTAGAAGAAGCTGTCACGATTATAGCTACCTGCGGCTACAGCTGATGTTATTAAAGACCCAACTCCAAACTGCGCCGATGTCTCACCTTGCTCAGTTAATGCCTCAGTGCCATAAAAGTCAGATGCATTAGCAGATTGCGTAGTCAGCACAGTAGGGCTTATAAGTAATAGGGCTAGTAGTAGTCTTTTTATTCTATGTCCCGCCAAGGTAGTAGCCGCAGACTGCCCACCATTAGGTAGTTAATTAAGCCAAAAAACAACCACGATCCTATACTAACTATTAAAGGAACAGCTATTACAGTATTCGACACGTACGTCACAAAGAACCCGAAACCCATGCTCAGCATACCGAACCAAGCTAAGACATTACTGAGTCTATATCTGAAGCTCTTCTTATCTATGTTCATTAGTTATCCTTACTTTAAAGCTAGCTGGTCTGATTATAAGTAGGGCTAGGAATAGTCTTTTCAACATATCAATCACAGTCTTTGTAGTCTGAATCGCTAAAACACAACCTCAAGACAATATGGGTGGCGATATAGGCTAGTACAGTGATAATGGAACTAAATTGGTGAGTTTTTTGCATCGTGGTCGCACATTTTATCGCTTGCGTAATCAGTTAGTAAAAACGGAAAAAGTCCATGTAGCAATAGTGCAAATGCCATACTCCAAGCATGATATAAATGTTCAAAGTACCCCATATCAATGTCTTTTAAATGATCATTCATATTTTTAACTCTTAGTATCAGGTTGATTTTTGATATCTATTTTTCTTCTTCAGTATGCTTCAAGAGAGGCAGAATCGTCAATGAAGTACCTCTCCAGATACAATAACAATCACAAGACCTCAGCAGCTCCCCCGCCCCCCTGCGGAATAGCCCCAGCGTGACAGGAAATTACTAGATAAGAACTAAAAAGCCCCTGTAGGCGAGTGCTTACAAGGGCTTTGAACAAGAGACTGATGGTATGACTACTAGCAGCTGGGACGCTTTAGTTGCTAAAGAAGGTATTAATGATACTCCTAGCATTAAAGCAACTGAAGAGGATGTTAGTGATGCTGAAGCGTTATAGACTGTGCAGGTGCTATAGCGGTATAAAGGTATAGAGGTATAGAGGTATAGAGGTATAGTAACAGCACAGCCATCTTCCCTATTGTAAGATGATTAAGGAATAGCTGTTCAGCAGAAACATCAGGACTGGGCTAGGGAAGTTATGCTAGAGACTTGGCAGGAGCATGTGGGCGGTGTGAAGACTAAGGTGACGATTGATTTTCGTTGAAATGGCGGTTATTAAGTCAATCGTAGCTAACATAGAAAACGAAGGGACAATAATATAAAGCAACAAGATTAATTAGTGTCGAAACCTATGTGTGGTAATAAAAGGTTCATTCTCATAAGTGTAAAAAACCTGATAATATTCTAAGGCTTCAGTAATTTTGACGGCAACCAAACTAAAAATAAAACTAAAGAGGGTAAAACTATGGAATCGGAAATATGGATGTCTTTTCAAGCGTCAAGAGGCGCAAATGCAACATTATTCTTAGGGATTATCATTTCAATCTGGGTGGCTGCGCGGTTCTCAAGCGTCATGGTCGAAAAAGATGCACCTGTCCTTGGGAGAGTTTTAGCGTCAATTTTTGCGTTAACAGTTCTTCTGTTTAGTTGGCAAATGACGACCAACATTGCGAATGAGTGGATTGCACATGCCAATGCTTTAGCCGGACTTGGGGATCAAGCTAGCGATATAGCCAAAGGTTTCGCGGCGCAGTACGGCGGAGATTATGCAACCATGCCCAATCCTATTGGGATAGCATTCTTAGTATCCGGATTTCTAATCGCATTCCTGCCACTTTGGATGAGCAATAAAAAGTAGGTAGACTCTATCCATTAAAACTACTTAAAGAAGCCCTGTTAACGCAGGGCTTCTTTGTGCCTGTCCAAATGCGGCATTATGAAACTACCCCTAAAGTATATCCCCAGAAACAGTAACAACCACGAGCACTCAGTAGCCTCCTCCGCCCCTAACTAATACTGACACCACATCCCTCAAAGGTAACACTGTCATTGCCTTTAAAGGACAATTCATACTCAAGCTTCACGGCATAGTACTTCTGAACATACTCACAGAACCTTACGATCTCATACTCTAGACCTTTCCCGTCATTACTCCTACGCAGGAAGTCCTTTGGCCCAGCTGAGCCTTTAGAGCTGTTCACACGGCCACAGGACGGCACATGGTTAGACCTGTCGTTGGCGAAAGTTCTTTTCTTGTAAGCACTCCAAGAGGCTGCACCGCTGTCATAAGCATCTTTTAGGCTTACCACGTGATCTATGTTGATGAAGTCACAAGATTGGTTGGTGTAGAAGCCTATGGAAGTGTTTGGCTTGTAGCTGCGGTAGTTGAAGTCTTTGCGTTCGTAGCCGTCTGCATAGGCTGCAAAGGCTTGGGATAGTAGAGCTATGTAAAGCAGTAAATTAATCATAGTCTTTGTAGTCTGACTATCTAAAGTCTCTATATGACAGAGCCTAACGCACAGCTAAATTAAAAAGATAACGCAAATTAATCCTACCCACCATAACCAGTGAGCGCTCTTAAGTTCGTTAACTAAATCATTCGCAAGTTTTTTAATCATTTTATAATTCCTAATCCGAAGACCCCAGTAAAGCCACCCCACGCTAGTATATTAATAAGCCTATTCCCAACGCCTTTGTTATCTATGCTCATTAGTTATCTTTACTTTAAAGCTAGCTGGACTGATTAGTAGTAGGGCTAGTAGTAGTTTCTTCAGTATATTAAGCCTTGAGAATGGAGATTGGTTGCAGGACATGGTTACTTGCAAACTTTAGGGCATTCAGCGCCTGTTCCACCAATCCCTGAGTAACAAGGGCCTCCAACTCCTGCGTAGCATGGTCCACCTACACCGTCATAAGCTGGGCCGCCTACACCGTCATAAGCAGGGCCACCGACACCATCATACATGGGGCCGCCAACATCATCATATGCAGGGCCGCCTACACCGTCATACATAGGACCTCCTACACCGTCGTAACAGGCTCCCCCGACTCCAGCGTATGCTGGACCACCAACGCCGTCGTAGGCAGGTCCACCCACACCTGCATAACAGGGGCCACCTACGCCCGCATAGCCTTTACAATTACAAATATCATTTGATGTTGCCGATACACTGGAGATCATTAGCACTGCTATCAGGATAAACTGTTTCATAACTCTCACCCACTTAACTTTTATGTTTGTCATTCATAACTATACTTTACACCCATATTTATACAACTTCGTATAGCTAAGGATGTGACCACTGCTTTTAATATTAGTTTCTAATATATCTCCCCAGATACAATAACAATCACAAGACCTCAGCAGCCTCCCCCCGCCCCCCTGTGGAATAGCCCCCCCTGATCTTTATTTGCGATAAAGTGTACACACAAACGTACACACAAGAGATTGTATTGGCCTTATCTGATTTAGGTTGACATTAAGATCCGCTACATTGATTATAGCTCCGTGTACAGGGGCAGTAGCTCAGCTGGATAGAGTACCCGGCTACGAACCGGGCGGTCGAAGGTTCGAATCCTTCCGAGTGCGCCATATACAAAAATCCCGCCTTTATGGCGGTTTTTTTGTATATGGCGTAAGACGAGGTGAGAACCTTTAAGTCGACTAGTTATCCCCACGGGATAACTTGGATCAAGCCGCAGCGCGGCGTAGCCCCAACGGGGTAATAACAGGTTAAGGCCTCAGACAATAAAATCACTAGTCGCTCTAACACTTACAGCCTACGCTGTTATCTGGCCTAGCAATTCGCTATCCTAGAGGCCTTGAGAGGGCGTCAATTTGTCATTCAAAAAAATTACTCAGGCGGTGACAGCACTGCAACAGGGTCAGCTCGAAACGGCAGTCAGCCTATTCGACAAGTATATAAAAGAGCTCAGGCAACCACAGCATTTGCACGCCTGTGTTATTGCCTACTACAGAGCTAATCGCTTTGCCGATGCCGAGACTGTGCTTAAAAAGCTTATAGCCCGAGTGCCAATGACACCGCAACTCGCGTCCCTATCGGCAGATATCAAAAAGGCAGCAGGAGATTTAAAAGGCGCGATAGTCTACTACCGCCGTGCCTTAGAGAAGGACGCTCAGGTACCTGAGCTGAATTATAACTTGGCTTTAGCTCTGTTTGAGCTATCTCAAGTAACAGAGGCTGCCAGTCTGCTTACCAAGGCCATTGCTGCGCGCCCAAACTATCTCAAAGCCAAAATTCTCCTGGCCCGATGTCATGCAGGTCATGAACAGTATGAGGATGCCAGGAGGGAGCTCACCCGGGTATCGGAACTAGAACCACAGAACTATGCCGCTCATTATCGAAGGGGAAGATTGCACCTGCATCTGGGACAGAGTGCTGATGCAGCAGTCGCACTAAAGAAAGCCTTGCAGCTTAACCCCTCATTAACAGCTGCCGAGGAACTGCTGATTCTTAATAGTATTCGCGCCGGCGACCGGCCCGAGGCCAAATCTTTAATAGAAACCGCAGTTGCTCGTCTCCCCGACAATGACAACCTGATTGCCCTAGCCACTGACTGGGGAATAGAGACCGGGGTGGACCAGCCGTTTCAACATATCCAAAGCTCTTGGGATAACCAACCCAGACCAACGATTTTTACTGTCTATATGCAAAGACTTTTATCTTTCGGCAATTTGGATGGCGCTGAAACTTTACTGAACAACTATGAACGTCAATTTGGTCTAGATTTGCGCTGGGAATCGGGAAAGCTTCAGCTAATGCTCAAGCGCGAAAACTACAGCGACATGCTAAGCTTGATTGAGAAGTCATCGGATAAAAAAGCCCATCTGGAGCTGCGATGCATGGCTCATTTCGCGCTGGGAAATTATGGCGATTGTTTTGACTGTGCAAAGCAGCTACATCTGGATCAACCCAGTGATCAGTATTATTTAGCTCTCTTAACCACTTCCCTTCGCTGTCTGGGTGATAAGCGTTACACAGAGCTGGTTGACTACAACAGCCTAGTACTGGAAGCTCAGTTACAAACACAACAGCCCTCTACCGAGGCCAACAGGGAACTGATCGACCATTTAAGCAGCCTGCATATAACTACCACAGCACCATTGGAGCAGTCCATTAAATTGGGGACCCAAACACCGGGTAATCTTTTCAGTCAAGATCGGCACCCAAGTGTGACAGCTCTGATAGCTGAGTTGCGAGGCCTGTCTCAACCATTTTTTGACAGTTTGAAATCTGCCGGTTTGGATAAGCTACATCCAGTGAGAGCCAATGCTCCTGGAAAACCTTTTTTCAATGCCAGCTGGTCGATCAAATCCAGGAGCGGCAGTTATCACAGCTCTCATGTTCACTCTAAAGGTTGGTATAGCAGTGCCTGCTATATTGATGTGCCTGAGGTGATTAATGACACATCTGATGCTGGTTATCTATTATTTGGAGAGCCACCATTCAAAACCAGAGACAGATTGGAACCGGACTACAGAGTAAAACCAGTAACCGGAAAACTAGTACTTTTCCCAAGCTACTTCTGGCACTCAACCAAACCCTATACTGGTGAGGGAGATCGCTTGGTGGTGGCCTTTGATACGAGTGGTCCCAACCTTTTTGTCTAAACCAAGCATGACCTAGGCTCCCCCGCCCCCTGTAAATGAGCCGCCTTTTTTAAACCCGAGAAAACAAATTCCAGGCTGTTAAAAGCGGCAAGCTTTTGCCAAAAGACATTTTGTTCGGCCATTGTCCGCCACCTGTTGCCACTTACCTAAAGAACCGATTTTCACTGTCGATCTCGCCTAGCGAGATCGCGGAAATAAGTCCGCCTCTCTGATAACCATTTTTTTGGGATATTGGATTAAGACTTGAAGATAGGCACCAACATAACGGCAAGCATTGCCGCCAACAGCCTCGCTAAGAACGAGCGAGCCATGGCGCAATCTATGCAGCGACTGTCCACAGGGCTGAGAATCAACTCAGCTGCTGATGATGCCGCTGGGCTGGCTATCGCCTCAAGAATGACAAGTCAGGCCAGAGGACTAGATCAGGCTGTCCAGAATGCCAATGATGCGATAGGTATGATTCAGACAGCGGACGGTGCAGTTGCCAGCGTGACAGCTATGTTGCAGAGAATGCGAGAGCTGTCTGTTCAGGCTGCGAATGACACTAATACCAGCAAGGATAGATCATCACTGGATTTAGAGTATCAGGCACTTAAGGCAGAGATAGAACGAGTCTTTAGCAACACCCAGTGGAATGGTGAAAATCTCCTAGACGGCTCCCATTTTGGTAGTACCACATCATTCCAGATAGGCGCTAATTCCTCCCAAAAAATTGATGTTTCCCTGGGTAATCTATCTATCAACCGTCTTGGAGGAACTTCGGTACAGACAGGTTATATGGCTCATGCATCTGCTGCACCTACTCTGATACAGACCACAGCACCAGTCTCCAGCGAAACCCCTAGTGCCAGTGGAACTTGGACTCAGCGAGGCGCTGATATTGACGGGGCTAATGCCGGCGATTATGGAGGATTTTCTGTGAGTATGAGTGCAGATAAAAACACCATTGCAATGTCTGCAGTACATCGGAGCACCGGCGGAATAAACACGGGACAGGTACGCATGTTTGACTGGAATGGTAGTGCTTGGATTCAGCGGGGTTCAGACATCAATGGCGAGGCCGCTGGAGATAAAGCAGGTTGGTCTATAAGTCTTAGCACTGACGGAAATACCATAGCAATCGGTGCTAGATACAATGATGGTGGAGGGTCTAATGCAGGCCATGTTCGTATTTATGACTGGAGTGGAGGCGCTTGGACACAACGTGGCACGGATATAGATGGGGAATCATCAGGCGACGAAATGGGACAGTCAGTTGCTCTGAGCTCAGATACTAACACCCTTGTTGTGGGATCGCCCTGGAACGATGGTGCTGGTGCTAATTCCGGCAGCGTGCGAGTCTATGACTGGAATGGAACCGCTTGGAATCAACGGGGCACTGATATCGATGGAGAATCCTCGAATAACTATAATGGCCAGTCTGTATCCATAAGTGCCAATGGATCTATTATCGCTATGGGAGCAGTAAAAAATAATGGTAATGCGGGCCATGTGCGCATTTACTCATGGAACGGAAGTGCCTGGGTTCAGTTGGGCGCTGATATAGATGGGGAAACTGCAGGCGATGAAATAGGTCAGTCCATCGCGCTTACTGCCGACGGCAACTCCATTGTGATGGGTGCTCAATTCAATGACGGAGGTGGCTCTAATTCTGGTCATGCACGAGTATTTGACTGGAATGGCAGTGACTGGGTTCAGCGTGGTACTGATATCGATGGGGAGCGCAGTGGAGATTATAGCGGCATATCTGTCTCGATAACTGATGATGGAAACAGTATCGCTATTGGAGCTCGGGGCAATGATGATGGTGGCAGCGGCGCAGGACAAGCGAGAGTTTATAACTGGGACGGGAGCGCCTGGGTTCAACGTGGCTCAGACATTGATGGCGAGTCCTCAGGCGACGGGTCAGCCCAGTCTTTGAAAGTCAGTGGGGACGGCATCACACTAGCGGTCGGTGCTCTCTATAATGACAACAGCAATGGCAGTGATGCTGGTCATGTGAGAGTTTATGACTGGCCCACTACTTCTACTTACACTGCCGCTATTAGTACGATTGACTTCAATAATCTCAATCTTATAACAGGCGACCGAATTACCATCGAGGTCATCGGAGGTACGCAGGTTCAAGGAATCATTGGGGCAGATGGCTTGGATGCTCTTCTAGCTTCTATGGCTTCGCAAATAGCTGCCCAAACAGGTCTATATGGGAGCGCATCAGCAAGCTCTGGCGTAATCAATGTAACTGGTCTGGCAGATGGTAACCCTGTCTCAGGACTCACCGTGACTCTAGAAAAAGACGCTAATAACTATGCTGACTCATTGTCACCCACAAATATAACTACCGCTGTCCTTGCCACAAGCTCTCTGACCGCGATCGACAGGGCCATGACGCAGATAAATAGTCAAATGGGAGCCTATGGAGCAGCAATGAACCGCCTTGAATATGCCATTGATAATCTCACTACTATGGCGATTAACGTCAGAGTATCGTTGAGCAGAATGCAAGATGCTGACTACGCCAAGGAAACCACAGAACTGGCGCGAACTCAGATTATTCAGCAAGCAGCTACAGCTATGCTGGCTCAAGCCAATCAGCAGGCAAAGATGGTTATGGATATTCTCAATTGGGATAAGTAAGGTCGATCTCGCCGACAACTTATACCAAAAAAAACCCACCTCTTTGCAGAGATGGGGTTTTATTGTTTGGGAGTAGTGATATGGGCCAATAGTTAAATGCTACTTACTCGCTGGTTGAATGACTAACTCAAGCAAATCAGCAAGTTCTCTTCGGTGGGAGCGCTGGGCATTGTGATCACTAACAAGACTGTGCACAGGCCAGTTTCGTGAGAGAGCGTTTTTCCATGAGGGGTTAGTGACTGATCGCATCACTGCTGCAGTTTCGTCCTTGATAAAGGGTATAAAGGTAGCAGGCAACTCGTGAGCATCTGGGTTGTCGAACGCGACAGCTTCGGTCAGCGTGGCCAATGATTGGGGCACGTCATGAGGAGCCTCAGAGTCTTTTATCAGCCATGAAAAGAACACTTGCCCGTCGACTACTGGATGTTCTGCCATGGCTGGCCACAAATCCATTGCAGACATACCGTGGTTAGGGATGGCAGCATCTAGGAAAATAGCATGTTTGATTTTTTCAGGAACCTGATTCATCACTCCAGTGATCACCATTCCGCCGTAGCTATGGCCGACTAAAACGATCTGGTCCAACTGCTCATATGTAATGGTATTCACCACATCAGTGATGTGAGTGGTTAAGTTAATTTCCTTACTCGCTAGGTGTGCTCTTTCCCCAAGTCCGGTTAATGTTGTTCGGTAGACCTTATGACCTCTGTTGGTCAACAGCAGATCCATTAATTTCCAATCCCATGCTCCACCGCTGGCGCCATGGACCAGGACATAAGTTTGGGGCTGGGTCTGAGTGCCTGCTGTGCTGCCTTTATTAGCAAGCTGAAAAGCCCCATCAAACTCAGATGCAGCAGCACTCTGAAAAGCCAGTAAACAAGTAAGAATTAGAATTAGTCTCATATAGCGTTAACTCTTATTAATTAATCGATCCACTATATAGAGCAGATGTAATTATTTAAATACGAATGGATACTTCTCAATGAGTAGCATTTTTTGCAATGCGGTTCTTTTGTGGGTGTGGGCAGGTATGTAAAAATCTCAGGCCACCGCCCAGCCCTATGGATACCAATTCTTAATTATCAACTTCTCAGCCTAGGTATCCCAGAGGATGACTACCAGAACCATATCTTCCTATCCCCCCTGCCACAGAAATTCTCCGGCTATAAAGTGGCAACACTTTGCCAAACTCAAGTTTATTCGGCTAATACCGGCGACCCATTGCCACTTACTTAAAGATGCCATTTTCAGTGTCGATCTCGCATAGCGAGATCGCGGAAATAAGTCCGCCTCTCTGATAACCATTTTTTTGGGATATTAGGCCAAGACATGAAGATTGGTACAAACATAACAGCAAGCATTGCCGCCAACAGCCTCGCTAAGAACGAGCGAGCTATGGCGCAATCTATGCAGCGACTGTCCACAGGGCTGAGAATCAACTCAGCTGCAGATGATGCAGCTGGGCTGGCTATCGCCTCGAGAATGACCAGTCAGACCAGAGGGCTAGATCAGGCGGTCCAGAATGCTAACGATGCCATAGGTATGATTCAGACAGCCGACGGTGCAGTTGCCAGCGTGACAGATATGTTGCAGAGGATGCGAGAACTGTCTGTACAGGCCGCCAGTGATACAAACACGACCAAGGATAGATCATCTTTAGATTTAGAATATCAGGCGCTTAAAGCGGAGATAGAAAGAGTCTTTAACAATACTCAGTGGAATGGTGAAAATTTGCTTAATGGCGATCACTTCGGGCCAGTGACTTCGCTTCAGGTGGGCTCTGAAGCCTCCCAGACCATCCCGTTATCACTAAGCGCTCTATCTGTAGCTAGATTGGGTGGCACCGCAAACTATGGGGATCATCCATCGCCAGCGCCATCTTTAACTGAAATCATAGCACCCACGACTAGCGTAGCACTAAATGCAACTGGAACCTGGACTCAGCGCGGATCTGATTTAGATGGAGAAGCAGCTGGTGATCATCATGGATATTCAGTTTCTCTCAGCAAAGACGGCAATATATTAGCTGTTGGCGCTATCAATAATGCGGGTAATGGAGCTAACGCAGGCCACACTAGGGTGTATTCATGGACTGGATCGGCTTGGCAACAAATGGGTTCAGATATAGATGGCCTTTCCAGCTATAACTACAGCGGCTACTCAGTGAATCTGAGTGATGATGGTGGCACTTTAGCTATTGGCGCTATTCAGCCAGGAGCTTCGGGTAACACCAGAGTTTTTGAATGGGATTCCTCAAATTCTCAATGGGTTGCGAAGGGAACGACGATAACAGGGGAAGCGGTTGGTGACCGAAGTGGTAACAGCGTAAAACTGAGCGCTGACGGTAACACTTTAGCTATCGGAGCTTTTTGGGGTGATGGTGCTGCGGGAAGCAATAGCGGATACGTCAGAGTTTTTGGCTGGAACGGGACAGCATGGGTGCAGCGTGGAGTAAATATAGATGGAGAGGCATCCGACGATTACAGCGGCTACAGTGTGGACCTGAGTGATAACGGAAGTATTTTGGCGATAGGTGCTCCATATAATGACCCTAATGGCTCAAACTCTGGTCACGTAAGAGTTTACGAATGGAATGGCACCTCCTGGAATCAGATAGGCAACGATATAGATGGAGAAACGGCCAATGATTCTTCATGCTTTGTTAGTCTTAGTCTTGATGGAAAAACCCTAGCTGTTGGTGGGTGGTCAGCCAAAGATGGAAACGGTAACGCGACTGGCTATACAAGAGTGTTTCAATGGAATGGATCAAATTGGGCACAGCTTGGCTCTAATATTGATGGAGAGGCAACCAACGACGCTAGCGGCTGGCAGGTCAACTTAAATAATGACGGCACTGTTCTTACTACCCTCGCTCCAGCACACGATAACGACACTGGTCAAACCAAAGTTTACAACTGGGATGGGACAAATTGGACGCAGGTTGGTAGCGATATTGATGGTGAGGCTGCGGGTGACTTAACTAGATCTGTTAGCGGCAATGTCTATGGTAATACCATTGCAATCGGTAGTCGCTATAACGATGGCAATGGCCAAGACTCTGGACATGTGCGGGTATACGATTGGCCCTCCACTTACACATATACTTCCAGCGTAAGTAAACTTGGTTTTAATGATCTAGATCTAGTATCAGGTGATCGAGTAATTATCGATGTAGCTGGTGGCAGCCAGATTCAAGCCTTCATGGGCACTGGTGATTTGGATGATTTAATGACTTCTATCGCAACACAAATTGCGATGCAAACCACTCTTTTTAGTGGAGCGAGTGCACAATCTGGAGAGATCAATATAACGGGGCTCGCAGATGGTACCAGCGTATCAGGTTTGACCGTTTCTCTAGAGAGAAGTGGCTACAGTACCGGTGATTCCATAAAGCCTACTCAGCTTGCTTCGATTGCGTCAGCGGCGGCTTCAATAGTCGCGCTAGATAGAGCTATTGACCAGATGAGTATACAGCGCGCCGGATTTGGTGCTGCGATAAACCGCCTCGAATACGCTATAGATAACCTAACGACTATGTCAACTAATGCCATAGCATCCCTCAGCAGAATTCAAGACGCAGATTATGCAAAAGAAACGACAGAACTAGCGAGAACACAGATTATCCAGCAGGCAGCTACAGCTATGCTGGCACAGGCTAATCAGCAGGCTAACGTTGTCATGAATATCCTTAATTGGGATAAGTAAGACAGCTTAATGTTCAAATGACCTTAAAAAGCACCTCCCCAGAAACAGCAACCATCACAAGACCTCAGCAGCTCCCCCGCCCCCCCGCCTCTAAAAAGTTTCCAGCGTGACTACAAATGACTAGATAAGAACTAAAAAGCCCCTGTAGGCTAGTGCTTACAAGGGCTTTGAAGAGTATTTGGTACCAGTGGTCGGACTCGAACCGACACGCTTTTAAGGGCGGGGGATTTTGAATCCCCTGTGTCTACCAATTCCACCACACTGGCATTGCCTGCTCTGGAGCGGGCAGGGCGGGGATTATAGCAGTGATCAATGATGGGTCAACTGATCTTGGTGGGTTTTGGTGTTAAATGGTTTGGTGTTTGGGCTCAATTTCTATACCCTTGCGACCTCGGATTAATAAACGGTAGTCAACCAGATTTTTAGCTATGCGCCGCGACCATTTTCAGTTTGATCTTCCCGACGAGTTAATTGCTCGGCAGCCCACTGCAGAGCGCCGCGGGAGTCGCTTGCTGTTCCTCGACTCAGCTGCAGATACTCTGCAACATCAGCAGTTTACTGACTTCCTGTCTCATATTAAGGCCGGTGATCTGTTAGTTTTTAACAACACCAAGGTTATTCCCGCGCGACTTTTCGGCCAAAAAGAAACTGGCGGAAAAATCGAGGTGCTGGTGGAGCGAGTGTTGGGGCCTTATTCTGTGCTGGCTCATATTCGTGCTAGCAAGTCTCCCAAGCCGGGCAATCAGTTGGTTTTTGATAATGACCAGCGTGCTGAAATGTTGGGCAGGGTTGATGATCTCTTTGAGTTGAAATTTGCCGAACCTGTGCTGGATGTGCTGGATCAGATTGGCCATATGCCGCTGCCTCCCTATATTGATCGCTCTGATACTGATGAGGACAGGTCTCGTTACCAAACGGTTTATGGAGATAAGCTAGGTGCGGTTGCGGCGCCCACGGCAGGCCTGCATTTTGATAAGCAGCTACTGAACGACATTACGGCAAAAGGTGCGAGCATTGCCTTTGTAACCTTGCATGTGGGTGCCGGCACTTTTCAGCCGGTGCGGGCAGATCATATTCAGGACCACCAGATGCATTCAGAATGGCTACAGGTAACTGAGCAAGTCTGTCAGCAGATAGCAGATACCAGAGCGCGTGGCGGGCGTGTAATTGCTGTGGGGACTACTAGCGTGCGCTGTCTGGAAACTGCAGCCATTTCCGGTGAAATTGCGCCTTTTGAGGGGGATACCAATATTTTTATCTACCCAGGTTACTCATTTAAGGTGGTGGATGCGCTGCTCACTAATTTCCATCTCTCCGAGTCCACCCTGCTTATGCTGGTCAGCGCATTTTCTGGCTACCAACCTATAATGACGGCTTACAGAGAAGCGGTGGCCGAGTGCTATCGCTTTTTTAGCTATGGCGATGCTATGTTTTTAATTCACAACCCCAGTGCTGCACAGGAATTACCGGATCATGACTGAGTCCAGCTCTCGCGACTGTTTTATGCAATTTAATGTCTCTGCCACAGATGGCAAGGCGCGCCGTGGTGAGCTGAGCTTTCCCCGGGGCACAGTGCAGACTCCGGCATTTATGCCCGTGGGTACCTATGGAACGGTCAAAGGGATGTTGCCCCGGGATATAGAGGAAATTGGTGCTGAAATTATCCTCGGCAATACCTTCCATCTCATGTTGCGCCCAGGTACTGAGGTGATTAAAGAGCATGGCGATCTGCATGACTTTACTCAGTGGCAGGGGCCTATATTGACTGACTCCGGTGGCTTTCAGGTTTTTAGCCTAGGGGATATGCGCAAAATTAGCGAAGAGGGTGTGCGGTTTAAATCGCCAATTGATGGCAGCCCGGTGTTTATTGACCCGGAGACATCGATTCAGGTGCAGCATGACCTGGGCAGTGATGTGGTGATGATTTTTGATGAGTGCACTCCTTACCCTGCGACTGAACAAGAGGCGGACAAATCTATGCAGCTTTCGCTGCGCTGGGCGGAGCGAAGCAAAAATGCCCATGGCAATAACCCCTCGGCACTGTTTGGTATTGTTCAGGGGGGCATGTATGAGCATCTGCGCGATAAATCTCTGGCTGGTCTCGAGGCCATTGGTTTTGATGGTTATGCCATTGGTGGACTGTCGGTGGGCGAGCCCAAGGAGGATATGGTGCGGGTTCTCGATCATCTAGCCGATAATATGCCTGCGGAGAAGCCGCGCTATCTGATGGGTGTGGGCAAACCAGCGGATCTGGTGGAGGGGGTGCGCCGGGGCATTGATATGTTTGACTGTGTAATGCCCACCAGAAATGCTCGCAATGGCCACCTGTTTACCAGCAGCGGTGTGATTAAAATTCGTAACGCGGTGCATCGCCATGATACAGGCACACTGGACCCTGAATGTGACTGCTATACCTGTACCCACTTTAGTCGCGGCTATCTGCATCATCTGGAAAAGTGCGGCGAGATGTTGGGCGCCCAGCTAAATACTATCCACAATCTTCGCTATTATCAGACATTGATGGCGGGCCTTAGAGAGGCTATTACCCATGGTCGTCTGGACGCTTTTGCCGATGAGTTCTATGCCAAACAGGCGCCTGCCAGAGCTGATTAGTTGGCCGGGGTTTAAATCGCTAATTCTGCCCCTATTTACCAACTAATCCCGCTATAATGCGCGGCTAACCTTTTGCCTAGAGAGTTGGCGAATAATTAAAGGACCACCCAAGTCATGCCAAACAAGTTTCCCCTATGGAAGAATCTGCTAGTTCTTCTGGTTATCAGCTTCGGCTTTATCTACGCCGCGCCCAATCTGTACCCACCGGACCCAGCGATTCAGCTGTCTGGTCAGAGTGGCGCCATGGTTATCGATGAGGTGGTACTGCAAAAGGTAGAGGGCGCTCTGGATGAGGCCGGTATCGAATATTTTGCTGGCGAAGCAGATGGCGAGAGTGCACTGATTCGACTGCGGGATATAGACCTGCAACTTCGGGCTAAAGAGATTATTCAGGCGGAGATGGGAGGTAACTATATTGTTGCTCTCAACCTGGCGCCCACCACCCCTGAATGGTTGAGTGATCTGGGCGGTCAGCCCATGAAGCTGGGCCTTGACCTCAGTGGCGGTGTGCACTTTTTGCTGGAAGTTGATTTAAATGCCGCCCTTGCTACTCGGCTTGAGGGTGACCTGCAAGATGTTAAATCGGCGCTGCGCGAGGAGCGTATTCGCTATCGCACTTTCGAATTAAAGGGTCAGCAGCTGATTGGTCAGTTTCGGGAAGCTGAGGAGGTTGATAGAGCCACCGCGTTGATTCGCGCCAATTACCGCGATCTGCAGCCCCAGTTTGTTCAGGGTCAGAACCCCCTGTCTCTGGTACTGAAGCTCAGCGATATAGCAGCGGGTGATATTGAAGACAATGCTATCAAGCAAAACCTCACCTCTCTGCGTAACAGGGTCAATGAGTTAGGTGTCTCCGAGCCTCTGGTTTCTCGCCAGGGTAAAAATCGCATTGTGGTGGAGCTTCCCGGTGTGCAGGACACTGCAGAGGCTAAGCGTATTATCGGCAAAACTGCCAATCTAGAATTTCGTCTGGAATCTCTGGATAAAGCCGGTGAAAAATTTAAATTCCGCAATCCATCGGGCCAGGGCCCGGATGCCAGATTGCAAAATAAAGCGGTTATCAGCGGTGAGAACGTGACTGACGCCCGTGCCAGCTTTGATGAGAATGGTCGTCCCCAGGTAAATATTACTCTGGATGCTAAAGGTGGCTGGCAGATGGGTTATGCAACCCGGGACAATATTGGTCGTCGTCTGGGAGTGCTGTTTATTGAATACAAAACTCGGCTGGACAAGTCGGTGGATGAGAATGGCGAAGTAGTGATTACCGCTGTTCCCTTTGTAGAGAAGAATATTATCAGTCTGGCCACTATCCAGGCTCAGCTGGGTAAACAGTTCCGTATCACTGGTCTAGACGGCCAGCGAGAGTCCTCCGAGCTGGCGCTGCTGCTGCGTGCTGGCGCATTGGCTGCTCCTATGTATATTGTAGAAGAGCGCACCATTGGTCCATCGCTGGGTGCAGACAATATTGAGCTGGGCGTTAAGTCGGTCACTCTGGGTATGATGATGGTGCTGTTGTTTATGTTGGCGGTCTACAAAGGCTTTGGTGTCTTCGCCAATATAGCTCTAGCAATGAATCTGGTGCTGTTGGTGGCCTTTATGTCTCTGCTGGGCGCCACCCTGACACTGCCAGGTATTGCAGGCATAGTGTTGACTGTAGGTATGGCTGTAGATGCCAATGTGTTGATTTTCTCGCGAATTCGCGAGGAGCTGGCCTCTGGCTCATCAATCCAGGGAGCCATAAGTTCAGGCTATGATCGCGCCTTTGTCTCTATTCTGGATGCCAATATCACTACATTGATTGTGGCGCTTATTTTGTTCCTGATTGGCTCTGGCCCAGTTCAGGGTTTTGCGGTGACTCTGTCGATTGGTATTTTGACATCCATGTTCACCTCCATTGTGATGACTCGCGGGTTTGTTAACCTGATTATCGGTGGTCGCAAAATCGAAAAGCTTTGGATTTAAGGAGAGCATCATGAGCCAACTAAAAGTGTATAACTTTATGGGTATCCGCCGATATGCGGTGGTTTTTTCAGCGTTGATGCTGATAGTTTCCTCGCTGTCGCTCTATACCCAGGGGCTGGTTTTGGGGCTGGACTTTTCTGGTGGCACTCAGATTGAAGTGGGTTATGAGCAGCCAGCAAATGTAGCTGAGCTGCGTACTAAGCTTGAGACAGCGGGTTTTGACAGCCCAGTGGTGATTCATTTTGGCGCCGAGACTGATGTACTGATTCGCATGCAAGGGGAGCCAGATCAGGGCTTAGCTGAGCGTGTTTACAATGTACTGCAGGCCGATGGTGAAAAAGTCGAGTTGCGCCGGGTAGATTTTGTCGGCCCTCAAATCGGTGAGGAGCTGCGGGACGACGGTGGTCTGGGAATGTTAACAGCACTGGCTCTGGTGATGCTCTATGTGGCCATTAGGTTCCAGCTTAAGTTCTCGATTGGCGCCGTGTTGGCCCTTGGCCACGATGTGATTATTACCCTGGGGGTATTCTCATTGGCGCGTTTAGAGTTTGACCTAACTGTGTTGGCAGCCATTTTGGCGGTGGTGGGTTATTCCCTCAATGATACCATCGTTGTCTCGGACCGCATTCGCGAAAATTTCCGCAAAATACGCAAGGCAACGCCTGTTGAAGTGATTAACGAGTCCCTGTCTCAGACATTGTGGCGAACTATCAATACTTCGGTCACCACCCTGCTGGTACTTTTGGCGCTGTTTTTTATCGGAGGAGAGCTTATTCATAACTTTGCCATAGCTCTGATGATTGGTGTTGGCATAGGTACTTACTCCTCTATCTATGTGGCTGCCACTATAATGCTTGCTATGGACGTTGATCGTGAGGATCTGCTGGAGCCCGTAGAAGGTGAGCTGGTTGATGACCTGCCCTAGGCAAGTCCAATAAGTGATAAGTGATATAAAAGAGTCCTACCCAAGGGCTCTTTTTTTTGAGTATGCTGTTCCCAAAGTAATTTAAATAACAGATTGATAACAATAATAATTGGGGTTACATATGAGAGTATTTCAACGCTGTTTACCAGTGATTATCTGGGCGCTAGTCAGTGGCAACACCATTGCGGCAGAGGCCAAAAATAATAAGCCGATGCAGGGGGTGCCCCCAACGCGAGACTCCCAGGTAACCATGAAAAACTACCGTGACTATCCGGCCAATCGCTGGGCGTTTCGCAATGCAGGGGCGCCACTCAATGTGGTCATGATTCCCCGAGAGGGTCAGATTGTGCCTTTGCCAGGGCCAACAGCGCCTCAGCTTGGCCAGTTTGAGATAACTGACCTGGCGGGTAATCAGCTGGAGTTTGATGCGGCCTTTGAGAGCAGCTATGCGGATGGAGTAGCAGTGGTGCAGGGAAGTACTCTATTGCATGAAACTTATTTTGGCGACTTTTCCCAGCATGCGCAGCATATTTGGTTTTCTATGAGTAAGTCTCTGGCCAGTGCGGCCTTTGGGCTGTTGGTGGCTGAGGACAGGGTTGATTTGCAGGCCTCTCCCGCAGACTATATCCCTGAACTTGCTGGCAGCGGATTTGAGCGTGTAACCATACAGCAGGTTCTGGATCATGCGACCTCGCTGGACTTCCACGAAACCTACACCAATCCGGATTCCGACTTTTTCCGCTACTATGCTCCAGCTTTGAATTTGGGGTGGCTGCCCGGGTCTGCTGATCTGCAGCCGGAAGCCGCAGAAATTTATGGTGTGCATGACTTTTTAGGTCGCTTTATTAAAGCCGACCCTGCACGCAGCCCAGGGGACAACTTTGATTACAACTCCAGTAATGCAGACCTGCTGGGCTGGCTGATTGCCAGAATTAGCGGCCAGCCATTTCAGGATTATATACAGCAGAATATCTGGGCAAAATTAGGCGCAGAGCACGATGCCTATATAGCGGTAGATCGGGCCTATATGCCAGCCGTGACCGGAGGTATGAATAGCACGCTGAGAGACGCGCTGCGCTTTGGAATCATGATTAAAGACCGCGGAGTTTTTAATGGCCAAAAAGTTATCCCAGCAAGCTGGATTGACCAAACTCTGCAGGTCAGTGAGCGGCTGGAGACCAATATGCGCAATAACAGCAAATATCAAGCTGACGCCTGGCAGGCCTACCATAATATGTGGTGGATTTTAGATGCAGAGGCGGGAGAGTACTGTGCGGTGGGCATTCATGGGCAGGTGATTTATATCAATCGCAAGGCAGATACGGTGATGGCCTGGTTCTCCAGTCAGCCCGGCGCCTCTGCAGCCAATAACCCCGATTTTCGCGTCAAGCTAAATGCAGCCCGGCAATTGGCCGCTTCACTGGGCCAATAGCCTGTGGCGGCCATCCAGAGGGTAAAGCTCAGATAGAGGGTTTTGTGCTACCTTTATACTTGGTATTTGGTTGTCACAACAGGGGGAATAGGGGCATTGGCTGACCACGAGAAGATCAATTATCCCGCCCTGAGCCTATTTATTGATAGTCTCAGTCAAATAGCTAGTTATGGAATATTGAATAAATGTCACGTACGATGAACCTATGATCACACCCCTTAAACATCTGGCTAGGCAACTTTTGCCCGCTAGCCTCCTGCTGTCGTCTGTATTTCTGTCGGGCTGCTCTTTGCTATTGCCCCAGCAACAGGGCAGCGACTCATGTACAGCGCCCGAGATTGTTGATTTACCTGCCAAAATACCCCCTGAGCAACTCCAGTGCCCCGAGCCTCGGGTGATTGAGAAGCTAGTGACTAAAATTGTTGCTCCCGAGCTGCCACCTATGGCGACTACAGCCGGTAAGCTGCATCTGCCTATTGTGGGGGCGGTTGAGCTGGTACATATTGAGTCCGCTGATATAAAACTAGAAGCGCGAATAGATACAGGTGCTGAAACCACGTCTATTCATGCCGAAGATATTCAGCTAATCGAGAAAGATGGCCGCAGATATGTGCGTTTTGTGCTGATTGATCCAGCCAGGGGAGAGCGGGTACAGCAAGAGTTGCGGCTGCGCAGACGGGTGCTTATTAAACAGAGCTACGGGCCCGATGAAAGACGCTATGTGGTGCGCATGTGGCTGACCCTGGGTAATACTCGCTCAAGGGTTGATGTCAATCTGTCAGATCGTACCAATTTTCAGTATCCACTGCTGATCGGGCGCAATTTTCTAACCGATAGCCTCATTGTTGATGTCAGCAGACATCATACGATCATAAATTAGCGGGAATCAGCATGTTTTCCACCAGAGTTCAGGCGATTCTTGTAGCCTCCATGTTGATCGGGCTGGGTCTAGGACTCACTCTCTACAAAGCAATTAGCTTGAGTTTTCCCCTGCTGCCGGGAGAATATCGCGACGTCTGGACTCTGGAGTCCAAGATTAACTTTGAACCCTCAGCAAAGGGCCCAGTAGAGATTGAGTTGCGGCTGCCTGAGATGCTGACGGGATGGACCGCTGCTGATGAGCACTTTGCCTCCTCTGGTTTCGGCTTTGCGGTGATTGATGGGCCTGTAGAGACGATGGCAGGTGCCGAGAATGCTGAGATTGCTGAGAGTTCAGGGCAAAAACTGACTGAGACCGATCGTCGTGCCCGCTGGACTAGACAGCAATTGGAGCGCCCAACAACTCTCTATTACAAGTTACAGATTTATCGCTCGGTCGAGCCTCAGCCCCTACCTGCTATTGTCCCCCCAATAGTGCCGCCGCCCCTCTTAGAAGATGACCAGTTAGCGGCAATGGAGCGGCTAGTAGCCAAGCTGGACTCCGTATCATCTGGCCCAGAGAGTTTTACTGGCCTTTTAATACAGGAAATTAACAGCCAGTCACCGGATCTGGACACGCTATTTCTGCTCAGTTCCTACAGAGAAGACTCTGCAGTGGTGATATTGGATGTGCTGGCATATAGAGGGATTTCCGCCAGCAGAGTGCGCGGCATTGTGCTGGAGGATGGCCGTCGTCGC